>ERZ1292633.879-Hain-H41-02um-R1-879-length-33480-cov-9_pt1 | contig 27223 bp, 31 predicted proteins | sample MGYA00564406_ERZ1292633 | MGnify/ENA primary metagenome ERZ1292633 (study PRJEB36523, sample SAMEA6512639) | groundwater metagenome | collected 2019-01-08 | study: AquaDiva: Metagenomics assemblies of 32 groundwater samples | reverse complement strand
TGCGCCGTCGCCGCCGTGCTGAGCACGCCCACCGTGAGCGCCTCGCCGCTGGTGACGAAGATGCCTCCCGCCGCGCCTGCGCCACCGGTGGTGGTGATCGCCAAGGTGCCTGGATTGCTGGTGGTCGCCCCGCTCGCCGTGCCAAAGCTCACATCCAAGGCCGTGGTGCCCGCATTGGCTGCCACGCGGCTCGCCGTGGTGACAATGATGTTGCCCACTGTGGCACTGTCTTCAACTACAACTACATCTTCACGTCGAGCATGGCCGATGGTGAGCGCATTCACGCCGCTCAATTCCACAGGGCCGCCGCTCGCGTTCAGGGTGACCGTGCCGCTGGTGGCGCTATCCGTGCCGGTATTAGTGACACCAACCAGGCGCGCAATGCCGGTGGTCAGAATACCCGCACCCGTAATGCCTCCTGAGCCTGCGGTCAGGCTGATTGCCCCAGACGTCGCCGTCTCACTCGTCGTGACCACATCCGCAACCACTGCCGTTCCAGTGGTGAGATTATTATTCAAAATAACCTGCCCGGTGGCCCCGCCCGCTGTAAGCGTGATTGAGCCGCTTGCCGCGTCGGCTGCAAGCGCCCCGGTCACAATAGCCCCGTTTACCGTAAGGTTTCCGGCGGTCGTCGCGATGTTGATGCTGCCATTCGTTGTGCTGGCGCCGGTCACGGAGACCAAAGTGGGATCGAGGACAAAGATATCGCCTGTTCCCGTCGTGCTGACATTGAGGCTGGCCGCCTCGACGTCCAGCGCAGCAGCGCCCGCGCCAGCGCCAATGCCCGTCGCCGCAGTCAGGGTAACGGTGCCGCCGGAATTGATTTTGGGGCTGGTTGTAGTCCCGGCCTCGAGAATAGAACCCAAAGTCGAAGTCAGGGAAACATTTCCGGCGTTGGTACTGATCGCGTTAACCGTGTCGGCAATGGTGATGTTGCCGGTGGAGGCGGTGAACGAGAAATTAAGGGGGTTCACCCCGGGGTTCACTCGGGCTATCGAGAAGCTCGTGTTATCGGCCGTCAGGCTGAAATCGGCATCTAACGCAAATCCCCCGCCAAATACATCCCGCAATACATTCGTGGCCGTACGAGCGGTGAGCGTGAGATCGGTGAGCGTGGAGCCGGCGATGATATTCGCGGCAATCACGCCGCCCGCGTCGAGAACCAGCTTGGTGCTGGTGATGTCGATTGCCTCATTGGCTGTGGCAGTGCCGATCGTTCCCGTCGTGGCGCCCGCAACGAGGGTGACGGTGCCGGTGGTGGGCGTAACAATGTCCACCAAAGCATCTACAGCAGCTTCGGTAATCGTTCCTGTCCCCACAGAGGTCGTCAAAGTGGCATTGCCTGCCGCTGTCCCAGTGCCAGCGCCCCTGGTATCGATGCCACCACCTGCGACATTCGCGATGGCAATGTTTCCATTTGTCGCCGTGAAGGCAAAGTCCATCTTGCTGTTGGTGGCAGTTTTTGTGGCTCTAACGGTAGCGACACCGAGCGCCTTAACAACCGCCAACGTCAGATTGGCAGGCGTAGTAATCGTGACCGCACCGGCGCTGGTTGCGTCGTTGGTAATCGCCACGCTGGTCAGATCTGTGGCAAGTACGGCGTCAACATTGATCAGCCCCCCCGCCCGCAAATCAAGACCCGATGCGTTTCCTACTTTAATTTCCCCCGATGCCCCGGTGACACCGATTGCGCCGGTGGCGGCGCTGCCGCCTATCAAAGTCACGGTGCCGGTGTTGTTGATATTTGTGTTTGCACTTGCTGCGCTTTCCGTGATCGTTCCGGTATCGGACTTCGCAGTCAGGGTGACGTTTCCAGCCCCCGTGCTGATCGCATTATTGGTATTGGTGATGATGATGTTGCCGCCGGTGTTCTGGTAAGAAAAGTTCAGCGGATTAGCACCGTTCGTCACGGCGGTGATCGTGGTAGTGGGAGTGACCTCGGCTACCGTGTAGGTCAGCCCGGTTGAAACGAGGGTCTGCGTAGCGACCGCGCCATTGGTGATAACGCTCAGGTCTGTAAGGGCGGTGGCTCCCCCGTTGGTGATATTGAAGCTGGCGCCCTCCGTTTTGACCGCGAGCTTGGCCACGTTGACGTCAAACGTAGTTATATTGCCAATAGTGGAGGCGGCATCGAGCGTGAGTGTGCCCGTCGTCAGGGTGACGGCATTAAGGGCCGCGTTATCATTGATCGTCCCGGCTGTGGCTAAGCGGATGTTTTTGGTAGTGGCGGAGACACCTTGGACCACCATGGCGTTAGCCAACAACCTGTCACCGATGGTGATCGTACCGGTGGACGTGATCGCACCGATCTCCGTATTGTCGACCGAGAATCCGGCGGCGGCGGTTCCGACATTAACATTCGGCGTGACGGTGGAGGGTTTGATGGTGACGCTGCCGGAGCCCGCATTGATGGCTCCGCCTGCGGTCAACACAAAATCCGCAGCGGTAATTGAAATCGCCTGATTCGCCGTTACCAGGCTACCCGCCGCACCGATGGTGACCGTGCCAGCATTATTCGGTGCATTGTCGTCCGCGCTCAATGTCAGCGATCCCGTACCACTCGCCGTGACCGCAGCATTGACCGCAATATTGTTACCAGCCTGCAACGTGAGGCTGACATTGCGGTTACCGGTCGCAGTTGCAAGGTTGAAGGCGTCAGTCACCGTAATGTCAGTTGTTGCTTGCAGCGTGACGTTGGTGCCGTCGCCAACCCCCGCAAAGCTCCCGCCGGCGCGCACGTCAAAATTGCTCGTCACGGTCCCGTCATCCGCGAACGTCTCCGTGTTGTCTATCCCGGCTGAAAAACCGGCCGTAGTTGCATCCGCTGTATTGGTGAGCGTGATATTGGTTGGATCAAGCAGCAATCTGCCCGCCTGACCATTCGGCGCACTCGCATCCACCGCGCCACGGAAAACGAGGTTTCCCTTGCCCGACACCTCGACAAAACCGCCATCGCCACTTGCTAACCCGCCGCGCGCGGAAATGCTGCCGTAATAGCGCGTGACGTCATCCGCCCAGACGATGACTTTGCCGCCATCGCCGCTGGTGATGGCGTCGGCGTTGATGGTGGCATCTTTGCCGACGTAGGTGCGGAACGCGTTCTGCACGTCGGGGTTCTTGCCCTGGAAGTCGCCGCCGATCAGCACCGTCCCGCCACCCGCATCACCCGACGCGTTGACGCTCGCCCCACCAAACAACCCGACCTTGTCACCCAACACCGTGACCGACCCGCCCTTCTGCCCCGCACCCAGACCCGAAGCATCCAAGGTCCCCGAAACGCTGGTCACACCCGTCGAACCGCCATCCAGATAGATCGACCCGCCACGTTCCGTAATCGCATTCGCGCGAATCACGCCCTCGTTGTTCACCACGGTATCCAGCAGCGCATTGGCCGAGCGCGCGCTCAGGATCACGGTGCCGCCGTCGGCCTGGATGGTGCCTTTGTTGATCGCCGCGGCATTCAGCGCGGCCTGGTCGACGCGCACGCTGATCAGTCCGTCGCCGATCATGTCCAGGGCCACGCGATCGCCCGCGGCGAGCGCAACGGTACCCAGGCGCGCGGCAATCAGCCCTTCGTTGGTCACCGACGGTCCGATGAGCGCGGCATAGCCGCTGGGGGCCAGGATCGTCCCCTGGTTCACCACGCTGCCGGCACTGCCGCCGTTCGAAAACACGTAGTTGCCGTTGAGGAAGTTGCTGTCGGTGATGTTGAGCGTGCTGGCGGCGATGCCGCCGACATCGACGCTCGCGCCGCGCGCGAACAGCACGCCGCTCGGGTTGACGAGGAAGATCTGCCCGTTGGCCGTCAGGCGGCCGAAAATTTCGGAAGGATTGTTGCCGAGCACGCGGTTGAGCGCGACGCTGGATGCGCCCGGTTGCAGGAAGCGCACCCACTCGGATGAGCCGATGGAAAAACTGGTCCAGTTGAGGATGGCTTTCTGCGACGCTTGGTCAATTTGCAGCGTCTGCGCGTTGGGCTGGGAAACGGTGGCCGAGCCGGCCGCGACCTGGCCGCCGGTGGGCAGCGCGAACACGGTCTGCGACGAAGCCAGCAGCAACGCGGCCAGTCCGACGACAGTGGGCGCAAGCGCGCGGCGAACCTCGAGGGCGGCGGAGCGCAGCCGGTGCATGCCCGCCGTCTCCGGCCGTCGCGACGCGGCGCGCCGGCGCTGCCGGGTGAGCCCGGAGTCGGCCTCCTCGACACGCTGGAGGTCAAGTTCGACATTCGGATTCTGGCTGGCGTATTGGTTCATGAGATCACCTCGTTACCGGCGCGCCATCATGGCGCGCCGCCTTGACATTAAAATTGTTTGCCTGGACGCCGCGTGGAGCGCGGCCAAACTTGCAACAGCATGAACCTCGACGCGACCCGCGTTCGTGAACAAATTCACACTTTTCCGCAAAAAACATGGAACGTCGCTCCGCCGCGCCGCCTCAGAACCACTTGATGGCCTGAATCCAGACTCTGGGAATGCGCAGAACGCCGTCGGAAGCCGGGCGCTCGTTTTCGGCGCGCCAGGCGACGCTGGTCTTCACCAGGAAACCGTCTTCCTTCCCCAGGGACAGGCCGAGCCCGTAGCCCGCCAGCCCGCGCATGTTCGCCGTATCCGTTGCGAGCGCCCGCTCGTTGGCCTGGACGTTGCCCATGTCGTAGAAGGCCGACAGCGTCACGTCCCCTTTCAGGACCTTGAACTTCGGCACCAGGTAGCGTACCTCGGTGGAAATCAGGTAGCCGCTGTCCCCCGTGCCCTCGCCCATGGGATAGGCGCGAACGCCGTTGGGGCCGCCAAGCGAGAACTTCTCCGCGCTCGCCAGGTTCTTGCTCGCATACTGGCTACTGTAGGCGAGCAGCAGGTTCCAGTCGTTCGTGATCCGCTGCAGGCGCTTGTACTCGGCATTGGTCTTGCTGAAGCGGCCATCGGTGCGCAAACCCGTGGTGCGATTCTGGTCGGCCGTCAACTCACCCGAGGGACCCAGGTTCAACTTGCCGTCCGTATAGTTCAGCGCGTAGGAATTGAACCCGCCGCCAAGCATGCCGTCACGGAAATCGCCGATCGCGCCCAGCTTGCCGGAGTCGATCCTGCGCTGTACGAACTGCTTGGGCGATGTGCTGTCCACGTAGTCCTTCAGATTCTTGGTTTCGTAGGCGGCCTGGATCAGAAAATTGGCATTGCGCGTGCGCAGGAACGGGTGCAGCGCGTAGAGAGTCGCGACCTCGCCCTTGCCGTGCGCTTCCGTGCGTGCAAACTCCGTCTTGGCCAGCATGTAATCGAACGCGGTATAGCTCGCCCCTATGCGGGTGCCCCAATAGCCCACCGGCACGACGTAGGCGGCGCGGCCGAAACTCATCCTCTCGTCGCTGGTGAAGCCGCGCAAGCTGAACAGGTCGCCGTAGCCGGCGAAGTTGTTTACGTTGACGTTGACGCCGGCGCGGAATTCACCGGTGAAACGGTTGCCGCCGTTGTCGAAATCGACATAGCCGTTGACGAGCCTGGCGTCCTCCACCAGCTTCACCGTGATGTCCGCGGCGCCGAGCGTGCTCTTGCTCGGGCCGAGGGCGGAGGTCACGCTGACCCCCGCCAGGTCGTTGATCAAAAGCAGCGGCCGCTCGAGCCCCGTCTCGGTGATCAGCGCCCCCGGCTTGATGTAGGTATTGAGGATGCCGCGGGGAAGCGATTCGCGCATGCGCGCTTTCGCCGGCATCTCCAGCGCGACATTGCCAACTTTCCCCTCCAGCACCGCGATCTCGACCACGCCGTTCTGGATCTGCTGCTGCGGCAGGAACGCCACCGCGAGAAAATAGCCGCGCTCGCGGTACAGGCGCTGGATGACGTTCGCCGCTTCGTTCAGGCCTTCGAAATCGAGCGTCTTGCCGACGGATTCCTTGAGCGCCGCGAGCAGTACGTCCTCCGCGATCGCGGTGTTGCCCGAGACGCGAAACGCGGTAACGGCGACGCGCAGCGTGGGCGAGGCGGCCAGCGCGGGACGGCCGGGCGGGGCTTTCGGCAGCACCTCCCGTTCCGGGGCGGGAACGCGCACCCGCTCCCGCTGCTGCTCGATGATCGAGCCCGCATCCGGCCGCTGCTGGGCTGCCGCGAGCAAACTGAACGACGCCGCCAATAGGGCCACGCCAACGCGGGGCCATGTGTTCTTTTTATCGTAAGACATTAGATTTTCACTCCAAGCCTCAGGTTTTTAAAGCTTATACACGATACCCATCGGCATATCAAGAATCTCCCGGCCGCGCCAGAAACGCACCACCCCGGCAGCGTGCTTCGCACACGAAACACCTTTCCCTCTCTGGCGTCCTCTCTGGCGTCGTGGAAGTCTAACCATAACCCACGCTGCAGCCTCAGTCAAGCCGACCTTTTTTCCCTGCGGCGCGCAGGCGCGCGCGCGCTGTTTTCCATTCTGCGCCCAAGGCAGGCGCCCCTTCGTGGCAGCCGAGTTTCGATGGCACCCGGGTCTCATACCGGAGCACACCGCGATGTTGTAAAAAAACAACAACGGCCCGCGCCGATCGCCGATTGCGCGCGGATAAAAACCATCATCGCGGTAGAGACAGCGGTTGCCCGCAGCCCCCCGCACAGATCCCGGCGTGCGCGATTTACGCACAAAATGTGGTGCACCACATTTGATGCGGGAAAACTGCAATCATCCTGGCCGGTGGTGAGAAGTCGAAGGCGGCGCGGCCCGAACCCGGTTCAGTTCGGCGGCCAGGTCATTTGTGGGCAAAACAAGCGATGACGAAACGGTGGGAGAGGCAACGAAGGTTTGGTTTGTCGAGTAAACCGACTCGACGGCTTTCGTCAAAACGCTTTTGCATTTCCTGTCCAGGCCGGCCAATTCCTTCGGGGCGAAAAAACACAAGGTTTTGAGGCAATGGATGGGGCTGAACGATGGGAAAAGAGCCAAGGCATCGCAAATTCCTTCCGGCAGACTGATTCCGCGCCCGAGCATCTCGGCGATATCGAGATAGTCTTTCGGCTCGATCCGGTCGAACAGAACCTTCAGCTTGGTTGCCATCAGGTCGCGGACCGATGCCGCCAGCAAAACACCGTCCGCGGAAAGTTCAGGAATCCCGACCCTGCCGAAGGACATCCCGCCGAAGAAGGATATTTTCACGCTGTCCGTCGTGCCGGCCGGAGCGGCCAAAACGACGTATGAATTCTGCGACTCTTGCAGCGTGATGGCCCCTTTGAGAACGGGAAGTTTCGCCATCAACAACGACTTATCCAGCGCCTCGGCGGAGAAAAAATCGAAATCCACCGACTTCCTATGGCCGAAACGCAGCGCAAGAGCCGTTCCCCCATAGAGACAAAATCCCATGTCCTTAGCGGGGCCAAGCCCCTGTTAGCGCACAACCATGGCGTTTCACCTCGCGCTTGTTGCCTTTCCCGAAACCGATGACATGTACGGGGGTCCCACGCGGCGTGAAGACCGTACTTGCTTTGGGGAGTAAAATTTGTCTAAAGGTGGTAAATGTAGTAAATTACTACCGGTGGTAATTGATGGAGGAAATCATGGAGCTTGCACGCGTTACGGCCAAAGGCCAAGCAACAATTCCCAAGCGCATCAGAGAGGCCGCCCATATTCGGGAAGGCGATATGCTGGCGTTCGACCTGGATAGCAACAACCGGATCATCATTAAGCGTATCGATCCGTCCGTTGACGTCGAATTATCAGCGTTGCAAGAGACTCTCTCTGAATGGAACTCACCCCAAGACGAGGAGGCGTGGCGTGACCTTTAAAGCATTTGACGTGGTTGCCGTTCCATTTCCATTCACGGACCGTGATGCAACCAAGCGCCGTCCGGCATTGGTGATTTCCAATGAGAAATTTAATCGGCAACACAATCAAATTGTTTTAGCCATGATCACCGCGGCCACAGATAATGTTTGGCCCAGTGATGTTTCATTAACTAATTGGCAAAAAGCCGGGCTAAAAACGGCTTGCCGGTTTCGTTTGAAATTGTTCACGCTGGACCAGAATCTGGTGTTGAAGACTATCGGACATTTATCATCCAAAGATGTTAAATCCGTGCGGACTGTTCTAACCGAGTTTATTGATGTCGGCTAGCTCAGTACCGGCCGGAAATCCCCGGCAGCGCGGCCCGAACCCGGTTCAGTTCGGCGGCCAGGTCATTTGTGGGCAAAACAAGCGATGACGAAACGGTGGGAGAGGCAACGAAGGTTTGGTTTGTCGAGTAAACCGACTCGACGGCTTTCGTCAAAACGCTTTTGCATTTCCTGTCCAGGCCGGCCAATTCCTTCGGGGCGAAAAAACACAAGGTTTTGAGGCAATGGATGGGGCTGAACGATGGGAAAAGAGCCAAGGCATCGCAAATTCCTTCCGGCAGACTGATTCCGCGCCCGAGCATCTCGGCGATATCGAGATAGTCTTTCGGCTCGATCCGGTCGAACAGAACCTTCAGCTTGGTTGCCATCAGGTCGCGGACCGATGCCGCCAGCAAAACACCGTCCGCGGAAAGTTCAGGAATCCCGACCCTGCCGAAGGACATCCCGCCGAAGAAGGATATTTTCACGCTGTCCGTCGTGCCGGCCGGAGCGGCCAAAACGACGTATGAATTCTGCGACTCTTGCAGCGTGATGGCCCCTTTGAGAACGGGAAGTTTCGCCATCAACAACGACTTATCCAGCGCCTCGGCGGAGAAAAAATCGAAATCCACCGACTTCCTATGGCCGAAACGCAGCGCAAGAGCCGTTCCCCCATAGAGACAAAATCCCATGTCCTTAGCGGGGCCAAGCCGGCTCCATGCGCGCCGCTGATTTTTCGGAAGCGTTTTGAAAGTCGGATTGAATGGCATCGGCACTCCCCGGTTGCGGCGGAATCTTGTCAAATTTGGACAGGCCCAGCACCAGATGCCAGTAATCCCAGGATCTGGGGGAAAACCAGCCGGGCCGGGCATCGGACAACACCTGTTTGATTCTTATTCGGCCCACTTCGGCTGCCAGCGCTTTGACATCCTCGTAAGTCCCTATGTCCATGACTTGGGCGATGATTCTGTCTTCATCGGGTTCGATTCCGGGTGTCTTCCACCAGATGTAGCGCTTTCGAAGTCGTTTGAGAACCGGTGAAGAGGACGGCAGGCGAGACCGGTGAGCACGTGTCGGCGAAAATGAAATTTCCAAGCCGAGAAAATCGCCGAGAGCGCTTACGCGCCCGAAACCAAGTTCCTGAACCTTGCCGGATTCAAGCACGTTTACCGTCGCTCGCGACAGTCCGCAAGCTGTTGCCAAGTCTTTCTGGGTTATCCCCAACATTTTCCGTGCCTGCCTGATTTCGATTCCTATCTCTTTGAGTTTCATGTGGTTTCCAGAACGATCCGGTGGCAATATTGTTGCATTCCGCTCGCCTGATGTCAATTATTTTTGACATTCATCGGCGGATTATTCAGCGGAAAAACGACGGGGTCAGGTCTTGCCTTGGCGCAAATGTGTCAAGGCAAGACCTGACCGTTCGCAGTAACAGCAGTGAATCCAGCGGGTTAAATGCTCTCCACCGTCACTCTCGATCCGCGCGTCTGCACCACATTGCCACACCCTCCCGCATTGCTCCACCCGGGCGCGCAATCCGAGAGATCCTTCGCCTTCCATCACAAAATAACGCGAGCGACTGCCGGTGAGATAAACAGCGGGACAACAGTCGGGTTAGAAACAAAGCCAACTACGAAATGATCTTGAAAGGCACCCTTGAGCTTGATCGTTCCGCGGACTCAAACAAACAAGCCTTCCGAACTTCTGAAGTCCCCGTAAGCCCGCTGCCAGCTTAAGCGGCGAGCTTGCCGTATGTTATTTCTGCGCACAGCTCGGGAATGTATAGGCCTTCATCCAACGCCGGCCAATACAAGTCGTAGCCACCGCCTTCTAAGCGAACGTCGGCCAGTTTCTTGTTGTCTGCGCCGGCGAGCGTCGGGGACAGAAGGGAAATCGGGGTAGACATTTCCACTCCGTTATCAAACTCGATCACCAGGCGAGCGCGAGCAGCATCCAAGCGGGCTCCTATCGCCCGATGTTCCGCCTTCGCCAAGTCCTGACCGCGCTTGAGCGCTGCATCAATCGCCTGTTCAGAGATCGCCATGGACTTTCCTCCATTCACTACAAAACTGGTTCAAATTGGGTTCTAAGGTTTCCAGCAGTCGCCGCAAGCTTGCTTTTGTGACACCGCGGGCCTCGTAGGGTTCTAATGGGCCGCTTGGACAGTTTAGCCACACTTTGATCCGGGCCTCCGGCGAAACAAGATGCACGTGCGCCGGTCCATGGTCACGAGTGTAGATCATTACGCGCCAGCCATCCAGAAGCAAAATGGTTCCCATATTGCATAGTGCCGTGAACGATATGGCATGGCAAGCGTGGCCTGTTGATCAGCGACTTCCTCAACGACTTCCTTCGCATCGAGGCGGATATTGACATGTGCCTTGGGATGGTCGGCAGGCGGACGGCCGCGCTTGGGCCGCAGCGTTTCTGCGGCGACCTTGGCCCCGAAAAGCTCGGGCAGCACCTCTGCTGCCGGCCTGGCCTGGCGAAGTCCTGGTCTGTCCACTCGAAGTTCTCATCGCCGAGGACTTCGCGTGATACACCAGCTTCCGGCCTCAAGCCGGCAACAAAGACGAAAGCTCCCTGGCGGTCGCGCCCGATGCGTCCGTGGTCGGCCCCGACCATCCGCCGACCCGGCCGGCGCTTGAAGGCAGCGCCGGGTTCTTGACCTTGGCGCTTAGCCAGACTAGACTAAGCGTGTCCATAAAAGGAGTATTGCAATGCACGCGGTAAATATGTTGCAGGCCAAATCTAACCTATCGCGCCTGGTGGAAGCCATCGAGCAAGGGAAAGAGCGCGAAATCATCATTGCACGAAATGGTCGTCCCGCGGCCAGATTGGTTCCGGTGGAAGCTTCGCCGCCTGGGCAACGCATAGGCATAGCCAAAGGCGCATTCATGGTGCCTGACGATATCGACGCCCACAATGATGAAGTGGCGGGTCTGTTTTTGGGCGGGGTAGCAGGTTGAATCTCCTGCTGGATACGCATGTTGCTTTGTGGGCGATTACGGATAACCCCAATCTTTCTGCGCCGGCGCGCGATCTGATTCTTGCGCCGAGCAGCGCAGTTTGGGTTAGCGCGGTCAGCGTATGGGAAATCACCATCAAACATGGGCTGGGCCGAGGCGACATGCCAGTGTCTGGCCAGAACGCGCTGCGCTATTTTCGCCAGGCAGGGTATCGCTTTCTTGTTATCGAGCCTGAACATGCGGCTGCGGTCGAAACGTTACCTGATCATCATCAAGATCCTTTCGACCGCCTTCTCGTCGCCCAGGCGCTGGTCGAGCCTATGCGGCTGCTGACGCACGATACGACGGTGGCGCGTTATAGCGACACTATCATTCGCGTCTGACGCAAAAACGCGTGACCGAAATGCTTTGATCGGGCCAGGCCCCTGTTAGCGCACACGAGATGCCCAGGCGATACCCCCGCAACGGCGTCAAGCCGAATACCCCGATCCAGAGTGACAAAAGGCCCACCCTGCCGGACGGGGAGTGCCAACGGATAGGCATCGGCAAACGATAGGCCCAGTTTTCATTTGCCGGAATTCCCCTTAAAGGGGATAATCAGGCCCGTGGAAAAGCATACGCCCCACTACCCGCTGGCCGAAATTCAGGCGCAGATGACGACGGTGCGGGAAATGAACCTCACCGTCTCGGCCAAGACCGGCATCCGGGCGGTGGGCATGGCTCAGGCCGATGCCTTGGGGTGGTGCGGGGGCTGGCCCGCAAGGACTTTTACAAGAGCATGACCACCCATGCCGATCATCGCGTCTGGCAAGACGTCTATCACGGGCAGTGGCACGGCGCCGCGCTCTACATCAAGTTCCAGCGGGCAGGTGAATACTTCGTGGTCTCGTTCAAGGAGTTGTGACATGGCAAGCAAATGGAATGGACGGCCCTGCCACCTGTGCGGGGCGGGTGCGCTGCACGATGGCGTCAAAACCATTACGCAGGAATACAAGGGGCACCGCTTTTACTCGGAAACCCACGGGGCGTTCTGTGACCACTGCGCGGATGGTTTTGTCGAATTCGACGCGGCGGAAGAAGCCGCCTGGCTGGCCTTTCGTGACCGGGTGGATGCAGCCGAAGCCGCCGACCTCGCCCGTATTCGCAAGAAACTGAAGCTGACGCAGATGGAAGCCGCACAACTGGCCGGCGGCGGCAAGAACGCCTTTTCCCGTTATGAACGCGGGCAGGCCAAGCCGGTAGCCGCCGTGGTTAACCTCTTCCGTCTGCTCGACCGCCACCCGGAATTGCTGGATGACTTGAAAACCGGCTGAACCCGCTTCGGCGAACCACAGAATAATTGGTTCGTGTAATAAGCCTCCTAGCGGCGCTTGGCGGGTCGGTCTACCTCTTGTGGACTCGACTCGCTTTGCAACTGATTCCAGTCATCAGGTGGATTGCCGCGACTGAGCCTCTTTTTAAATACCGTGTACGGATCGTTCTTGCTACCCGCTGTGCGCAGCGTCTTCTCGTCGTTAACCCACGCATAGACAATTACTTTAGTGCGCGAGTCGTAACGAAAAAACAAGCGAAACCGCCGCCCGATCTTGGCTCGCCGCCAATGCCGGAAGGCCGGCCCCATGGTGTTACCTTGCCGGTATTCATCTCTGGCCGGATCGCTCGGGATGGTCTCAAGTATCAATGTGGCCAACGCCGCATGGAGCTTGACGTTGGCATTCTCGGGCGCGTTTTGGGGATCGCCGGCGATGGCCTTGTCGGAGGCCGCTTTGAGTCGCTCCAACTGCTCCCGCACACAGCGATGGAACAGCAGCGACCAATCGCCGGACTTCACAAGCTTACGTCGCCTACGATCTCTTCGGAGATGTCAACCCGGCGCTTCTTTGCCTGTTGCAGGCTCTTGGCCAACGCCGCAGGCAGGGCCGCGACGTTCTTACCTTCGGCAAGGTCGCGCCCGATCAAGGCCAGAAACCGGGCAATCGCCGGATCGGTGTGTTCACCCGGTTCCGCGCGCGTAACCAGAATGGCTTTGCCATCGAAATCGAATGCGACTTTACCGCCCGTGTCGACACCCAGCGCCTGACGGATCGGCTTGGGCAGCGTAATCTGACCTTTCGTGGTGATGGTGGCGACTTCGTGAATGCGGGACATGGTCGGTTCCTTTGCGCGATGAGGGCATATGGTAAGGAATATTCCTTTCCATGTCAAGGCGCACCCTCCGTACGGGTGCGATTCAAAGTGATGTAGCGAGGGATCAGGCGGCAAGCTTAGCGTCCTGGGCCCAGTATTGATCCCAGCGCTTGTTGAATCGGTTGAGCCGCAAGACCAGCATGTGCTCGGCGTTTGCGGCTAGCCACCATGCGCCAACAAAATGACAGAATATCCCACTCCTGTCCCTGCCCCGCCTTACTGGCTGAGTCCTACCAGCCTGACGTAAAGTCTTGCGCCTGCCCCAAGGTAGCAACTCGCCTAAATACTTTGAGTCTGACTCTCGTGTTGCTCTAGCGACAAACTGGAGTAGAATATGGTTATGCGGGTACAACCATGAGAATAGTTCTCGACACTTCCGTCCTGGTAGCTGCGTCGCGCTCACGCAGTGGGGCAAGTTACCAGTTGGTGTCCATGCTGCCAACTCCGCGCTTTGAGATCGCGCTGACCGTCGCGCTGTACACAGAGTGGCAGGCAGTGTTGACGAGGTCAGAGCACAGGCCACCAGGCGTGTCTGTTGACACGTCGCTTGCATTCTTGCGCTACCTCGCATCGGTGGCGCATTTGCAAGACGTGCATTTCTTGTGGCGGCCGTTCTTGCGCGACCCTGACGACGACATGGTGGTTGAATGTGCAATGTCATCGGGCAGCGAGTTCATCGTGACGCACAACATGAAGGATTTTCGTCGCGTTGAAGAACTGCAGGTGCAGGCCATCACACCTGCTGATTTTTTGAGACTGTTGAGGAGTAGGCCATGACCGCTTTGACTGTTCGTTTGCCCAATTCGGTTCATCAGAAAGTGAAAGAACTAGCCGAGCGCGACGACATCTCGATGAACCAATTCATCGCGAGTGCTGTCGCCGAAAAAATGGCCTCCGTGTTGACGGTAGACCACCTCAAGTCGGAGGCGGCAAAAGGCAGGCGCAGCGATTTCGATCGCTATCTGAGCATGGTGCCAGACATGCCAGTGCAACCCGGAGATGAGCGCGTATGACGATGCGGTAGGGCGCGGGCCAACATAGCCGATGATAATCATCCGTTCAATGGACGATTTTCATCCAAAAACAGGCCCGGTTTCCCGCTACGGCTGATTCACCCGGAACCCCATCGCCGGGGTCGAAGCGTCTCGGTACCGAAGTTGAGCTTGCCCGGCTTGCCTTGGGTGAACATTACGTTCATAAGCTCGACGCGGGCTTCCATGGCCGGCGTGGCTCGCGGCGTTTCATGGATGTGGCCGAAGCTGTAGTCGGCTCCTATGTCGAAGCGCGAAAAGGGCGGGATATTTCCGCAGCCCCGGCTTATACTAGCTGTCAAAAAACACGTCGCTCCGCATCCTGCGGCGATCGCTTCCTCGGCAAGGAGATCCCCCAATGAACGCCCCGGCCAAGCTGCACGAAGTCACGCTGGATGACAAGTACACGCTGGATTCCGGCCGTGTTTTCCTCACCGGCACCCAGGCCCTGGTGCGCCTGCCCATGCTGCAGCGCGAGCGCGACCTCGCCGCCGGCTTGAACACCGCCGGGTTCATCTCCGGCTATCGCGGCTCGCCCCTGGGCGGGATAGACCAGTCGATGTTGGGCGCGAAAAAACACCTCGAGGCCCATCACATCAGATTTCATCCCGGCGTGAACGAAGACCTGGCCGCGACCTCCATCTGGGGCACGCAGCAGCTCAACCTGTTCAACGACGCCAAATACGACGGCGTGTTCGCCATGTGGTACGGAAAAGGCCCGGGCGTGGACCGCTGCGGCGACGTGTTCAAGCACGCCAATGCGGCCGGCACCTCCAGATATGGCGGCGTGCTGGTGCTCGCCGGCGACGATCACGCGGCCAAATCCTCGACGCTCGCGCACCAGAGCGAACACCTGCTTAAAGCCTGCTGCATCCCGGTGCTGAACCCGGCCAGCGTGCAGGAGTACCTCGACTACGGCCTGCACGGCTTTGCCCTGTCGCGCTACGCCAGCCTGTGGGTCGGCTTCAAATGCGTCACCGACGTGGTCGAGTCGGGCGCTTCCGTTTATATCGATCCGCATCGGGTGCGGGTGAAGATTCCGACGGACTTCGTGCTGCCGCCGGGCGGCCTCGGCATCCGCTGGCCCGACGCCATCCTGGAACAGGAAGTGCGCCTGCTCGACTACAAGGTCTATGCCGCGCTTGCCTATGTGCGCGCCAACGGGCTCGACCGCATCGTCTGGGATTCCCCGCGCGCGCGGCTCGGGATCATTACCACCGGCAAGTCCTACGGCGACACGATGCAGGCGCTCAACGATCTGGGCCTGGACGAAAACACCGCGCGCGACCTCGGCATCCGCCTGTACAAGGTGGCCATGAGCTGGCCGCTGGAGCCGCAGGGCGCGCGCAATTTCGCGCAAGGCCTGGAAGAAATCCTGGTGGTGGAAGAGAAACGCCAGCTGATCGAATACCAGCTCAAGGAAGAGTTGTACGAATGGCGCGCCGATCAGAGACCGCCGCGCGTGGTGGGCAAATTCGACGACAACGGCGAATGGAGCCATGCCGCGGGCCAGCCCGCCGGCACCTGGCTGTTGCCGGCAAGTTACGAACTTTCGCCGGCGATGATCGCCAAGGCCATCGCCGGCCGTCTCGCAAAACTCGGCATGGACCGACAACTGGGCGGTCGCTATCGCGAGCGCCTCGCCTTTCTCGAATTCAAGGAGAAAGCGCTGGCCCGGCCGCAGGTGGTGACCTTGCGCCAGCCCTACTTCTGCTCCGGCTGCCCGCACAACACCTCCACCCGCGTGCCCGAAGGCAGCCGCGCCACCGCCGGCATCGGCTGCCATTTCATGGCGGTATGGATGGACCGCGGCACTTCGACCTTCACCCACATGGGCGGCGAAGGCGCGCCCTGGATCGGCCAGGCGCCGTTCTCGAACACCAAGCATATTTTTGCCAACCTCGGCGACGGCACTTATTACCACTCCGGGCTGATGGCGATCCGCGCCGCCTGCGCGGCCAAGGTCAGCATGACCTACAAGATCCTGTTCAACGATGCCGTGGCCATGACCGGCGGCCAGAAACACGATGGCCCGCTCGATCCGGCGGCGATCTCGCGCCAGATCGCCGCCGAAGGCGTGAACCCCATCGTCATCGTCACCGACGAGCCGGAGAAATATCCCGCAAGCATCGACTGGGCGCCGGGGGTGAGCGTGCGCCACCGCGACGAGCTCGATGCGGTGCAGCGCGAACTGCGCGAGCTGCCGGGCGTATCGGCCATCATCTACGATCAGACCTGCGCCTCGGAAAAGCGCCGCCGGCGCAAGCGCGGCGCCTTTCCCGATCCGGCCAAGCGCGTGGTCATCAACGAGATGGTGTGCGAGGGCTGCGGCGACTGCAGCGACCAATCGAACTGCCTGTCGGTCGAGCCGCTCGAGACCGAGTACGGCCGCAAGCGCACGATCAACCAGTCCACCTGCAACAAGGATTATTCCTGCGTCAAGGGCTTTTGCCCCAGCTTCGTCACGGTCGAGGGCGGCAAACTGAAGAAAGGCAAGGCAGGCACGGCGAAGACAGCCGACGATTTTCCCGCGCTGCCCGAACCGACGCCCGCGGTCATAGACAACGCTTACGGCGTGCTGGTGACCGGCATCGGCGGCACCGGCGTCGTCACCATCGGCCAGATACTGGCGATGGCCGCGCACCTCGAGGGCAAGGGCGTGACCGTGCTCGACATGTCGGGGCTGGCGCAAAAGGGCGGTCCGGTGATGTCGCATGTGCGCATCGCGAACCAACCCGAAGACCTGCATGCAGCCCGCATCGGCACCGGCGAGGCGAGCCTCGCGATCGGCTGCGACCTGGTGGTCGCGGCCAGCCCGGATGCGCTGGCCAAGATGAGCGAGCCCAGGACGCGCGCCGTGATCAACGCCACCACCGCGCCGACCGCGGATTTCGTGCGCAATCCGGACTGGCAGCTCCCGCGGAGCAAGCTGCAGCACGACATCACCGAAGCCTGCGGCAAGGGCAACGTGGATTTCATTTCCGCCGGCGGCATTTCCACCAACCTGATGGGCGATTCCATCGCCACCAATATGTTCATGCTCGGCTATGCCTGGCAAAAAGGCTGGGTGCCGGTTTCAGGCAAGGCGGTGGAGAAGGCGATCGAACTGAACGGCGTGGCGGTCGAATTCAACCTGCAGAGCTTCGTCTGGGGCCGGCGCGCCGCGGTCGATCCGGCGCGCGTGGAAAAGATCGCCGCCCCGGCCGAGGTCATTCCGATCAACCAGCACCTGTCGCGCAATGCGGATGAACTGCTGGCGCGGCGGGTGGACTTCCTCACCGCCTATCAGGATGCCGCCTATGCGGCGCGCTACAAGGATTTGGTGGAGAAGGTGCGGCGGGTCGAATCCGAGAAGGCGAGCGGGACCAAACTCACCGAAGCCGTGGCGCGCTATTACGCCAAGCTCATGGCCTACAAAGACGAGTACGAGGTCGCCCGCCTGCACTCGGACCCCGCGTTCATGCAGAAAATCGAAGGCATGTTCGAAGGCGACTACAAAGTGGTGTTCCATCTTGCGCCGCCGATATTGAACAAGTCCGACCCGGCCACCGGCGAGGCGAAGAAATCCACCTTTGGCCCATGGATACTGCGCGCATTCGGGCTGCTGGCGCAGTTCAAAGGCCTGCGCGGCACGGCGTTCGACATTTTCGGCGGCACCGGGGAGCGCCGTAGCGAGCGCGCGCTGATCACCGAGTACGCCGCCACGGTGGAGCAACTGCTGGCGCAGCTCACGCCCGCGAACCACGCGCTTGCAGTCGAGATCGCCGGCATTCCGGAGACGATCCGCGGCTACGGTCACGTCAAATTGCGCCACCTGAAGCAGGCGGAACAGCAGCGCGCCGAACTGCTGGCGAAATTCAACGCACCGGTGGAGCGGACCGCCATAGCGGCGTAAACTCTGCAGCGGCATGAGCCTCACCCGCGCCGACCTCGAACGCGACCGCATCCGCCAGGAACTGGCGCAGACGCCGCTCGGCCCGCATCTGCTCAGCGACGCCGAACTGGAAGAATCCTTATGGCAGATTCTGCAGCAAGCCGAAACCGGGGCGGACTGCTGGGTGTTCGGCTATGGCTCGCTGGTGTGGAATCCTCTGTTCCATTTCGAGGAAAAACGCGTGGTCACCACCCACGGCTATCACCGCAGTTTCTGCCTGTGGTCGCGCATCAACCGCGGCACGCCGGACAGGCCGGGGCTGGTGCTGGGCCTGGATCGCGGCGGGCGCTGCCGCGGCGTCGCCTACCGCATTGCCCCGGATCGCGTCGAGAACGAACTGCGCCTGATCTGGCGGCGCGAGATGATGCTGGGCGCCTATGTACCGCGCTGGGTACAGGTGAGCGACGGCGAGACCCCGTTTCGCGCCATCACCTTCACCATCAACCGCGCCGGCCCGGGCTATGCCGGCAGGCTGCCGCCGAAAACCATCATCGAACGGCTGCTGACCTGCCATGGCCGCATGGGGCCGGGAATAGACTATCTGCTGCACACCGCGGAAGCCCTGCGCGCCTGCGGCATCGCCGACCGCCACCTGCAGGAATTGTGCGAGCTGGCTCACGCCATGAAGGCGCGCGGCATCCCGAGCAGTGCGGCGAACAGCCGTGTTTCTTGAGAAGCCGGCGGTGGCGCGGCTGACCAATGGAACCGAAACACGAGAACGCCAGTGTTCGACCAGCCAGGAGAGTGCGCCGCCAAACAGCAGCGCGGAGACCACCGTGTTCGTGTCGAACACCACGCGCGTCACCCCCTGCCCCGCGCCCAGGCGATCGCGTCCTTTACGTCCGCTTCGGTCACGCCGCGTTTCGCGATCTTGTCGCGCAACAGTTCGAGTTCGGCGTCCTCGCCCTCGGCCACAATCAGCACTTCCACGCGCTGTCCCTTGCGCAGCGGCAATGGCTGCTTCAGGACGAGACGCTGTGGATCGTCGATCGTTACGGTTTCTTTATACGCGTACATGGATTAGCCCTCCTACTTGACCATTGTAGAGGATTCGACATGACAAGGTTCAAGCAGAACTAAAGATCAAGAAAACGGCATATTCGCAATCGAGCCGATGCAGGGAAAGCGCTTGGCTTGGTAGACTTCGATCAGAGTAGTCGGGGCTCTCAGGTGAGCCCGATTTGCCGGGCGAGGTTGGTTTGGTCCACCGGCGGCGTTGGATTCGCGCTGTATACACTACACTACACCGGCACGATGACGACAGCGGATGTTCTGGCCCTGGTGAGCGCGACGCCTTGATGTCCGCCTTGATGTCCGTTGACATATCTTGCCGTCCCGATATGATGTGGCAGGATCACGCAGGATATTTCTGCATTGATAGAGCCTGGATCAATCACAGGAAAATGGGGGGCCGGCCATGGCTGCACTGATTTCCGAGCAGCAAATTAATGACATCGGGCGAAGGCTTGGACAACAATTCCGCCCGCAGGAAATTGTTCTATTTGGTTCATATGCCCGTGGCGATCAGACGGAAGATTCCGATGTCGACCTGCTCGTAGTGTTTCCACACGCCGTCGATAAGGCTACGGAGGCCGTACGCATAAGAAGAGCTATCGGGCGCGTGCATGTCGGCGTCGACGTTGTGGTCAGTTCGGCACAAGAGTTTGTCGAATGGCAAAACGTCAAGGGTACCGTTTACTATTACGCGCGCAAGGAAGGACGGCCGATCTATGGCAACCAATCTGGACTTCGCACGTGAACTAGCGACGGCAGCGGATCGCGATTTGCTCGTTCTGCGCAAGCTGGCTCCGGACCTGGACATACCGATTGAGAAACTGGGCTTCGAGTGCCAGCAGGCCGTCGAGAAATACCTGAAGGCAGTCCTTGCCGCTTACGACATCGAATTTCGCAAGATGCATGACATCAAAACATTGGTGGACGCCGCAAGCGATGCAAAATTGACAGTGCCCGATGGCGAACGACTTGAGGCATTGACACCGTTTGCCGTCGAGTTCAGATACCACACGCTCCCCCTGGGCAGCAGCACGATTCCGCGCGAGTGCATGACCGCGCTTGTTGAAACCGTTCGCGACTGGGCGCGAAAGCAGATTCACGAAATTGCGGCGCAAGCGAACGACGACAGCCTGTAGCTTGGGCTGAGGGCGTAGCCCGAAGCCCAACACCGAATCGCGAAGCCTTTCCTTCGGCTGCGCTCGGCGCGACTTACGCTTGCTCATTTTTACGCGCATCACCCCCCTGCCCCGCGCCCGAGCGATCGACAGTGAACACGCTCGCGTCCGGCCTGGGCCGGATTGTTGCGCGGAGCTGGTAAGCGAGCGGCAATCATCACGCCCAGGCGCGTTTTATGATCGTGTTTTATGATCGTTGAAAAGACCTGTCAAGAGTGCTATTATTAGCACCTTAAAAGTATGCGAGAATATCATGGCAAACCTGATCTTGGCGGAAACAACGGCCAGTGTTTCCGAGTTGAAAAAGAATCCCATGGGTACCGTTGCCGCCGGCGAAGGGTTTCCGGTTGCAATTCTCAATCGAAACGAGACGGCCTTTTATTGCGTCCCGGCGAGGGCCTACGAAGCGCTTATGGACAAGCTGGAGGACCTCGAGCTTAACGCCATTGCCGACGCCCGCAAAGATCAGGCGGAAATCGACGTCAAACTCGATGAACTATAGCCTCAAGTTCAAACAGGACGCATTAAAAGAATGGGGCAAGCTCGATAGCGGCCTGCGCGAGCAATTCAAAAAGAAATTGGAAGAACGGTTGCTGCATCCGCGCGTACCAGCTTCAACATTATCCGGGCAAAAAAACAGATTCAAAATCAAACTCAGACAGGCTGGCTACCGCTTGGTCTATGAAGTCCGGGACACGGAGCTTATTGTCGTGGTCGTTGCAGTCGGGAAACGAGAACGCAGTGCCGTCTATAAAATGGCGGGGAAACGATAAATCAAGAGGTCATTTCAGCATTGCCGAAATGGCCCCAGGTGTTCGAAAGACACAAACGGGCAGGTAATTTACTCTCGGCATACTTTCTCCGGATGTGTCGCTGATATGTTGACATGACATCATATTAAAGATAGCGTGCCAACATGAATACGCCGTTGCCGATCGCAACAGCCCGCCCGGGCCGCCCTAAAACCAACCCCAAGCCCCGGCTGGAGCAGCTGCGCATTGCCAAACGCACGCAGCGCCGGCGCGATCGCGATGCCGGTCTCACTCTGTGCCAGGTCAAACTCCCCGAAAAAGCGGCGCGACGGCTGCGACATGCGCTGGCCATTCCGGGATTTGACGCCGAGCTGCAACAATTCCTCGACGATGCGGTCGTGGAAACGCGCAAATTTCCCAACTTGAAATTACTGTGCTGGAACCGTGCCGCCCCATTCCTGACCGGGCGCGATGCTTTCGGCCTTTACGAGCGCAATTGGAGGTTTGTCGATACCAGAAATATGCCTGATGACGAACGCGCCCTGATTCGCAGACTTGCCGAAAAATATGGACGAGGCGTATTGAATGTCTAAGCCCGGATATTCACGAGCGCGTCATAACGCCGTGGACAAGGTGCTTGCCCGGCTGAATGGTGATTTTCTCGAGCACGCAAAGTGTTTTTTTGGCGGCGGCACGAGGATCGTGCTGGAATTGAACGAATATCGCGAATCCGCGGATATCGATTTTCTCTGCTCGGATCGCGAAGGCTACCGCGAGCTGCGCTCAACCATCGGGCACAATTCGCTCGGCGAGCTTGCCTCCGCGCCGATCGAGCTTCTGCGGGAAGTCCGGGCCGATCAGTATGGGGTAAGAACGGTTCTTCGGATCGACGATGAACCGATCAAATTCGAAATTGTAAACGAGGCAAGAATCGACCTCTCCGGAGTGCTCGTCGATCGGCTCCATGTTCACTGCCTGGATCGGGCGTGTTGCTTCGCGGAGAAGGTTCTTGCCAATGACGATCGCGGGCTGGACGAGTCGGTCTCGAGCCGTGATGTCATCGACATTGCGTACATGATCGAGGCCTGGGGCATGCAGGCATTTATCGAAGGGACGCATAAGGCCCGTGACGCCTATGGCAAGGGCGCGGAAGCTTCTCTTCGCGCGTCGGCACGAAAGCTGATGAAGAACCGAACCTATTTCAAAAAATGCGTGACGTCTCTTGGCATCACGGATGTGAACACGCTCGCCTCCGGCCTGGGCCGGATTGCTGCGCGGAACTGGTAAGCGACCGGCAATTTTAGAAAGCCTCATCGTCCCGCAGATAGCGCCATTGGCCCGCGGGCAGATCGCCCAGCACCACCTTGCCGATGCGGATGCGCTTCAAGCCGGCCACTTCCAGGCCGACCAGCTCGCACATGCGCCGGATCTGGCGCTTCTTGCCCTGGCGCAGAATGAAGCGCAACTGATCCTGATTGAGCCAGCCCACCTGCGCCGGCCGCAGCGCCTCCCCATCGAGCGACAGCCCGTGATGCAGCAGCGCCAGGCCTGCCTTCGACAGGCTGCCCTTCACGCGCACCAGATATTCCTTCTCGATCTCGGAATTCTCCCCGATCAGCTGCTTGGCGATGCGCCCATCCTGCGTCAGCACGAGCAAGCCCAGCGAATCGATGTCCAGCCGCCCGGCCGGGGCGAGGCCCCTCAAGTGCATCGGGGTGAAACGCAGCGGCGAGCGGTCGCCGGAAAAACGCGATTCGGCCTTGATCAGGCTCACCGCCGGCCGGTAGCCCGGCTCGGCCTGTGCCGACACGTACCCGATCGGTTTGTTCAGCAATATGGTCACGCGGGCGTGCTGGCTCGCCTGGGCGGCCTTGTTCAGGGTGATCCTGCTCGCCGGATCGACGCGCGTGCCGAGTTCGGTAACCCGCTCGCCGTCCACGAATACCCAGCCGCGCTCGATATAGCTGTCGGCCTCGCGCCGCGAACACAGGCCCTGTTCCGACATCAGCTTGGATACGCGCACTTTTTCCATGGCGGGCGTTACCCCTCGGGCGCTACCAGATGCGCTTCACGCCGTACTTCCTGAAAACCGGGTCGGCGGTGACGACCGGCAGTTTTTCCTCGAGGGCCTGCGCAATCAGCAAGCGATCAAAGGGGTCGCCATGATGCGGGGCCAGCGTTTCGACGCGCCCGATATGCGCCATGCCGATATCCAGCATGCGGAAGCCGTTGGCGGCGGCATGCTCGACAACGTAGCGCTTCACCGGGAGCGCGAGCTTCAGTTTGCCCAGACCAGCCTTGATCGCCAACTCCCAGGCACTGACCAGGCTGATCAGGCACTCGTTTCCCCGATCGGCAAGGGCCGCGCGGGCTTTTGCCGGCAGGGCGCGGTCTCCCTCCACCCACCACAGAAAGACATGCGTGTCGAGGAGAACGCGCATCAAACGTAATCCTTGAACGCTTCCGGCGTGGCGTCGAAATCCGGCGCAATGTAGAGGAGTTGCCCTTTGCCCGAGCCGGGTTTCCGCGGCCGCTTCGGCTGGTCCAGAGGCACCAGCTTGAGCACCGGCTTGTTATCCTTCGAAATAATGACCTCCTCTCCCAGCATCGCTTTCTGCACCAGCCGCGAGAAATGGGTTTTGGCTTCGGCAATATTGAATTGGGACATGGCCCGCTTCCTTGCGCATTGACATTGGTCATCTTACATGACCAACATACACCACGCAAGTTCGGAGTCTGTTCCGGGTCCGAACCGGCAAGTTCGGATTTGCGCCGGCGCAAGCTGCCCCGCCCCGCGCGGGCACAAACGGTTAAAATGCGGCTGCGCAAAAAATCGGCCTCACCATGAAACTCGCCACCCTCAAAGACGGAACCCGCGACGGCACGCTGATCGTGGTGTCGCGCGATCTCAGGCACGCGCTCAAGGCCGACGACATCGCGCCCACGCTGCAGGCGGCCCTCGACGACTGGGACTATGTTTCGCCGCAGCTCACCGACCGCTACGACGCGCTCAACCGCGCCCCCAGCAGCCGCGCCTTCGACTTCGATCCGAAGCAATGCGCCTCGCCGCTGCCGCGCGCTTACCAGTGGGCCGACGGCTCGGCCTATGTCAATCACGCCGAGCTGCTGCGCCGCGCGCGCGGCGCGGACATGCCGAAGTCGTTCCGCACCGATCCGCTGATGTATCAGGGCGGATCCGACACTTTCCTCGGTCCCTGCGACGACATCCTGCTGGAGTCGGAAGACTGGGGCCTGGACCTCGAAGGCGAGGTTGCGGTGATCACCGGCGACGTGCCCATGGGCATCGCGACGAAAAAGGCCGGGGATTGCATCCGGCTGCTGCTGCTCGCAAACGATGTGTCCCTGCGCAATCTGGCGCCGGCGGAACTCGCCAAGGGCTTCGGCTTTTTCCAGAGCAAGCCGTCCTCCGCCTTTTCGCCGGTGGCAGTGACCCCGGACGAACTCGGTCCGGCCTGGGACGGCGGCAAGGTGAATCTGCCGCTGCTGGTGCAGGTGAACGGCGCGGTCCTCGGGCGGCCCAACGCGGGCGTGGACATGACGTTCGAATTCCCGCGGCTGATCGCGCACGCGGCCCGGACACGCGCGCTGGCCGCCGGCGCCATCGTCGGCTCGGGCACGGTGTCCAATGCCGATCGCAGCGCCGGCTCGGCCTGCATCGCCGAAAAGCGCGCGCTCGAAACCCTAGCCGAGGGCAAGCCCGCGACGCCGTTCCTCAAATTCGGCGACCGCGTGCGCATCGAGATGTTCGATGCCGGGGGCAACAGCGTATTTGGCGCCATCGAGCAGCAGGTCGCCAGGTACACGCCGCCCAGATAACTCACCCAACCGGCTCACCGGCAGCTGTCGCAGATTGCAGCTTAGTGTCCGAGAAGCTTGGCCGCCTGCCTCATCTGCGCATGCTCGAACGCCGGCGCGAAGTCGCTCAAATCACGAGGTGCCATGCCGACTGCCGCGGTCCGGGCCACGTCGCGCCAACTGTGAATCGCCGTGCACACCTGATCGAGAATGCGCAGAGCCTGGTCTGGCTTAAGCCAAAAATAGTCAGCGACGCGCACCACATCCTCGATGGACGATACCGGCCCCGTATTCTCGGACAGCCAGGTCTTGAGCTCCTGGTCCTTGTCGGGGAAGGGGTTCACATCAAACGCCGGCGCCAGCCGCCACTGGCCGTGGCCTCTATGCAGAAAACCGTGGTTGTGCAAGTGGTCATCGACATTGGTGATGAGCAAATTGAATGCGATGCGTCGCCACAGCTCGGACAAGTCCTGCTCCGGGTCTGCGCAGTTTGCAACGATACGGTCGGCAATCTCCGTGTAGGCGCGGTCCTCGTCTCTCCGGGCCTGTAGCATGGACGCTGCCGACAGATAGGGGATGCGCCCACCGATGCTCGCGCGGTCAAACCGGCGCACGACGGCGACCGGGGTGCCCTCGGTGTAAACAATGCGTGCTTGCGCTGCGTTGATGCCGGCGGCAGCCGCCAAGTGCAAGGCCAGCACCTCGCCCTTGGTGACATCGCGTTCATCCTTGACGCTCGGGAATTTACCGATGGCGAGGTGCCCGTCTTCATCAATAATGGTGCACTTGGGGCGCAGGCCTCCGAGCGAGGTGCCCCGGCCACGGAGGTAGCGCAAGTCGCTTTCAGTTTCGGTGCCCCGCTCGACCGCCTGGCTTGCACCCAGCAAGCGCGCCAGCTCGAGCAGTGTGGGAGTCGCCCGTTCACCGTCCTCGATGGTGCGCAGAAAGTTGCCCCCGTCATCACGCAAGCGCAGAGCGCCTATGCGGCTGCCGTCATCCACGCCAACCAGGTAGTCCCATTCTGCAAGCGAAGCCGAGGGCACGGCAGCGCCTTGTTCCATGAGCGACTTGCGACGCCTGGCGTGGTCACGCGCGATGACACGGCAACCCCAGCCGTCAGGCTCCGTGTCGGCAATAGCAAGATGAAAGACCGAATCATTCTTGGTGGCGGCCTTGTGGTACTGACGACCATCGGTCAGCTCAAGGTCGGGGGACACCGAGAATCGGTCTGCGGACTGAAGCCACTGCGAGTCGTAAGCAAACGTGGAGTTCTCCCGCGCGCCGCTCTTGGCGTAGGCGAGTTGGCCCACGACCGTGCCGGACTCGCCAAGACAAACCGTGGCTCCGTGTCGGGTGACTGTACTCATAACGCACCCGACCCTGCCGTGGCCTTTTTGTGGCGAATGCGTTTTGGCAGATGCTCATCCATCAGAATGAGCCCAATGTCGTCTTTCGCGGTATCCAACAGGTCATTGAGCTTATCGAGCTCGCCCAGCACGTGCAGGGCGCGCACTATTGCACCCCAGGACAGGCTCGGGTCACCTTTCTCCAACCGCTTCAGGCTGGCCAAGGAAATCCCAATGCGCTTAGCCATCGACGCTTGGGAGAATCGACGGCGACGTCGCGCCAGAGCCAGGTCCTTGCCAAACTTGTCAATGGCTCGGTTGACGGGCATGGGCATTAGAAGCCCTGTCTGCAAATGGCTCATATATACATCCTTAGAAAGGATTAAAGCTTATATACGAGCTATTGTTGCACAGATGATTCAAAAAAAGCAAGTATAGCCAGCCACAAAGGACGGCTCGGAACGCGCACTGCCACGCTCGATGACTTGCTGCTCCAATCCGGGTCAGCCACGTCGGCGCGACGTCGCGTACCCATTATTGGGGTATGGTGCGCGGCTTACGCCGATAAGCGATTTTTCTAGGCGTGACGCCGGATGAAATCCCGGATGCGCGGATACAGCATCTCGCGGAAGCGCTTGCCGCTGAATATGCCGTAATGCCCGACGCCGGGCGCGAGATAGTGCTCGCGCTTCTTCGCCGGGATGCCGCTGCAAAGCGCGTGCGCCGCCTGGGTCTGGCCGTTGCCGGAAATATCATCCAACTCGCCTTCGATGGTCAGCAGCGCCGTCTTGCGGATGGCCTGCGGCCGCACCAGTTGCCCGCGCACGAGCATGCGCCCGTTGGGCAGCGAGAAGTCCTGGAACACCGTCTTGATGGTGTCGAGGTAATACTCGGCCGGCATGTCGAGCACCGCGTTGTACTCGTCGTAGAAGCGCCGGTGCG
>ERZ1292633.1298-Hain-H41-02um-R1-1298-length-27233-cov-7_pt1 | contig 27233 bp, 10 predicted proteins | sample MGYA00564406_ERZ1292633 | MGnify/ENA primary metagenome ERZ1292633 (study PRJEB36523, sample SAMEA6512639) | groundwater metagenome | collected 2019-01-08 | study: AquaDiva: Metagenomics assemblies of 32 groundwater samples | reverse complement strand
AGAGCCCGCGGGTGGCGGACTGGTCACCTGCAGCAGTTGGAATAGCCCCGTGTCTTGAAACGCGAGAACCATCGTACCAGTGCCAGGTATGGCGTAATCCAACCTCTCGGTCACGACCGTACCATACGGACTGCCAGACACGATCGACATTTGTGCGGGCTGGGCGACAAAGACGTTGCTGCTCGAGGCCGCGGTCGCGCCCCACGGGAACACGGTCGGCCAGGATGTCGGCACACCCGCGCCAGAAAGCAGCAGCGGGGCTAGCATTTTGCTCGCTTTGAATGCGATGACGTCGGTGTTGTTGTCCGTGGACACCGGACGCGACGTGGCGAGCTCGACAAAATGCCGTCGTTGGTCCGTTGCGACGCCATCGGCCGCGGAGGTTGCACTTTCAACATTGCCATCGTCGTCGTCGTCAATCGAGCGGTATCCGGTTGGATCGTCTTGCGAGACGGATGTTCTTGACGGCCACGAACCACTCGTCGCATCGGCTTCGAGCGGTGTGAATCCCCCGCGGGCCGCTGAGGAGGCAACGCCGAGGTCCAATGCTGTTTGCTCGATGCGCAGCAGCACGGGCGCCTCGGCACCCCGCCGAAGCACCGCCATCCGCACGACACCGCCGTTGGAGTAGAACATGCAGTAAATTTCACGGACGTTGGACGCCAGGCAGTAAACCACGATACCCGGAATCGTGACGGATCCAACTGACTTGCCGCTAGAGACGTCCATGACGTTGATTCGCAAGGAGCCCCCTATGTAGCTGCGATTAAACGTGGGGTCGGTGAAGTACACGCCGAAGGGCATATTGGTGGCGTACAGATCGGGCAGCGTCACGGTCGAGCTGCCCACCTTGCTGATTTGAATGTCCACCCCCTGGCACGTCACCCCGACGTAGCCCTTCGCGCATTGCGAGCAAAAATCGCTGCCCCAATAGCCCCTTACGTCGTTCAGGTAACATGCGCAAGCGCCCGTGCGGCGGTTGCACTCACCGTGGCCGTTGCATGGACACTCAATCTCGCAACTTTCTCCAAAGTAGAAGATGTTACACGTGTCACACCTTTTTGTGATGGTGTTATAGATCCAGTGGCCGTTTTCGTCATCTTGGCACTCGCACTCGCCGGTGGAAAGATGACATTGAGCATTTTGAAGTGTGATATCGCAGTTCGCTTTGTCGCACCAGACGCTGCAGTCCTTCGTGAAGTAGTCCTCCTCGCAGGTGCACAGCCCCGTTCCCTTGGCGCCCCATGCGCACTGCCCGTGACCGTGACAGCTCGCCTCCACCCAGTATCCACCGGGAGGTGCGGGCACGACCGTCGTGGTGCCATTGTCTGTCTGCAGCAAAGGGTCCCCCGTGGTGTCGTTGTAGACCATCGTCAGACCCGGGCACGGCTTGTCGCAGTAGGTGCCGTAGTAGTCGCGGTTGCACAAGCAGCCCGTGAAATCCTCGTTATTCGTACCGTTGACGCACACGTCGCTGCACCCGGCGCCGAAGTATCCTGGCGCGCAGTGCTCGCACGCTTCCCCGCCGTAATGGCCTGCGGTACCACCGGCAGACCCCTGATTGCAGATGCACGTGGCACTCGGCGTGCAACTCCCTCGGTAATTACAGGGCGATTCGATGCCACCGGGACAAGGGAGGCTACAGTTGTCACCGCCGTAACCTGGGTCGCACGCACACGTTCCTTGCGCCTCGTTACACACCCCCCGACCCAGGCAAGGCAGGCTGCCAGCATCCAAGTCGAACCCCGGGCAAGGCTCGGAGCAATCCGACAGGGCGTATCCCGGTCGGCACACGCATGTTCCTGTCGCGGTGTTGCAACGACCATTTCCAAAGCAGACGTCACCGCTCACAGACGTGGGACAGCGACGGTCGCAAACGGTCCCCAAGTAATCGTCGTCGCAAAAGCAACTGCCCGTTCCAAACGCGCCTGAGTGACACTGACCGTGACCGGAACAAGGAGCCGCGGGGCCACCTCCTGGGCAGGTCTGGCAAGATGGGCCAAAGGTGCCGGCAGGGCACACCACACAACCGCCACCCACGGCTGTTTCGCACGCCGCGCCGCAGAATCCAGGATCGCACGTAACGCACGCACCTTCGTAGCAAGTGCCGCGTCCACTGCAAATCACGCCGCCGAGGCCAATGGGGCATGGCAATGTACACGTGTAGCCGTCGAAGCCCGCAGCACACGCCGTGCAGTTTTGGTTCACCCAGTTACCATCGCACACGCAACTGCCGGTCAGGTGCTGACAGGCGCCATGCCCGTGGCACGGATTGTTAATTCCGCCGTCGCAAATGAGGTCGCACGCCGCGCCCGCGTATCCTAGTTGACATGTGCAGACGCCGGTGCCAAGGACGCCCTGGCTGCATGTACCCCTACCGCGACACGGCGTCGACGCGCCTCCAGGGCACTCAAACTGGCAATTGCTGCCAAAGTACCCCGCCTCGCACACGTCGCATAAAGCGCCAAACCAATACCCGTTGGTGCTGTCGTGGCTGCAGTTGGTGCATAGCGGCTGCGTGACGCGTCCGCCACCGATCACCGCCACCGTGCGCATCGCGCACACGCCCCTTTGATTGCAAGGTCCGCCGATCGGTCCACCCGAGGCGCAGGACGCCTCACACGCCGTGCCCGCGAAGCCCTGGCGGCAATGACACAGTCCGTCGGAAAGCAAAGATGAGTCACACGTGCCGTGGCCAGTGCATGGGTTCGCCCAACCACCGGGGCAAATTTGATCGCAGCCGGGCCCGTAAAATCCCGTGACACAGCCACCGCAGTTGTCTCCGCTGAATGAGCCGCTACATGTGCAAAGGCCAGTCCCCTTTTGCCCATCGGAGCACACGCCGTGGCTGGAGCACACGACGGGCGGCGTGCTGTTCAACAGGCTCATGTTGGCCGGAAGCACGACGATGGTCACGTTGTTGACGACCGTCACGTTGAGAGCCTGTCCCACAGGGCACCGGCGCGTGCACGTTTCGCTAAAGTATCCCGGGAAACACTGATTGCAGGAAGTACTGCCCCAAAATCCAGTGGTGTCGTTGGCGTAGCAGGTGCACCGCCCCGTCCCACCCACACCGTCGCTGCAGGCGCCACGCAAGGTGCACGCACTGCATGCGCCGCCAGGGCATTCCGCGTTGCACAACGGGCCGAAATATCCCGGTTGGCATAACGTGCAGTTTTCTCCCATCCAGAAGCCCGTTGCCAACGACGCAAAACATGTGCACTTCAGCGAGTGATCGCACGCGCCTCTGCCATTGCACTGCTTGCCGTTGACGAAGTTGCACTGCTCTCGGCACCGGCTGCCCCACCAATCGGTCTGGCAAGTGTCACACGTGGCGCCTTCGTAGTACCCATTGAGGCCGTCATTGTCGCAGACGCACTGACCGTCTTGCTGCTGACAGATACCGTGCAGCGAGCAGGGGTTCCGAGCTCCGCCAGGGCAGTCCTCAGAGCAGGCGGCGCCCCAGTAACCTAGATCGCAGGAGCAAGTGGAGGTCGCGACGTTGCATCGACCTCGGAAGTTGCATGGGGCGTCTGCGCCGCCAGGACACGCCGTGCCGCAGTCCGCGGCGGACCATCCCGGCATACAGTTGCAAACACCTCGGTTCGCGTCACAGGCACCATGCCCGGTGCATGGGTTGTCTGCCGACGGAGGACAGGAAATGTTGCAGCTCAGACCTCCCCAACCGGATCGGCAACTGCAAAGGCCGTTTCCAAAGGGTCCGCTGCTGCAGTTGCCGTGGTTGTTGCATGGCGCGTTGCGGCCCCCTGGACACTCGTTTTCACAATTGGGTCCATAAAGACCCTGGCTGCAACCAAAACAGAGCACCGAGGTCACATTGCAGCTGGGACCGCAGTAGTCCTGATCGCAGATGCACTGCGCGGCGCTGAAAGGACCCAAGGTGCACGTGCCTTTGCCCCCGCAGACAAGCCCATTGGCGGGGTCGCGAGGACACGGCACGGTGCAAGATGTGCCGACGTAACCGGCTTCACATGACTCACAAGCGCGGCCGGCCCAGTAACCTGCACTCACGTTGTAAAAACAGTCGCATGTCACGTCGGCGGCGAAACACTTGCCATGGCCGGTGCAAGGCGTCGTCGAGCCACCCGGGCACGCCGTGTCACAGAGCCGGCCTGCGAAGCCCGGATCGCATTGGCACTGACCCGTTCCCAGCACACCATCGTCGCAAACACCTCGGACGCACGTGACGCATGGTTCGCGACAGCCCGCACCAAAGCGGCCGGGCAAACACTGCTCGCAGCTGGCACCTTGCCAGTATCCAACAACGTTGTTGGCAAAACAGCTGCATCTTAGCGACACGAAGTCACACGATCCACGGTTGGCGCACACCGCGCGGAACGCGTCAGTAGGACAGGTCAGGAACTCCTTCTGTACGAACGAGATGACTGTCTGCAGGGTCGACCCAAACTGCTTGTTTCTACCGTTCGTGAGACCTAGCACGAAATTTGATCCGCGAGCGGGCGGCAGCTGACAGTACGCAATGCTGGTAGGGTCGCGATCATGGTGCGTGACGTCGGCGCACAGGATCGTCGTGCCAGTGTCCACGTGGCGGATTGACACGGTTGCCGACGACGTGCCAAAGTTTCGCCCCACGATGGTGATGCGCGTCGGAGAGGACGACGAGCAAGAGAGCAGCGAGGAAGCGAAGGCCGCGCCCCTGTTGGGACTCACCAGACAGCCAGTGACGCCCTGAATTAGCACTGGGCTGGCGGGCGCGAGTCGCCACGCGTATGACAGCGGCATGCCCCCGGTTGGAGACACCGCGGACCGAGGGACGACGGCGGTGTGCGACTGGCCGGACAGCAACCCACTAAACTCCTTGACCGTGACGGAGTGTAAGGGCACACTCGCGGCCGTCCAATTTTCCGACAAGATGCTGTTCAATTCGGTGGAAGAAACCGTGAACGCGTCGGGTCCGAAGCGGTCAAATTTAAGCGGCTGTGCCAAGTTGACGATCGCATCATGCTTGCTGGGCACAAGGCAGAGTGCATACAGAACGTTGAACGGGGACGAGCGATCATGCACAACGGAGGGACATCGCGCTCCGCCAAGGAAGGCTAACGCTCCTGTGGGTCCGAAGCGCTGCCCGCGAATCGTGAGAAGCAGCGGCTGGCTCGTGGTGCAATTGGCGAGCACGAACGTGGCGTTGGACATGTCTAATGGCACCCGGTCGGGACACGCCGGCTCAAGTAACGCGGCGTCGATCGGCAGGGCAGCGGGGTTCAGCGCCGACGTGGCGGTGAGAGATGTCACGCTGTTGAGCGCCGCACTGGGCAGCAGGGACGCATCGACACTGTCGATAGTGGGCGGTGGGGTGCATGTGTCCTCGACGCCGTAGCTGAGGCGATAACGGAAGTATGTTTGAAACGTGGCCCCAACGGGCGTGGGCGACGGGCCTGCCAGCTTCGTGACCCTGAACCGGAGCGTCGAGTTCCCCGGCTTCGGAAACCCAATAATCGCCAATCGGTCCACTCGCGCGTGCCCGCCGCGCATGCGGAACGTGACGGTCTGCCCGCTTCCGCCACTGACGGCAAACGACGACGTCACGGACGATGGCGACAAAACGGTGTGATCGGATAGCGGCAGGAACAAGGTGGAAGGCAGCGACGACGATGTCAACGGTAGCGTGGAGGAGGTGGTGAGTAAGCCACTGGACGATATCACGCCAATCCTGTGGTCCCCTGCGAGAGAGGTCACTTCGACGCTCCAGTCATCCAGCAGCTTCGCGCGCGGCGGCAGTGAGCCGTCGGCGGCGATGCGGCCACCGCCGCCCATCCACTGGTGGTGGTAGAAATGGATGCCGTTGGCGTCGAGCGTCCACAGCGATAGGTTGCCGAGGTGCGAAATGCCCCGCGCCCCGAGCAGCACATTGCGGGTGCGCTTGGCCACCCGGTTGTCAAAGTCGACCACGACCTGTGAGACGTTGGGCAGCAGCAAGTGAAATGGCTCTGTGCTAGCGGACCACTGATGACCGCGGTCCAGCGATACGAAAAACGCGAAGGACGAGCGGAGCGTCGCCATCGCCCCAAGGGTGCCACTGTTGGCACCAGGGGAGAGCATGATTTGGCCCGCGGATGGTAGCGAAAGGCGGCCCGCGTCGGCAAGCCGCCAAGCTGAGCCGCCGAGCGCCGCGTCGGCCGTTCGCATCAATGTGTCCGGCGATCGCGACGATAACGTTGCCTCCTGTGAGTCGCCGCTACCAAGGACCTTTCCGAGGAAGACGGCGTTTTGAACCCGTTCGACAAAACTGCGAAAACGATGTGTGGCGAGATCGTCAATATTCACGTGACAGATGGCGAGGCAGTCGTTGACGCGCGTCATGGGCCACGACCGTCGCGGCGAAGGCGACGCGGTCAGCAAGGCTGAAAGAAGCCGACGGATCTTCGGTTTGTGATTATGCGGTTCCAATAGCTCCGTGGCTTGCAGCGCTTCTAGCGAACTGAGGAGGTAACGCGCCGACATGGGCAGCGCGGGATCCGACGACGCCAAGCGCCGGGTACTGTGACCCCCGAGCAAACTTCGCTGCAGTCGCTGCAAACCGTGTAGCATCATGAGTTGATTTTGAATGGACGAAGGGCTCAAGCCGCACCGCAGAGAGGCCTCTTGGCCCTTCGGAAAAGGCCAGCCGTGTACTAAGATGGGCATCGTGCGCGCCGTCGACGCGCGCGATGAGCGAGACGGCGTGTTGTATGATGGCTTGATGAAGGCTTGCGCGACCACGCGATCGGGTGCGATGTGACTCACCTGACGATAGTCGCCGGTTTGGTTACATTCTCCCAAACCCGCCGTGGTTTGGCCACCGATAGTTGAGATGACATCGGAGAGCCATGCGGCGTGCGTGTCAGCCTGCGTGCGCAGATTTCCCCCAGTTAGCGTCGAGGTGGTGGCCGAGGCAGCCGACGGCGATATCGGACTAAACGACAAGGTCAGGGTCTTGAACGACAGTCCCAGTCTCGTCGCCTCTGCGAAGATGCCCGGTGCCGTTGCAGGGGTGAGCATTGGAGGCAGAGGAACCAACCCGGTCGTGCCGTCAATCGCCGCGGCATCCGTAGTTCCGGAGAGCAAACCACCCGGGTCAGCGGCTGCGAGATCCGCAAGTGTGTCATCGTCATTGTCGACCGGCGACGACCGAGCGAGCATGTCAGCTGCGTCGTTCAGCGTCGCCAGGAAGTGATTTGCCGCGCCTCTCACTCGGGTCGACTTGATCGATGGTGCCGTGGAGGACCCGTTGGAGAAGGCCGCGAGCGCCGTGCGTGCCATGGTAAGCAGAGTGCGAGATATGTTGCGTCGCAGCAGGGCCAAGGCCGAGACGTTGCGCCAGGTCGCGAAGGTCGCCAGCGAGGGACCGAGCCCCAGCAGGGGAGAAGGCGCAACGTAAAAGACGGTCGCCGTAAAGTTGACTCTCAACGGTACGCCAGATGAGGACGGACTGGCTCCTCCCAGCGTGAAGCCGCCTCCTGTGAATGCCGTCGCCAATCGAAGAATGGTCTCGTCGGCCACATAGTTGACTTCGTCCGGAAGGAGCGTGGCAGCAACCCTCGTCGTCGCCGGGGTGACGTCTGGGTGGATCCTGCCGAATATCCGTAGCCAACGGCGATCGTACTCTGCATCGGATACGGCGGCGGCCGCTGGAGCGGCGACGTCGTGAGTGTCGTTCAAAGAAAATCGCAGCGCGCGGAACTGCGCGATGCCATGCCGCAAGCTGATGCCGCGGCCACCAAACAAGCAAAGGTCGCTCACGCAGGCGCTCGGCTGTGAGATGACGCCGGGACCCATGGGCTCCGCACCTTGGTGCCGCGAGAGCGTTGCGAAGGCACTGCCAACCGTGTATCGAGCGAGATTTCCCGCGACGTCAACCACCGCCACGGCCGGTTGCGGGGAAAACAGGGCAGCGATGACTTGGTGAAAGAGACGAGGCGTCACAGAGCCCACGGTTGGCTCGGGTCCCAGCCAGACGAGCCGATCTGGAACGGGATTGGAATACACCACAACGGCGGTCTCGGCTTGTCGATGAACGCGCAACCGTGGCACGTTGCCAGGGGCACTTGCAGTTCCTTTCGACGCGTCGACGGCGGCATCGATTCTCCGTTGCTCGGTGACGTTTCCCCCAACGAGGTTCGCGTACACGAGGATGCGGTAGATGCCTTCGCGGGGGCGACGCAGCAAGACAGACTTAAATGTTGCGCGTTGAGATTCGGCGGATGCCACTTCTGTCGACATGTAGGCGATCCCATATCGCTGCAGCAGCCGGCGGCGTAACGTGACCGCCGGTGGGTCGTTGATGTCGTCGACCGTGTCGTCCGTCAGTCGCGAGAGGGATGCAGACGTCACGGCATCATCGGAAACGCCGAAGAGGGTTCGTGCCCGGCGACGCAAATCACCTTGCCGGAGCGACGCGTCAGCTTCCGTTTCGGCATTGAGCGTCGCATTTAGGGTGTCCGCATCGACATCGTCTTTCAGCAACGCCATGGGAAAAACGGCGTAAGCGGACGCGAGCGCCGACGGTGACTGACCGGCAACTGCCGAGGCGACCGATTCGTAAGGTGCGGCGCGACTGGGAATGACGAGGGTCACCCGCGTCCGGAAGCCGCGGTCGACCGGGACGCCATAGTCGTTGACGAGATCGACCGTGATGGTCGGTAGGGTGACCGTGACGTCCGAAAAAAATGACTTCTGGGGAAGGGTCACACGCACGGACGTTGCGTTGCCGGCTCGTTGTGCACGGCGGCGACGCGAATCGGCGCCGGAGGTTGCGACGGCGTCGCGTTCACGAAATCGGCGGCTAAAATAGTCCGGAAACCACGCGGCGCTGAGGTCCGTCACAGTTTCCAGATCGGAAAGCGGCGTCGTGGCTCTCAACGCCTCCGGTGGCGAAACTTCGAGATACTCAGGCCACGGATCTTCTTCAAGCGGTGTCACACTGACGCCAACTTCCGCGAAGCCGCGTCGCTCGGCGTCATTCAACGGCAAGTAAGCGTCGTAAAAGTTGCGAAGCGAATCCTGCTGTCGCCGTTCTTGCTGGATGGGTACGGACGCCGCCGCGGGCATCGGGGACGCCGCGCCGTGTACAAGGTTGGCGAACGTCGACAGGAATCCTGCAAGCAGCAAGACGGCGATCATGATGATGGCTCGACGGAGGAACATCAATGCTTTCCCCTCTCCCTAGTGAATTCACACATCAACGTCCATTTCATGGAAGGTCCATCACCCAACACACAGGTGGCTTTGAAAGCGTCCAGCCCGGACCACGACAAGGGCGATGGAACACATTGTGTCATCGATCGAGGTCAAGTCACTATGCGACGCAAGCCCATGGCGACGAGCCGTTGGCTCACCCGCAACACCATCGACGAGGAGGGAGCGCTGTGCCGTGGCGGGGCCACCGTGTAGAGCGAGCCTTGCTCCAGCGAGAGACCTGCGGCAACCAGCCCTTCATGCACGTTGTCCGGGAGCGCGCCGTCATGAATCGACGCCGGAATTCCGTCGACCATGTCGACGGCCAAGGCCACGGCAACCATCCCGATGCTGTCAACATCACCCTCCTCGGCCGGAGCAGTCGCAAAGGCATATTGCGTCCAGTCCACCGTCTCGCTAGCGCCCGAGCCTTGCGTTCGACGGCGCCGTGCGCCGGAGGCAGCAGTTGCTTGTGGAGTCGCATCGCCAGTGGTGTTTGAGGCAGCATCTGGCCGATGACCAATCCATTCACCCGGGGGTGCCGCCCCCTGGCGAAGCGACGCCATCCGACGTGGATTTTGCTCTGCGGCGGTGAAAAGGATTACGTCTCCCGGCGTCACGAGGGCCTCAACGTTACTCTGGCGTTCGAAGATGAAATGATCCAAACTTACGCCGCCACCTTCTGGCGCGTTCGCCAGTGCGACGTGCAGCGTCGCGGAGGCATCGTGTGCGGTGATGGAGCGGGCGATGTCCGCGACCGTCGGTCCGAATGCTCCCGGTGCGGCAGTCGGCATTTGCCATCGCGGTAGGCGAAGTATCTCACGCGCAGCGTTGCCGTCCACAATAGCGCCGTCGGCGCGTTTCACGAGTAAGAAACGACTGATAGCCGGAATGAGTGGAGGTAAAAAGGAGTCGAACGCTCTCCGTGGCACAGAGGCCGGACGGCGTGCGTGCGCTCGCGCGAGTGTGGCTTTCAATTCGGCTCCTTGGGTTGGGTCGACGGTTCCATCCGATGCCCGGACGAGCCCGTACCATGGACACGCAGTAAGACCCGCCTGCCGGGCCACTTCGGCCACGGTCACAGGTGTGGACGTGCGATTGGCCACAGCGAGGTATCCGGCACCTCCTAGCACCACGCCGAATCTCGAATCGCCCGCGATTTCCTCGTCAGTGAATATTCTCACGACAGACGTCATTCGATAACAAGCAGGCAAAAAGAAGGGAACAAGTCGTCTGCCACATCTCCACCCTTTTCCGCATCGTGATAAAGAGGCGGGTGACAATAAAGCCCCACTACTCTACCTTGGGCGGCCGTTACGTCCTGTGGCGGTCATTGAGAAGGGGGCAAGGCTGATTTGGCTAAGGACGAAGAGAGAGTGAGCGAGTCATAGTAATTGGACGCGGGACACACGATCCCTGCTGGCACTGCTCCTGTTCGGTGCAGCAAGATCCGCCACCTTCTCCGGTGCAACAAGTCGTATTGGCGGCGCAGCAAGTGGACACGTGGTTTGGTTCTCCTGAGCAGCAGCTTTCTCCCTTTTTGCAGCACGACGCGGTGTACTCGGAATTGCAGCAGGAAGCGTCCGCGCCACAACAAGTATTCTGGTTGCCGAAGTACGATTGACAGCAGGTCGTGGAGTTTCGGCAGCAGTGGGGCGTCGACGACCAACCGCTCAGGCAGCACTGCGTGGGCACACCGTCTTCGTCACCACAGCAAAGATGTCCGCCGTCCTCCGGCCCGGCGCAGCATTGGTCCCGTGTCTTGCAGCATCCGAGCATGATATGGCTTGGTCCATACAGGCACGCTTCACAATCGTGCGACGCGCACTCCGTGGATGTGTTGAAGGCCGCACACTTGTCGTGTGAATGGTTTCGGCTGCCATGATTTCTCCCCAGCGGTTGCCAGCGATGACCAGTGACGCTGACGGCGAAGGCGACACCCGCCGCAAGCGCAATCATGTAGATGGCGGCAATGTTCATGCTGCTTCTTGTTGACCCGCGAGAAAAACCCCTACTGGACGATCCACTTGTCAGCCTCCAGCCCACAAAATGATTTGTGTAAGGAGGACCAAGCCCAGCATCGAAGAAAGAAGAAGCGACACGCTTTCTCTGGGTTTCTACACGGCGCCGCATGGAGGAGGCTGCAACCCTCCCAGCGTGCGTGCGGTACAGTAGTAAGGCGAGAAACATACAGGGGTTTGAAACACTGGATTGGGGAAGATAGGACGAAAAGAATAAATGGGCCCGTGCGGGCGGGCCCGAGAGAGGGCCCGTTTCTACTCCTCTTCTCCGCCCTCGCCCTCATCCGCCCCCCCTTCCTCGCCTTCCTCGCCACCGTCGTTCTCATCCTCGGGCTTCGCGACCTTCGCCAGGTCGTACTCACGCATCACTTCGTTGCGCTTGATCATAAAATTTCTCAAATGACCCGTGATCTTTTCGTCATTCCGACCTACGTGAGTGTGCCACGACACACCCTTCAACAAAAAGACTATCGCAGGAACGGATGAGATTCCGAGTTGCAGCGCGACATCGGGTACGTCCTGCACATCCAAACGGAAGAACCTTGCGTTTTTCGTCGAGGGTCGAGGACGGCTCATGGAATTTAGCGCCGCACGGAGACCGAGACTGTGCGGGCATTGCTTCGAAACCAGGGCCACCACCACGAGGTTTTCAACATCGTCTCGTACGTTGACGTTGTAGTCCTCCACGGTGGAGAGCCGTGGCATCCTAGTCTGAAGGGACTCCTCGAGTTGCGCCACTTGGCGCTGCTCCTCTGTCAACTCCACTTCCTCGTCTGCCATAGAATCTGAAGGAGAGCGAAAAGGGACTACTCTGTACTTCGTGAGAGTGAAGAGAGCGTCTTAGTCACTGTCGAAATGAATGTCACCATCAGAACCACTCCTCGGTTTTGATGGTCGTTCCCTTTTTTAAAAGAAAAATAAACCACATTAACTCGATGGTGTAGACGAGGGTGCTTCTCGCAACTCACTCCTTTAGAAGCGGGGCCGCCGCTTGCGCATCGTGTAGCGCGTATCGTCCGTCACACTCTCTGCCCCCGCGCGTGAACGTCGCTCTGCTTTTTTCATCAGCACCCACTCCTTGGTCCCTACGTTTGGCCGGAACGAGCCATCCTCGTTGCGTTTCTTTTTTGACGCGTGCTCGTGATTCTTACTGTGACGTGACGCGTTACGAACGACCTTGACTTTCTGCCGCGGAGCTTCAAATTCGTCGTCGTCGTCGTCGTCATCTTCATCCACGGCGGGGGCGTGTTCCACACCGAGGGGCAAGGGGGGCTTGTACCCCTCCGTGGCGAGGCCGGCGTAAATAACGAGATAAGTCTTTCGTGCCTTTGCGGAGTGTGGATAATCCACGACGACACCACCGCCAAAGCCGCACCGCATTGCTGCCGTCGATATCATGTCCAACTGGTCTGTGTTTTCAGGATAGAATTGAAGCGCCGCCCTCGCACCTCTCCGAAGGCTGTTGTACAGGGACTGGAAGAAGACCTTGAGGCGACGCTGTGGCACTTGCCCCTTGCGCTCAGCGTTACACAGCCATTGCAGCACAGAGATGCTAACGGCACCGTCGAAGCAACCGGGTCTGAAGGGGATGCCGTCACCCATGTCATTCAGCACGACTTCGCTAAAGTGTTGGGGCTCCGTCGAGCCGCGAACGTGAGCGCCCTCGAACGTTACACTTTTTTTCTTCTTGTTCTTCGCGCCATCTGGCGCGTGGGCATCGTCCGATGACGCTGCGGAAGCATCATCGGTGCCGTTCGAAGATGAAGCACCGCTGTCGTCGTCGGCCGCTGCGTCAATATCGTCACTATCGTCGTCGGAGTCGTTGGCGTAATCGAGCTCGCGTTGCTTCGTGATCCGGAGCATGTCTTCGGAAATATCGGTACCAATCCAAGTGTGGCCCATCTCGTCCAGTCTGGCCGAACTGAGCCCACTGCCGCATCCAATGTCGAGAAGCAGACAGGGCTCTTCCGGCGGGAGGCTCAGCAGCTCGAGCGCGCGGTCTGTCAGCTTGGTTTGGATTTCTCGAACGCGGGTTGAGGAGTCGTACTTACGAGCTCGGTCGGACCCGAACACCAAGGCGGCCGGACCTTCGTGCTCTGGACGTCTCATGTTTGACATGGGAGCGAGTAAGCTTGATCGTGGAGGGTTTCTGTGGAGGAGTACGCTCTGCAACGATAAGCTCCGTTTCGGTATAGATCATGCTGTCCATTGATCCTTCTCAAGCCGGTCGCCACTGGATTTACCGCGATTTGTCATGCCGAGATCGTCGTTCGTTTTTGAAGCGATACGCTTCTTCGTTTCGAGGAAACACAATATGCATCATTGTTTTTTTCCTTCTCCCCCCTCTCGCCGCCACCTTCACCGGTCGGCAAGATTGACGCAGCAGGATCAAAACAGTAGGAAAAAGAAAGCGCGAAAACGGGAGGAGAAAGCGCGCACACTGCTTCATGCCGCCGTGGAAAAAAACGAACGCTGGAGTGACGAAAATCTCTCCAGGTGCGAAAGACAACCTGCAGCAGTGCTGCTGCAGGGTACGAGAAATCAAAAGAAAACCACTAGAAGAAGAGGGAGGAACGAACATCACGAAGGACAGCTGGGGAAAGACGTTACATGACACGCGAGGGGGAGGGGGGATTATCGCAAACCGAAGATTGTGGCTACGAACTGTGCGAGATGGACGTGACGTTATACGCTGTGGCGGCGGGGCTGGCACCCACGGCCACGAACCCCCCTCCGTGGGTGGCGTTGCCGGTCGCATTGCAAACTGGAATCGGCCGCCCATTTTGGTACATTCGCGAAATGGGCACCCGATGTGTCGGCGTGGGTGACATCGTGGACGTCCCGGCGCCGAGCGTCCCGGACGCCGACGTGTCGAGATCGCCGGTATGAAGGTCGTGATCAGAGCAGGAGGAAGGCACGGTGGTAGGCCGGGCCGACGCCCGCGGCACGAAATTGGCCTTCCCTGCAGGCGTTTGTGACTTGGGACGCACAGGTGTCGACCCGCTCGCCGGCGGCGCTTCCTGCGACAGTGACGCCTGCGATGGCGCGGCGGCTTCTGCTTGGAGTGCCCCTCCTGAACTGATGCTGGGCGGCGACCTCCGGCGTCCGTTTTCGATGGTTGTGGGTATGCACCGCATGGTGGTCGACGTCACCACGACAGGCGCGGCGGCGGGAGAGTGCGGAGGAGCGACGGCCATGGATGCAGCCGATCCGCGAGGGTGATGGCCTCCCCCCTTGGGTCCGCGACGCGAAGGATGGGGATGCGGTCCATGGCCGTCCATGGCCTGCGGAACGCACTCCCGATGTTCCAGCTGGTCCTGATGAGAGCTGCCGCCAAGGCTGCTGTCAATGCTTCCCGCCGACGTGACGCTGGAAGCATTGAGTGAGCCCGGGCCGTTCGCGAGCGCGCCGAAGTACGAAGGACGAGGCTGCTGCCCGCTCGGGTGAACGTGGGGAGATCGACCTGATCCGCCAGCGCCACGATGCGACAGGGATGGATGTTGGTGGTGTGAGGGAGAAAACGAAGGGGGCAGTATGGTGCCCGCCATCGCGGAGTACTGTCCCTGAGCAAGTATGGCCGCGGCTGGGTCATCGTGAAAGGACGGTGCAGCTGCGGACGCGAACGTCGCCGAGGCGTATCGCTCATCGGCCTCCACGTCCACGATGTCGCCGTCGAGCTCATCGGCCTCCAGCGACGGCGCCCCAGGAGCGGAGGGTGGGGGTGCGCTGCGCCGGTGGTGGTAGTAGTAGTCTTGGTCGCTGGGGTGGACAACCGATCCATGTTGTGGCCGTTGATGCGATGAATCGGTGGCAGTCCCAAGAGACAGCTGCTCCCATGCAACCTGCTGCTGCTGTTGCGCCATGATGAACGCGGCCACAGTCGCGGCGCTAAACAGCATGGCTTCGGTCGATTGCGACGACATTGGCACGCTGTGGGGCGAAGGCTGAAGAGCCGTGGCGGCTGCGTGAACGGCCGGCGATGCCACCGGCTGCACTGGGAACGGCGTGAATGGGACCGCCGCCGGGTTCATCGTCGATAACCGCTGAGAGTTCGGGGATAATTGAAAATTGGGACCACGTTCATCTGCAGCTGGCTGGTGAGATGCCGGACTCGACCTTGATAACGCCGGCCCGAGATGAAAGCCGCTTCGAGGATCAATCGGAGACTGTGGCGTCGAACCTGTAGGTGTCATGTTACGGCCGGCGGCCGCCGTCGTGCTAAACGGATCCCAGTTGTACGGATCGTGGGATCGTGTCGGGGAGACACCTGACAGCCGGCTGGTGACTTGACGAGCACCTAACACCGAAACGGGCGTGCCGGAACCACGACGACCCCCGGGAAGAGTGGGGGTTCCCACCACAGAGTTTGGCGGGGCTTGCGTCGTGAGAGGAGAATTGAGTAAGGAAGCAGAAGCTGCAGCGGCTGCGTGCTGGACATGCGCGGTCGAACAAACAGAACTATTGACGCTGCTTGGCGCTTCGGTGGAGGCGACTGACGTCGGTGCCCATTGAATGGAACTCGAATTTGTCGACGACGGATTGGATGACGGGGTCGCCGTCACCTGCTGCGCGGCCTGTGTGGCGGTCGACAGGGTCGAATCGTCACTTGCGTCGGTGACCCACGAGACAGAAGCAGGCGTGCCCCGGTGATAGTTACCCACTTGCTGCTGTGCGCTGGGCGGTTGATAGCCGGAAGCCGTGGCCATGTCAGATTGAGATGCCATTTGCAAAAAAAATGATCGAAATCAAACGTGCCAGATAAAGTGACGAAAATGAACCCGGGAAGGACGGAGAAGAAAAGCCGGAAAAATAAGCCGAAAACAACGTACCGTTAAAATAGAGGGGAAAATGCCGCAGGTGTTAAGAGTGCGAGCGGCTTCTGTTTGAAATCGAAAACGAAACGTTTCCACGTGTAAAATGTAAAAACCACGAGAAACCAGAGAAAAAAAACTCAGTCAGATAAATGGTCTCATTCGGATAAAGCGGAGTGGTGGAGCAACTCTACTTAGGGGATTTTTCATCCAATATACTCGAAAATTGGTACACCGCGTTGCAAAACGCGCACGTGGTACAACTGAACAAGCGACTCAAAGTTGGACGCATTTGGAAAGACCGACGCACGAGTGTCCAACAAGATCGACGCGTAGCTGCTGTCTCTCTGCTGCAAGTTCTCGGGTCGATCGAAAAACCGTCGCATGTGAGCCTGCTCCTCGTTGTCTTGATAGTCCTCCAACATCATGATTCGCGATTGTGGAGGCGCGTCCGTCGATGAAGGCGACGGGGCCGGGTCCAGGAGATGGATTTTCCATAGTGAATCATTCCGCACGCCGAGTATGACCGCCAATCGGCGTGTCGTGGCTAGGATCGCCCGATGTGAATGTTGCGTGCCTCGGCCTCGTAAGGCAGCGTCCCGTTCGTCCTTGCGCTTACCTCTCGCGAGCGATTCGTCGCCGCTGGTGGTGGCGTATTCAATGAGATCTCCCACCGACACACCGAATGGGCCAAGGGACGACGGTGACGTGTCGAAGAGACCCACTTGTAACAAAGTCGTGCGGTAGTGAAGCTGCGCGGGATACCTGACCTGCACTACCGAGTCTTCGGAGGATGAAGCGGCTGCCGGGATGCCTCCTCCGCTGCCGTCGCTGCCGACGGATGCAGGAACAACCCCGTGACCACTCTGCTTTAGACCTGATGCTCTTCTCCAAGAATCAAGCGACGATGCCAGGCTGCTCTCCCGATCGATGAACGCCTCGTCCACGGAGCCTTGGGGAACCACACCCGACATCTCTGTCCACCGTTTCCACTGTCGCTTCAGTACCTTCCCAGCGACAAAGCGGACGACAGCGTACACCAACCCAGCTTGCCTCTCACATGGCCACAATTCTGATGCGATAAACGCTGACAGTTCGCGCGTGACCCCTCGGGAAAGGGCCGGATTCAGGGAAAGGGCCGCGTGGGGCATGACGCAGTGTTTGAGCGTGTCTTGCATCACCCGCGGATCCATGCCTTCTTCGCCTGCGGAAATGGATGACGTGGGATAGGACCCTGCGGCCACCACGGATCGACGCCGCGCAGCGCCGGGGGGCAGCGATGTTAACGTCGAGGTGGATCGGAACCATGTGGCGACATCGGACGGACGAGGCCAGCCGCACGACGCATCACTTTGTGGACGTCCGTCGGACGCAGACTCCGCCAACTTCGTTTCACAGAGCAGAAAAGCTTCGATCGCGGTCGTAAGTAACTTTACTGGAGAGTCGAACGTGCAGAAGGGAGATAGGGACGTTCCGTCACCCACGAGGTGCCCGGCATGAGGGTCACCGCGACGGGCGCTGATGGGGTCGACAAGTGGTCGCGCGGCGACGTCATCGTCGAAGCTGGACAAATGTAGCACACGCCTGAGTGGAACGGCCCAAACGACGCCCCCGCGAATGCCGACGACGAGACTGAGTTGATACAGCTCGGCGGCACAGCGTTGCTTGAGTGCGTTCGTCAGCGCTAATAGAGCTGCCGTCGTTTCCGCTTCTGGGGTCATGGCGGACCACTTTGTCAATCCTCCACTGCGACTTGCACTGGTCACAAGGGAACACTCCGGCGACAGGTCTGTCGTTGAGGCGGGTTCCACACTCGTCGACTCGGCGTCATCACGCTGCTGCTTTAACTGCATTGCTCGCAGCAAAACCGTGCCTTCGTCCTTGTACACAACGCGCGCGACCATTTCTTCGAGGAGCGCGCAATGACCGAGAAAGGATGACGAGGCGGCTTGAAACGATGACGACGACGACTGCGCGCGCATCGTTGGAGATGAAGGCGAGGCTGACGAGAAACTTCCGGAAGCATGTGGTGTCCCCGACTGCGTTAAAAACGCTGGAATCAAGGACGTGTAAATCAAGCTGCCGGGACAAATGCCAGTCCGTGAGTGATCCGCGTTGCCATCCCGGAGCAGAGCGACGGCATCCAAAGCGTGTTGCTTTAACACTTGCGACGTGTCAGGATGAAAGAAGGAATTTCCTGGAAATACCGGAATGCGCGACAGCGCCGTGGCACTCACGTCGCAAAGAGCCACTCCTGCGGCGATGCCGACGACGTCACTCTCCAACGCGAGTGGCGTCGGCGATGAGCCACCCTGGGCCGCGGCGGCGGTTGAGAGTTGGCCGCCTTTGTGCCGAACGCTTCCGCGCCCTGTGGTCCGGAGACGAGATTTCGCGTTGCCCAACATCGCTGATGGCGATGACCGGGATGCGGCAGAAATGATTGACATCTTCGTACTGCCGAGCTGCGATCCGGAGGAAGCGTCGACGATGCAGCTCGCTAGCTTTTCGACCGCAAACCGCCCACCCCTGCCGACCGACTGAACGGTGCCATCGTACAGGGGCACCAAGCCTAACTCTTTAATCGGTTGGCTCGCGTGGTGCGTGAAGGCGCCAGAAAAATCCGTTGCGAAAAACACATTGTCGCCGTCGGTGCCGATGGCCGTTAATATCAGACAGCGCGGAGGCTGAACACTGCGTGACGGTGACGCCTGACCAAGACGATGAAGCGGTTGAGTACTACCATCTCCCGCATCACCCATATCATCAAGTTGCACGCCGCCGGCGAAGGGTCGGACGCCCCTCGTGGCCACCGGCAAGATATCGGGTGGATTCAAACACAGGTACCGACGACCGTGCAACACGCCGTAGACGCTGAGCGACTCCGGCCGGATGTCGAAAGACTGGAGCTGGGCACCAGGGTGACTGTACATCGGCATCCAAAACGGGTCGCTGCTTCTTGGCGTGACGAGGCCAAGAGTTGTGGACGCACGTTGCGGTCCCGACCCACCCCCTTTTCTCCTCTCACCCGCCTCATTGAGAGACGCCAACTCAGAGGGTGTGAGATCCTTGATGAGTTCGATGGCATGCGTCGTAAATAGCTCGCGAGCGTCTCGAGCTGCGAATGGCCACGCTCGTTCGACCGAGACGTTACTCCCTCGCAGCGACTCCTCGTAGCGCCATAAAAGTCCGTCTGCGACGTTGACACCAAGAATCACAGTGTACGTATTTGACAAATCCCCATCGATGTATCGATAGACGTCGCCTCGCCGCGCTCCGAAGCGTGCGACGGTGGCCGCATTGGACACGAGGTGCAACACGGAACCCGTCACAGTGCTGTAGGTCGTGGTTATCGGTTCACCGCCGGTCATTCTGGGGCTATCATCCGTCGCTGAATGCCTCGACTTGGCCTTCCCGAGATGATGAAAAGTGTCTTCCGTGAGGCGAGATCGTAGCAAATCCACCGCTGACATCACGGTGGACCGGACCGTTGCGTGAGCTTGCCGAAAAAGTTGAAACACGCTCATGCGCTTCGACTTGCCGGTTGGAGCAGCCCCAGAGGTAGCGGCGGGGCCTTGGGCGTGTGATTGTTGGCGATTGATCCGCGCGAAGGATGAACTGATGCCCTCGCTTGTCGTTTTCGACAAACTCAATTGAGTGTCATTTGATCGTCCGCTAAAATTTGCCATGCTTTTTTTGATTCGCTGTCTGCGGATGGCGTTGCGGAGTGCGGCAGCGACGACGAAACTTGAGGTGGGGGCGTTGACTGTACTCGTCGACGGTTCCAAGGCTTCTTTATTTTCGGGCTCTGCATTGGTCCCAGGGGGGTAACAGTATTCCTTTTTCAATTCGTCGAAACTTGACGACGTGGCCGCCGTGTGATGTTGGTCTCCAAGTTGTCCCGTGTGCGTGACCGAAGGGACCAGTTTCGGCAACGTAGTGCGGCCAGAGGATTGCTTCTGTCCCATGGCCTGCGATACCTGTGCCAACGTTTCGCTTGCCACTTTGTCGGCGAGCAATACGTGAGACCGAGCTTCTCGCTTCACATCCTCGAACTTGTCTGCCGACAATCCGAACGCCACCGCAAGATTCGTCTCTCGCGACGTGCGCCAGGCAAGGTAGTCGTCCGTGGAGGGGAAAGGAACAAGCAATCTCCACATGAGCGCGTCACCTAGTAACGCCCCGTTGTCTCCATCGCTCGGTGGTTTCGCGCTTGATGAGCGGTTCGTCATTCGGTCGTCATTGTGCTGCACCGCCTTGGAACCAGCGAAGAAGAAGCAGATGGTTGCTAGCTTCTGCAGGCCTTCGTCGAGGGATTCTGAAAATTCCAGCCGACAATCAAACCATGACAGCATCCAATGCAGCACGGATCGCCGGCTGCAACGCGGAATGCGTTGGTGGATCGACATGGTGACCTCAACAACGACACTAGCCGGAACGAACGGCGCCAACGTTGACAACTGCTGCTGTTGCTCCAGTGAGAGTTTCACCAGATGTGATGGTGGAAATTGCGTCAAATGAGCGCGCGTCCCCTCGCTTGCACCTGAAGGCGCTTCTCCGGTTGCGACTTGTGTCGGTTCTTTGGGTAAAACGTCCTGGCCGACTCTAGAACTGTGACGCTCACTCCGGAGCGCGACGAGTTCCTCCCACGAAACACTTTTTAGGTCCACAACAGCGACTACGTGAGGAGCCCCCGAACCCAGGCTGCCGATCACGTTGACAAGCGGAATCGCTCCAGAACCGGGAACGTGGTGGCCGCGACGGAGCGCCACCTTTCCGCTCTCCGCTTCGTTACATGTCGTTTCGTCAAGTGTGGTTGTGAGCTCCTCGACGTAGAGGACATTTCGATACCATCCTAAAATCACGTATTCAAGTCGACTCGTACGCCAATCGGATGATGGATGAAGTCCCTTTTTTTTTCCCGTATCGCTTTGGCCCGGTAGGGCCACTTGCCTGTGCATTCCACCCGGCACGGCGACCACCATTCCGCTTCTGAGTGTGGCTAGTTGGAAAAGATCTTCTTTCTTGGCGAACTGAACGAATGTGTGAGGCCGAACATCCAGGCCGATCGGTTCGAGCGCATATGTAAAGTATTGAAGATGCATACTTCGCTTGTCGTCGTCGTTCTCCGACGAACAGGGTACGACCGTGGTGCCAGCGATTTGCAATCCATCAAAAAACGGAAACACAGCCGACGTGGTGCCGAAGGGCTCGCAGACACTGTAGTTTCGTGCCAAATCTGCAGCGCTCTGCCCATCGAGCACCACGGCCCTCATATCTCCGTCCGGAAGCACCCAGAGCTCGTTTCGGTAGACACCCAACACGGTGCATTGCTTCCAGGCTTCGACAAGATCCTTTGCCAAATGAATCCGTTGTCCGTGAAACAAACCAAATACGCCACAAGATTCGTCGCGATGATCCATGTCGACAACGTAGCCTGGCGCGATTAGATGCTGGAATGCTTTTTGGCCGTGTGCAAGTGGTGTTCGTTCCTTCAAGCATTCAGGCAGTAACAAAAAATCACCCTCGTCAAGAGGAGTGACAATCATTGGTTGAGACTCTCGCGAAACGTTGTCGCTCTCGACGCGGCTCGGTGGGACGGGAAACCTTTCGTTGTATCCCTTCGAAACTTGATCCACATCACACCACAACATACCCATAGCGACGCCGACGACCGTGGCATGTTGCCCCACGAATGGGCCGAGCACGACTTGTATCCGGGACCCGTGCACAACGGTATAGTGAGACATGCCAGCCGCACGAATGTCCAGTTGTACCCAACTGCCGTCCGCAGTCAAGTACTTGTGAACTGAGGAACAAATTTCGGGTTGCGAGGCACCACTATTCGCCGCTTTGACATTCGTATTGTCCTCATCATTCATCCCGACAAGCGTGGCGACGTTCATGACGAAGCCAATGTAAATTGGCCGCATTTCGGTAACCATTTCTCGTTTCGTTCTCGCCGTCAGATGCCACAGCTCTTTGCTCCGGGTATCGAACACAAGTAATCGATCTTCGAAAATGCCAAGGACCACAAAAATCCGGCCTACGAATTGACCTTTGTCGATGAGAAGCTTGTGACCAGAGAGAAAGCCGAACCTTGACATCATGGATGCCGCAACTCGGCTTACAAAGATAGGTGAACCTAATGCATCGTCCGATACGCCGAGACCCGTCGATACCGTGGTCAGTTTTGCCACGCTTCCACGGCGACGCAACCCTAGGTACGACGAAGGCTGAGCGAAGCCTGACGCTTGATCCTTCAAAACGAAATTTGGACGGATCTTGAGCCTTCCGTCGTCGTACGCGAGGATCGGCAACGTGTGCAGTGGTCTCAGACGTTGAATGTCTTCCTCATTGAGTGGCCTCACGATCCCGTCTGACCGTTCCTCGCAGGCGAATAACAACGGAACGATTCTCAATCGTTGAGGTCCAATCCCCTCCTGACCACTCGACCCCGACTGCGAGACAGTTGATGTGATCACAGGCACTCCAAGAATACGGGCGGTATGTCCGGACGCCAATAGCACTCGAACTCCAGGAACGAGGTCTTTTCGAAAAGAAGTGAGACAATGAGCTGCAGAACAGTACTGCAGCAACGTCGTTCCAGGTCCATAGTACGGAAATATGTGCACGTCCGGATTTGACTGGTCAAACGAAGTTGATGCGTCACCGCGCACGAGTGAAGGCAATCGGTTGTCACTCGCCTGTTGTATCCGCGTGAACGCGGATTGTTTCGCTTCATCATCTGCAGCAATGAGACCCAAAACGACACACAAATCTCCCAATCCAACACGACGTAGCAGCTCGACGGTTTGAGACAAGAGTGTTTTCGAGTCCATCTCTTGCGCAGTCGTGGTGTCACTCACGCTTGAAATCGCATCGGGTTGTTCAACGAGTAACTTTCGAGGTTCAACTGGTTGTTGCCTTCTGGCCGATGCTTGCAGCAACCAGTCGTGTGAAGGTACAGGCAAGTCGACCACAACGTCGGGGGCCAGAACTAATTCTGGTCCATTAACACGATAGAATTCCTCTTCGTTGCGACCGGCGAGTGACATGACAGAGATTTTCGGAGAACCTGAGTCATCTTTGGCGATCACCCAATGATTCGAGTGACCCCTTCGAGCATCAGCGTCGTTTTCGTTTTCAAGCTTCGTCATCTCCATGACCCAAACCATTTGAGTAGGCGGCTGAACGCCCACGATCAGCACGACTTTTCCTGCACTGCTACCTTTGGTAAGGCGAATGATTTGACCACTTTGGAGTCGCCCTGTCGTTGCTTGAACTGCGGAACTGTCCACCCTCAGTTCAACCGGTTCAAAAGTTCGTCGATTGGGAAAAATCAATGTGAACGGTTGAGCAGCTTGCAAGGATGTTGCCGAGTCTGTTGGTTGGCTCGTTGTTGAGGCGACCCACTTCGATGGTGATTGAGGCAATGATCGACCTCGACTGATTTGTCCGAGAAGTGCTACGCGCTGCGGAACTCCCTGTGTCAACAGTAAGAGAAAGTACCTCTCCACTCTGCGAAATGAATTTGATGAATCTCTCATGTTGCGGGAGCGAATCCAGTTCGAAACATTCGAATCCGAGTTGAAGCCACTCACAACGCAGTAATGAGCGCACCAATCTCCCAACAACTTGGAATCGACGATCGATGCCTGAGGAGGTGGGATTTGAGTCGTGGCATTTGGTAGCGCGGCTTTTCCCGGTTCTTCAGCCACCAAGGTGGAACCTGATCGTAAAAATCCAACATCTGATGCTTGTTGCAAGGCAATTACAAACGAACGAGCAACTGCTTGAAAATGTGTTGCCTCTGAAACGGCGCCGAAATGCGATCGAGGGATGATCATCGGGGCCAGCAGTGGAAATGGCTCTCCGATCAACACTGGCCACATCAATATGTTTTTTGTCAATGCATCATCGCGGAATTTCTCCAAGAAACATTCGATGGCGTGTGCCGCGACATCAGGGGGAACAATGGTCAGATGCAGTCGTTTCACTGGATCCAAACTATTCGATGTTCGTGAGCTCTGTGCATTCTGCGCACTGTGTTCCAGAAGGTTCATGGCCTTTTCATCAATCTCAATGGTCCACAACGAGGTACCTCGAGTTGGCTTGCCGTTGATAGCGGGATCATTGCCCGTCGGTGTTAGTACTGCCCATGGACTCAACGTAAATGTCAGTCCAGTTGCCGCGGCGACTTGCTCTATGACATATGCGCTGTTGATTTTTTTGCATTCGATTGGTAGGGCTGAATGAATTGACAACGACGATGGTGTGAACGGAGCCAATGGAACTTCTTCTCCGAGACCAAATTTGTGCGAAATTACAGGCCACATGTGGTCTTCGAAAAATGTGGCGGAGTTGTAGTCCATGACGTCAGCATTGTCAGTGGCTGCCGACGCCGTCTCGGTCCAACTTGAACTGCGGCGAACTTCTCGTAGAGTGGCAGCGATCCAAAAGATCAATTCATTCCACTGACGGCCTCGCATCATTCGGCGTACAAGTTGCTTCAACGAACGCGTGATCATTTCTGTTCGAAGCACGACGACGAGGCACGCAAGTCGCACGACGAGGAATTTATTCTCTTTTGAGTTGCCGAACGGAGACGCTTTGAGGCGGTAAAATTTCTCACTTAAATAAGTTGTCATCGCACCCAACTGCCGGACGTTGACGCCTCGACGATGAAAGAAAGTGGACAAGCCACCAACGCCCGAAATCATGCTGAACACGTCGGCAACTGATTCGCTGGAAACACAATGGTCCACGAGAGCATCGGCGGCATCTTGCATCAAACGAGTTTTTAACAACTCGGTGAGAAGTGCCGCATCCCGATCTAGCTCAGTCGATCTCGCAGTTGCAAATGGAGCAAAGCAGTCGCTACTAAGTGGCATCAACTGCGTAGCCGACTTCCGACTTTTTCGAACCAATTCGGGACGAAATCGTCGATATAAGTAACCATTGTGATGAAGCGCGTGGTGCGTTGTCACTGGTGGTATTAAACGCTCGCCAGCTCTTGGAGAAACCCACAAACGATTGTCCCGTCCACGATAAACGGCAAAGTCTCCATTTACAAATGTGAATGCTCTGTTCGTTCCGCTGCCAACATAGTGCCCTCGAAGATTGAGGACACTGGCTAATTCTGCCGTCGCGGCTGTTGCCTCGGGGTCAAGTTGCGAAAAAATATCAGAGTTTTTCAAACCTCCACAGTGACTGCTTCCGTGAACGAGATAGTTTGACCAAGCCATTTCACCAACTTCAACTTGTTGCGCAGTTGACTCCTGATTTGTTGTCGAGGACTCAGTTCCAACTGCACTGCGCAAGGCAGTGTTCGCGAGAACCGCTGCTTTCGATGTCGGCTTCAACGGTGGACTGGAGTAACACCACACACGGTATCCAGAATACTCAACAAGGCAGCATAACGGCGAAACGAAGGGAAACGGCAAATTGTCAGAAATTAAGGAGTGGCCTATCCAACGGTGCTGCGCAAGCCTTAAAGCATTTTCATGCGAGCCGAGAAGAGAAATCCGTTGAGAGTTGTTCACAATTTCGAATTCGATTCCCTCCATGGCCACTATCGAAGGACGCGGTGCCGACGCGAAAGATGCATCGGCTTCAAAGCGGTCGCTGTGTCCATGAACTTCGCGGCTAGCGTTTCTCGGCACATGCGAACCAATAGGAGCAGCACTTGAATATCCCGCACTGACAATCGATGTGCCTTGTGCGTTCAAATCACACAGGGCCGTTTTACGAACGATTGCGACGGCACAACGGAGCGCAATCTGGGAAAAATCAATGTATAGCGCCTCGAGTTGTTCGCGGCGGGTGGCGGCTGAGCTCTCAATGGCGCAAACGTAGCGGTACGTCCACGAATTTTCACTGTCCTTTGTAGCAAATGGAAACGTTTCCGCTGGAAAAGGAAAGCCCGATGGAAGTGGAGTGAAATTGCTCAGTTGAAGAATTGATTCCAGTGGGGGATCTGCATCTTTTGCGAAACGCTTCAAAATCGGCGCTTCAAGTGCGCCGGGGCCTCGATCGTCGGTGGTTTGAAACCCATCGAGAGGGGGCAGAACGCCATACGCCACATTTGCCCAGTCGACCAGTTGAGATGTTGCCAATGTTGGAATTCTCCAGTCACAGTCTCGCCCATGGGGATGATGCCAAGCGGCCCCTCGTAAAAGCCGACTGCTGTCAAGCATGATTTCTGCATTGTTCCAAAGGCATTCGTTCACAGTAACGAGAGGAGATGAAGACATTTTCGACTGGAAAGACAGTAAGCGTTCGATTTCAACGCACAACTCAACAAGGCTTCAAAGATTTGTACAAATCTCTTTTCCGGCGTGACACAGACTAATGATCAATCGTGCATAGAAACAAGTCTAAGGAGGTAGTGTAAAAATTTCACAATCGTTTCAACGCTTTTTTGCGATCTGCAGATTTCTTGTCCACCGATGTGGATGGTACCTGAGATGCTGCTTGCGTCGTGTTGTTTTCAACGTCACGCAAAATTGTCGAAACATGGTCTGCAGCACCGGCGTGAATCGCTGCAAAAAGTTGCGCGCGCTTGAAGTACTCCTTGTAGTCCTCTAGCAACAAACGTCCAGCTTCCTCGTTCAATGCGCTTTCAGGATTCGGTTCGATGAGCAAGCACCGCAGCACGGCTAACACGTGACGGATACCAAGGTCCGGAGTCCAATCCCGTTTTAACGTGTTGACGCAAACTTCTCCACGTTCACTGATATTGGGATGAAAAATTTTTGTCCGGAAAAACGCTTTTGGTGGCATCGTCGGATACTGATCGTCGAAAATCATGGTCACGTAAAACGTTGCACCAGCGAACGGTGTCTCTTCCGGTCCTTTCAACTCCAAAGACAACTCCTGCAATGTGTCCGTCGGTGTCACAGTGATGCCTTCGACTGGGTTGCTTTGTACTTCCTGAAGCTGTCTCATCAAAATCCGACTGGAACTTGCAGACAACATTGTACCAAGAAATGAAAATCACTGAGAGGACTGTGGGCATAACAAGACTTCGGGGGCAATACAAGACGTCTATCACCGCGATTCCTCGTCGCATAGCAATCGTAGTGTGGGCCCGGAGGAGTCTAACAAACTAAGGGGTTCGCGTATTACAGTCCCTAACACGGTTCGTGTCCCCCCCCACGTTCCTGTGTCCGTTACCAACCTGTCGGTGCGTGGGTGGCGGGAAAAA
>ERZ1292633.1296-Hain-H41-02um-R1-1296-length-27274-cov-6_pt1 | contig 27274 bp, 17 predicted proteins | sample MGYA00564406_ERZ1292633 | MGnify/ENA primary metagenome ERZ1292633 (study PRJEB36523, sample SAMEA6512639) | groundwater metagenome | collected 2019-01-08 | study: AquaDiva: Metagenomics assemblies of 32 groundwater samples | reverse complement strand
CGACATCGTTGTTGCGCCACTGCAGTGGCAGCCTGAGCGTTTCGATGCCCTGCTGGAAGGATCGCTCGACCGACGCGCGCTCCTTGTCGTCCGTCACGTTGGCGAGCGCCGCCGCACACTGGTCGGCGACCTCCGCGCCTCCCACAAGGCTGCCAATGCCTGACTTGATCACCCGTGCGAGGACCATGATGGGGAACTTGGCGTACAGCTCTTTCCAGCGGTTGGTCAACAACGAAACAAACAGCGCGGCGCCGTGATCATTTCCTGCCAACGAGACGAGGGCGCCCCCGGCGTCCTGCGTGCGGACGGCGGGGGACATGACGTAGGTCAGCGTCTCCTCGAGCAGCGCGGGATCCGTCGTGGTCGGCATCACTCGAAGGCAGCGCGCACGCTCCGTGGCATCCGTCACTGTTTCGTGCAGCGTCTTCAGTTTTGCCCACGCCGAACGGCCATTCAGACGAAGCGCTGCGGCGTAGACGGCAGGTCGGATGTCTGCGGACACGTCGGCGCCACCGGTGAAAAGTGCCGCCAGCGACGACACGGTGTCGGTGTCATCGAGAGCGACGAGTCGGCTCAGAATCACGCCGCGCAGCATCGCCGTGAGAGCGCTCTCCCCGGCCTTCGGCAAAGTGCCAACAGACGATTTCACCGCGGCATACGTCTTCAACGCGAACGCGCGGAACTTTGCCTTCGCGGCCGAAGGCGCCACAGCCAGGAGGTCCTTCACCTGCTTCTCGAAGCGCGTGGCGGCGCACCAAACCGTCATGTCTGTTTCAGTGTGCAGTGCGGCAAAAATCCTCATTGCTGCAGCACCGGAGACCAGTCCCGCGGCGCTGAACGCGTGATAGTCCAGCATGAGTCCCAGCCGATCGAGCACGGTGAGACTCGCGGGGCCATCGATAGCGGCGCACAGCGACTGGAGTAAGTCGTCGTCGTACAGCACACGGCAAAAGGCGGTTTGGTCGGCGTTGACCTTGACCCATGGGGAACACGGCGTCGGAACCGGTAGGACCGCCACCCGCGTCGACAGCACTTGAAGGTTGGTCGACGTTCCGGAACGAAGCTTCACGGGAACTTCCCAGAGCGTCGTGTCCAGTTCGGGGGGTGCGGGACCGCGGGCCAAAAACCGATTTTGCGTCACGCGGACACCGCTTGCGTCGCGGCTAGCGCGAAGCACGGGATAGCCCTGCTTGAGAATCCAAGAATCAAGAAGCCCGGTGAGATTGACATTGGCCGCGCGTCCGAGAAAATCCCACAAATCTGCCGACCGCGCGTTGCGAAATGCGAAGTGTTTCAGGTACGCTTCCATGCCGCGGCGGAAGGCGTCGAGGCCGATGTACTCCACGACCATCCGGAGGATGCTCCCGCCTTTGCTGTAGCTGATAGCGTCGAAAATCTCGTCCACCTGCTCCGCGTTGACCAAATCGACCTCGACCGGGTGAGAGCTCTCCAGTGCGTCGAGGTCGTAGGCTCGACCGGTCTCATCGTTGACGAACTGCGTGAACACTTGCCACGATGGGAAGAGCGTGTCCACCGCCCAGTATTCAATCCACGTTGCGAAGCTTTCGTTTAGCCACAGCTCCTTCCACCAGTCCATTGTGACGAGATTTCCGAACCACTGATGGGCGAGTTCGTGCGCCACGACGAGGGCAACGTACTGCCGGTGGGTGACGCTCGACGACTCATCGCACAGCAACGACGACTCGCGGAACGTAATGAGGCCCCAGTTCTCCATCGCCCCGGCAGCGAAATCGGGAATGGCCAGCAGGTCGCACTTGTCCAGGAGGTAGTCGCTGCCGAAGAACTTTTCGTACAGCGGGAGCGTCTTGACGGCTACTTCGAGGGCGAATGTACCTCCCACCTGGACCTTGCCTTCTGGGGCGTAGACCCGAATGATGGTGCTCTTGGACGAGTCGTGCGTCTTGGGGATGACCGCCTCGATGTACTCGAGGTGGCCGATCGTCCACGCGAGCAAATAGGTGCTCATGATGGGCGTTCGGTAGAAGCTTGCTTTGCGCAACTTGGCGCCAGCGGCGTCGGTGACGTCGACGCGATGTTTTTCCGGCATGTTTGAAAGAAGAAGAAGGTCCGCAGGGCCAGTCAACGTCACGTCAAACGTCGCCTTGCGAGCCGGTTCGTCCCAGCACGGCAGCGCCTTCCGTGCGTCGCATGCCTCGAACTGTGTGGTACCCATGTGGGCAGGTGCACCGTGGACCGTGTACTTCGACCGGTAAAAGCCTTGCAGCTTGTCGTTCATGACACCACGGTAGACAATATGCAGGACATAGATGCCCGACACATGCGGCGAGACGAGGTCCAGCGACGCGCGGTCGTTGCGGCCGTCGATGGCAAACTCATCTGGGGTAAAAGCCTGCAGCAGGGTCTTGCGGGACCCGTCGAACAGTTGACCGGACACAAACGTGAGCTGCGATGCGTTGAACGTGATGCGTCGCATGGGAGCCTCAGCATTGTATGCCAATTCAATGTCAACGTCGCCGTCGAATTCAAAGGTGTCGAAATTCGGTTTGATGTGCAGGTCATAGTTGACTGGACTTGGCTCCAGGGGTAATACGTTGCGTTCCATGATTGACAAACTTCGGAGGGAAAAGCTGCGGCCGGGGTTAAGTTAAGGCACGCGCCCCAGCACAATAATGAGATCACGCAAAAACGGTTGCAGCTCAACCACCACGATAGACATCCTGAGACGACGGGGGGATCGTGAAGAGGATGCGTCCCTGCCCCATGTGTCCCTGCCCCAGGTGGCGACGAGGCTACGAGCTGGGCACCCAGCCGACTGGGGGGGCCGTGGCAACCTCGGCTGGGAGAGTGGTCTCCTGCAACGAAAAGACAGACCGATCCGGGGGCCGACAGCGGGGATTGCGCCACAACGGCCAGGAAACGCGGTAGAGCAGAGGCAACTGACAGAAAAAACGTTGACCGGAGAGCCGCTCGAGTTTGTCAATCGACACCACGTACGGCTCTAGGTCAACTACGGCCCGCACGGCGGATTCTTGTCCGCGCGTACTGGGGGGCTCCACGTTAGGTATCCAGAAGCCGATCATGGGGTGCGTGGGAGAGCGGCAGATGGTCGCGGCCACGAAGAAGTGCGACGGGACCAGGGTGCCACAGGCCATTTTCACCGGTGAGCCCCGCTTGGTGTGGTAGGAGCAGCCGACGCAGACAGCCAGTTTCCCATGTTGCCGCGCCCAGCGACGCAGCTGATGCTCGACCGCGCGCATAATGACTCGGTTGACGTACGGAACCTGGGGGGTGACGTTGGACATGAGAAACGACTGCTCGGCGGCGACCGCGTTCCATCGGAGCGCGGCAAAGGGTGCGAGATGGCCTCGGTCATAGCCGGACGTCGTGAACGCCGAGGGATTGATCCGCACTTGTGCTGGCACGTCGCGATCCGGGGAGAAATGAAGCGGCCGCACGGAGGTCGCCCGCGTGGCTACACTCCACCTCGACATGAACAATGATGCCCAGCAAGGGCCGAGTGCATCTGGGCTGTAGCACACCGTGAAGCCTCGCCGGTTCAAGATGATCTCTTGATCCTTTACGGCGAACCCAGCGAGGCGATGCCGCCAACAGGCGAAGACCCAAGTGTAGACCGCGTGCCGATTGGGCCACAGCACCGTCATGCACAGCGCGGTCGTGGCAACGCCAGCAGCGAAGCCCGACAGCCAAACGACGGCGGCGTTGCGGTTGCTGCCGCTTGAATGAGCGACCCCCTCGTCGGCCGACGACCGCACTGGTATTTGGTCGCACTCAGCGGCATGGCATTGCAAACCCCTCCGCCACCATGAATCACGAGACGGCCGCCGAGGCCACGGTTCGCCGATACGTAACCGATACCGCGGTTCGACGATCACCATATTGGAACTTGAATCCTGCCCTCATGCCAACCACCACGCACAATAACGGTGTTCATTTCTTAGTGTTGGCGACGCAAATATTGACCCACGATACTCCACAGATGAAAAGGTGCGCTGTCAACCAACCCGCAGCGGCATGTTGTGTGTTTCACTATGAGCTCGAACGAGGGCTATCTCGAAACACCCCTCTCACCGTGCCCCCTCGCCCACCTTGGTTGGGTGGCTCACGGCGGCGGCCAGCCACTCGAGCAGATAGCGGTGCAGCTCCAGCACGACGACGATCTCGATGAAGATGAGGACAATGATGACCCACGTGAGGTACTCCCCGCTGCTGGCGTGGGCCTCGTCGTGCAGATAAGACAGGGCCTCCTCCACAATATCGATGTTGGACTGCACGTGCTGCAGCCGCTCCTCCACTTCGAGAAAGGCACAGGCCTCGCGGTACGTGGAGCGCATGTCCTGCAGATCCCGGTGCCAAAAGATCTTGGGGGACATGTGCACCACCATACGGCAGCCATTCACACTTTCCGACAGTCCCAGCAGCTGCGTCTTCGTCCTGCGCAGCTCCTTGATGTTGCACTGAACCGTGCCCGACCGCAGCAGCTCACGCCTCCACGACTTGATGCGCTCTGAGAGTGGCGCCAGATCCATCAAAATGGCCTCGGTTCTCACACTCTGGGCCAACGCGTAGCTGAACGGCAACTTGGCCGTCTCGCTGTCGTTTGCCAGCACGAAGTCGTCCAACTGTGAGCTGAATAACGGCTGAGCTGACGATCCTCCTGACGACGCCGGGGAACTGATGGCTAGGTCCGCAGTGAGTTCGACGTCCGCCGTCTGTTGGGAGTCTGTTGGACTAGTGGCTGGCGAAGGCGAGGGTGAAATCCGGAACGTTTCAACTAACGCGGTACCCGACTGAGTCAGGGCAGTCGTGTCTGTGCCAGGACACGCGACGCACCACATGTGAACGATTTCCGGCCACGTTGCCCTCCAGCCCACGACGGTCCCGTCCGCAAAAAAGAAGAACGACCTGTCCTCGGCGCCCACTAGCGCGAAGGGGGAAATGGAGTCGACGGGGCTGTCGGGCGTAGCTTCCGCCGCCGTTTCTCCCGGCCGCAGAGTGAACACAATCACCTCCTGCGTTTTCGTTGAGCCGCACGCATTGCTGGAAGCCGCGGCCGCGGGAAACTGCGCTGCCGCATGACTGACAGGGGCGGTGGCAGCAGTCGCCGGTGGCTTCACAGCCGCCACGAAAGGCGAAGCTGCCCCCGCGGGCGAAAACGACGTCAGCTGCACGCCGTGCTTTCGTAGGCGCCGTTCGAAGGCGGGCAAGTCCAGCGCCCGCGGTCCCTTCCAGGCCGTTACTTTGCTGTCACTCGCCCACCTCCAGAGCGAGCGGCGTAGCATCAGGATTGCCACACAATAGACAGTATAGAGAGGAGTAACTATTTTCCAATGAGTCGCGACAGCCGCGATTTGGTTTCATGCGCACGGGAGGGAGGGGTGCCACGCGTTGGGTTTCGGTTTGAACATCCACATCAAGAGTGTACACTGAGGGGTGGGGTCGCTGCGGCCGCTGGCCTCAAAGGTGACAAGTGCGGACGGTGCGCCGAGGCTGCGATTCGGTCCTTCAGCTCGGTCGCATGTCGCATCAACGGGCGCAGGTGCGCCGCGCCGTTGGCCGAGAGCGACCGTCCGTTGTCGGCCGCCTCTTTCATTTCTCGGATGATGCGCAAGGCATAGATGTCCACCACGTCTGCTGGCGGAATCCGTCGGCTTTGCGCACTGCCCAGCGGGGGCGGCGCCTCGCGCCGCGGCATCGCGCAAAGGTCAAGGGGCTCGCGAGCAAACGGCACGGTGTCGCGGCGCGGTGCAACTTGAGGAGCAAGTCGTTTGCCTGACGTCTTCGTGCCGGATGGAGGTGCCAAGGTCATTGCCTCCGTGAGCGGCATGAGGGGGCGGAGTGAGGCTCGGCACACGTTGCCTGGCAGTGTTCGACGTGGGTCGCCCTGCTGCTCGCTGGACGTCCCGATGCGGTGAGCGTCTGCAAGGGTACGCTCGATCACATCTTCGACGAGCTGCTGCTGCCCCGCAGTGCGCCGATCAGGCGACTTGTCAAGAATCGCTTCGACCTTTGACGTTTGCCGCAAGTGTTTCAGCAGTTCAATTTCTCGGTGGGTGCGGTCCACGGTGGCATCTGAACTCCGGATTGCATCCTCGAGATATGAGAGCCGCAACAACAATTGAGCGTTCCGGAAAGGATCCTCGTGGTTCCGTGGCGAGGGATTTCCGGCCTCCGCTTCGTTGACTTTCGACGTCACCGGAACACATTTTCGTGCGGTCTCGATGCGTTGTTGCACCGCAGTTGTCGTTGGAGTAGCCGTGCCGCGGTACATCGTGTCCAGAGTGCCGACCACCGTGAGAGGCGACGGGGTATTTTTCAGCTGTCGACTGCCGAAAGTGAGCTTCCCATGGGATTTCGGATCGCTATCGAGAGGTTCCGGCTGCAGTGCAGAGTACAGTCTAAGCTGCCCAGTGATGTGGGCCGCCGTGCCTTGAGGGGCTCGTCGTGGCATTCTTCCTTCAAGACGTTCCCTGGCTGATTTCAAAGCTACAACGGTCATAACATGTTAACAAGCGGCGGTCGCTGAAAGGTGAACATCGCCTGTACATACACATTCACAAATACTACTGCAAACAACCGAACCACCACTTCACACGACGCTCAGTTGTTGTCAAGGTCATCCGCGCCACCGCCCCCCTTGCGGTTCGATTCCCGAGGCGTTTCGATTGGAGAGACGACGCGTCGCTCGAAGTCCGCGAGCTGCTCAGCGACCGCGCGCCTGGCATCCTCCTCGGCCTCGCTCTCGGTCGCGCTAACGCGACGGCCGTGTCTGGCACGGTGCCGACAGTGCGATACGGTGGTCGTGGATGCGCTTGTGGCATCGATCGACCCAATCTCGCTTTTCGCTTCGGAATCGCCCGTGGATTGTAGCGACCGCACGGGTGGATCCACCACGTCGGCGAAGCACCATTGGCTCCGCGAGGCGGCGGGTTGGCGAAGGCGTTCGTCGAGTCCGGACGTGGCCGCAGATCGGACGACGTTGCCTGCCGGTGTGCCCCCTCTAACCAAAACGCGTCGGAGCCGCTTGACGTTCGCTAGTCGCTCTTCCGATGGCGCGTCACGATGCATGAGGTGCGTTTCCGAGTGTGCGGGGCTGGGCGACGGCGTTGACTGGGCCGCGATGGGCAGCAGCGACCGTGGTAGCCCAAAGGTGCACTTCAAATCAAACGGCCGCCCTCGCGGCGGACTGTAGCGAAGAATTCGTGGCTCCCAGGACTCGAGCCGCGGTTTGCTGCGTGTGTGCACCTTCACCATCACCGTGGCCGCGGAAACGGGTGATGCAGTGGTGACAGCGGCGGCGAATGCGACGCGCTGCAGAGGAGGCGTTGGGTTACCGTGCTTTCGCAGCTCCGGCAAAAATCCGAAGTCCTGTGACTCCGCTAGAGGGCGATTATGCACTTTCGCCTCCATATGTCCCCGTGTGAGTACTGGAAAAGGGAGGGAGAGTCGCGAAAGGCAGTCCACATCACACTCGGGAGAAGTGGTTAGAAGACGTCATGTCAGCCAGAGCGCGCGATAATGGAACCCCTCTACCACGGCAAATCGTGATCAAAAATGCTCATGCGCTGCCTTCAAAGCCGGAGGACAAGTCGGGTTGCGACATGCGTGGGACACTACCATTGACATTGCCACGGTGGTCGAAATAGTGAGCGTTGCCGGGCATGCAATCCGCCGGTTGAGGTGGAGCTGGAGACGATCCAGTCCGACGGCGAGAGCCCACGAGGAAAAAATCACTGCGCCGCTCCGAAGCGCGTCGCGGATCACACCGGAAAAAGAGTGGTACCTTTTCGACGCGAGCAGTGACAAGGTGTCGGCGACGGAACGCAGCATCAGGGAAAAGAGCTGCAGCATGGCGACATCTCCACACGACGCTGCTCGATATGCCTCGAGAAGCGCCGACCTCGTCAACCTCCATCGAGACGCCGCCGAGACCATGCCGATGAACCTCCGGACTGCGGGAAGCGACAGCCAACGCTTGGGGCTCCAGCTAGGCGAAAGCATCTGGCAAAGCAGCGCGGCCGGGGCACGTGCCCAAGCTGGAGGACGAGAGCGGAAGACAATTTTCCGGAGAGCGGCGAAGATGGCACCGCGCCGCTCCCCATCAGGATGACCGATAGAGAGGCGATGAGCGGAGCGGACAGAACTCGGGCTGGCGGCCACACCACATCCACGAATGAGCACACGGCTCCAACGGCAAGCAGCCGTACACCCGCCAAGCGCAAACCGGCAGCGGCTGACGTAAGAAAGGCGTGCCGTCCGAAAGCTGAGGGGTTGGAGCCGCCCATCATGACGCGAACCACGGCCCTGCCAAAGTCCCTGGGCGGCACCTTCTCCTGCGCCACGACGGCTGCGGCTTGACGGTGACCCGTCGAGTCCGCAATTTTTGCGGCCAAGGAAAGGACGACCTTCCTGTTTCGGGCCATGACGCGTTGCGCCACCTCGGCCCCCAGAAGCAGCGCGGCAAGCAGCCCCCCGGAGCGAACGGCTGTTCGCACGACGATGCCCGAGGCCTCGACCAACGCGACATGGAGCGGTTCGCTTGTGGCAAGACGCGAGCGCATATATTCATAAAGTCTGATAGAGAGAGTGATGTGGTTGCTGGGTGGTTAGCGCAAGGAGGAGCGAACAAGCAACGGAGTGTGTGCTCGCACGTGCCCACACTCGGATGCGACGTGACTGGATGACGCAACATAAAGGCCACATCGGTGTCCCGCCCTCCGGATGGGAATGAAGAGAGGGATAGCCGTCCCCCATCCATCGATGTCAGTTATCGTCATGGTCGTCGTAGGGAGTTTGCCAGGGGCGGGCCCCGGCTGCTGACCGCGCGGGTTCATCTCCGTCGGTCGCGACGTCGGTGCGAGGGGACGCGTCGTAGCGCGGAAAGGGCTCGTAGGCGTCGGCGTCACGGTAGGATCGAGCGTCCGAACTGAAGGCGTCGGGGGGAGGCATCCCAAAGTCCATCGCGGGGGGCCCCTCTGTCGGCTCCGAGTGCGTCAAAGGCGGGATTGCCGCCAAAACTCGGGCGATTTCGGACTGCCTTTCCTCGAAGGTCAGGGGTGGAATTGTGGGCCGGCTATCTCCTGGGGGGGCACGATCTCTTTGATTGGGCACCGCAACCGTTGCAGCCGAAGGCATCGCGGGGGGCATCGGCCGCGGAGTCGGCTGCGCGGAATCAGAAGCGCTGAGTGGGTCTGCCTGGTGCTTCATGAGTGCCGCTTCACGACGCATATCTTCCGCTGCAGTGCGCGTTTCACTTCGAACGGTTTCCAAGACATACGTAAGGCAGTCTTGAACGTCGAGGGACTGTTTTTCCGTTGCGTACAGTTGCTGTTCAATCAGACTGTACGTACTGTTCATCGCCCTTTTGAGAATGCGCACGAATGATTCGGCCTGCGTCGCTGGAGCGGCGCCTCGGACCGACTCCCGCTTTTCAAGTCGCTCAATGAGGCCTTGAAGAGATTGCACCTGATCCGCTGCCTGACGGCGCTCCTCGTACAAGCGGCCTTCGGCTTGTGTGATTTGCCGTTGCAGTTCGACCAGTTCGGTTTCCTTTTTGGTGAGCAGCTCCCGCACGCTATCCGCCCCAGAACGGCCATCGGACGCAAATTGGGACATGGCATCGATCTTTCCCGCTGCATAGCCGTCTTGATAACCTTTTGCCTTGCCATCCTCGAACCCCGCGTCGCGGACCTTGTCCAAACTCGATCGGTGTCGGACTTCGAGCTCGACGACCGTCAGTCGGTGTCTCTCTGTCAGTTCACGATGCCGGTCATTGCTCGTTTCCCGTTCTACCACCAGGTCACTCTTCAGGCCGGCGACCTCATCCTTGTGGCGACCTAGCACCTCAAGAGCTTGGTGGTAAGAGTTCGTCAGCTCCTCAATCCGAACTTTTTGCGATTCGATCTTTGCCAGAAGCTGATCTCTGTCTTTGGTCATGTCTTCGATGTCGATGTCCGCAATGGGCGCCTTGCCGACGGCCTTTTTGACCATCCGTTCTATTTTCTCGTTGTTGGCTTCGATCTTCTTGTCGAGGTCGAGGCGATCGACTTTTTCGAATAGGTGGCGGAGCTGCTGGTCTATACGGTCCAAGCTTCGCTCAACGACGGGTGATATCAGGTATTCCTTTTCAACGTGTGGTGCGGCGGGCACGGGAGCGGGAGGGGGCGCCGGCAGCGTTTGCTGCTGCAACTGCAGTGCCAAGACCGTTTGCAGCAGCAGCTCCGTCGACAAGCCGGTGCTCGTGGGCGCAGCGGGTGCTGGTTGTGGGGCAACGGCCGCCGCGGGGGGGGCGACGGCGACTGGTTGAACCGGTGGCTCGGCGGCAGGCTTGATGGTTGCGATGGCGGTGCCAGCACCCACGTCTCCAAGGGACGGGAGCGACGCCTTGGCTGCAAGCTTTACCAACTGGATGACGACCACGACGCTATCATTGGGTCCCACTTCAGGATTGCCGAGGCCGACGGTGATTTGCGTCTTTCGAGGGGGGAGAAAGGCGATGCGAACATCACCCTCCGTCATACCGACGGCGACCTCCTCGGTACCCGTCATGAGCACGCCTTCGCCCACGCGAATCGAGCGAGGGGCGTCGGGAGGGATGTCTTCGACGTTCTTGCCGCACGAGTAGCACTGCGCCACTCGCTGGACGAGCCAGGTCGTTGCGGCCACCGACACCTTGTCACCCTTGGCGACCCTCAAACGGGGATCGGTCGTCGCGTTGTTGCTCCCGCGAATCAATTCCTGATAGGGAGGCCGCGGTCCGTCGGCGATGAGCAAGTAATGCTGAACGGTGGTGGCCGCCGCCACGAAGGCAGTCGCATCCCCAGCCGACTTGAACATGAGCGTCCAGTGCAGCTGCAAGGTCGGATCGTACAGCGTAGCGTAGACGCGCTCCTGTGAGTTGAGCAGTAGCTGGAGCGCATCGTCGACTTTGACTCTCGCGAGTGTTCGCCGCTCTTGGTTGACGAGGGCGATGTGGGCACTCGGGGCGCCCTGAGCCACCACCACCACCGCCGCGCACGAGCCGATGCGATTCTCTCCCTTGAAGGCCACCACGGCGGCGGTGGCTGCTGCGGCGCTTTGGGCCTGTCCAGGATTAGGAGGCGCGGCTGCCTTGGCCGGCGGCTGTGCGCTTCGCTTGTCCGTGGCGAAGATGGATCGCATCGTCGTCGCGGTGCTGCTTCTCACACGGTCACCTTGGTCGTCGTCAGAGTCGCTCATGGCACGGCCCTCTGCGTAAATTATTCTTTCCTTTGCAGAGGGAATTGTAGCCAAGACGCGGCCAATTTAGACACCCTTCAGTGATTCACACTCCCCGAACCTCCGGGTGGGTGTGGCTGTGGTTCTACGTACATGTCCGTGAGAAGGGAACCGACAGGGGAGGGGGTATTGGGCTTCAACGCATGCCGAGGCGAATTACGAATACATTTCGGGGTGATCTTCCGGGTTGTGCTTGAAAAGCCACTCCGCCAGGAAGTCTACGGGGTCCTCAGGGCGTCGGTTGCACACCTCGATGAGGCCCTTGGTCAAGATGGGAATGACGTTGGCCATGAGGTAAGCCTTCAACGGGGCCTTGCGCTGCTCGAGCATCTGCCGCTCGACATCCTTCATATTGGAAACACGACTTAGAAGCTCGGCCTTGGACGCTTCCGCTTGTGCGACGTCCGCGCTATCCTTGTCGGACCTCAACTTAGCTTGGGCCGCCTGCTCTGCCTTTGCCTCCGCAGCGAGCAGCCTTGCCCGCTCCGCTTCCGCGAACGCGTCTCCCGGCGTGGGTCCGAAGTTTCGAGGCCGACCGATGACGTCAAAAAGGCGTTGCACCGTAGGATCGGTGACTTTTGCCGCATACGGCGACTTTGGCGGGGGTGGCGGAATCAAGGGCGCGGACTCCAGATCCACCGACTTGATCACCACCGCGCGTCCGGCGCCGCTCTTCGCCGACTCCAGGTATTGGATCACACCCACAGGAACGTCAAAATTCTGCTTGTAGTGCTCTAAGCGCCGCTGGAAATCCTCCGGTGTGTTGTGCGGATGCTCATGCTGCGTTTTCTGCAGTCGCTCCAGAAGAAACGTGTCGCTGGCCTTGCAGTGAAATAGGAACTCCGGAAGCAGCGACTCACTGCAAGGCTTTTCTTCCTTGTCGAGCGGCATGTCAGGCTCATCGGGGTCCTCTGGAACCTCGACCGGCACGTCTTCGAACAGCAATCGCGCCTGGCGCACTGTCTTCGGAAAGCCGTCGAGAATCCAGCCTTGATTTCGACACTCCACGCGGCTGAGTTTCCACTTCAACATGAAAGCCAAGGAACGATCAGACAACCGGTGGGCGTCACGGGCAGCATTCGGATCTTCTTTGGGTTCGGCGCTATCTGCGGCCTTTCCCTTGACGGCAGCTTTCGGTGCTGGCTTGGCTTTCTTGTCCTTAGGATTGGCCGCTTCGACTGTTTCTACGCCAATCGGCTTCAGTCGCATGGCCAACACCCGCTTGACCTCGATGAGCTTTTCGTTGATGGCCACGATGGCCTCGTCGTCGTCGTCCGCGGCGGCGGCGTCTACGAGTTCCTTCTCCTCGTCGGGCGTGAGCACCACTTCGATGTCATCTTCGTCTTCCACGTCGTCCGCATCGTCCGCGTTCGCCTTGGGAGATGACGCGGCGTCATCGTTCGCTGAAAGCGCCTCTTGCCGGGCGGCTCGACGATCATTGAGGATCGTAATGCGCTTCTCGTCCACCTTGTCTTGACGCCGAGCGGATGCTTTGTGCTGCTTGATCCGGAGAACTTCATCCTGCAGCTCCACTTCTTGAAACTTGTAGTCGGCGATGACATCTGCAATGGTGAAATGTGGGATGCGAAATTGCTGCGCAATTTCTCGCGCTGCGTAGGATTTTCCGACCGATGGGGGCCCTAAAAGGCAAATACGCACCGGCGTGACTCCTCGGGCGACGCGGTACTCTTGACAGACGGATTCGATACTCTCCAGGAAGCCGCCTCGAGCCACCCAATCCGAATCATCCGCCAACAATTGCTTCATGTAGCCTGCCTCCACCTTCAAATCGACGGTGAAATGCTCGATGTTGTCATGGAGACCAAGTTCTCCGAACGGCACGCGAAACACTTTCCCGTTTCCTAGGCTCGCGTTGATGGCGTTGACTATTTGGCTCCAGTTGCATGAACCGTCGTCCACCGCAAACAAATAGCGAATGTCCGGTAATTCCTCGCTGACGGAGAGAAGTTTGCTCAGAAACGTTAGCAAATCAGCCACATGGACGGTCGGAATCATCTGCTGTCCGGTTCCAAACACGGGAAGTCCCTCGGGAGTCAGAGTCCATGCCTGCTTGAAAAAAGGATGCAGCAAGTCCTCTCCCGACCCGTACGTCAGACCCGGAAACACAACGAAAGTCTTTAGCCGGTCTGTCTGAGATGACGCCACAAGCTTTTCGGCATCCCGCCAGGCGAGGTACTTAACGTGCGGGACCCTGCGGTTGAACTGATCTTCGGTGAGCGCCTCGACCTCGCGAGGGTCCTCCCCGTCGGCGACAGGGCTTCCATCCGCGGTCAAACTTGGTGTCTCAAACCACGACATCATTGAGCTAATCAAAATAAACCGCTTTTCGGTTTCGTAGTGGCTGCTCGACAACACACGAATGGCACTCACCGTGTCCTCGGCCGATCCCATGGTGTGATAAACGATGCAGTCGGCCTCCAGGAGGGCACGGCGAATCGCCTCCACTTCATGTCGACGCAACAGTTTTTTCAACTTCGGCGCGCAGGCGATGAGTGCTGCGTTGCCGTCGCGGGCAAGGCCCGAAACGTCGTAGTCGGCCGCCACGAGTTTTGAAACGATCTGGTTTCCCAAGTTGGTGTCAACGTACGCCACGAAGGCCTTTTTCTGCGCCGGCGGATGAGGAGGAAGGGACGTCATGGTGGGAGATGCGGGTCTGATCGGTAGAATGCAGTTCTTGCCGCAACCGAGATTGTCAAGAAGTCTCGTGCGAGGGCCAGTGAGTGATTCGCGTCAAGCAGTGAGGTGCCAACCAGTTACGCGGACCACCACACACACTCAAATCATTCTCTCTATCCCCGGCTGCTCGTTATTGGGTGCGTTACGAAGCCGCCAACGTTTCCAGCGCCTTCTTCAGCACGCGCAGCTTGCGGCGTGTTACCGTGTCGACCTCTGTCTTCTCGTCGATTACATTCACAGCATCGAGGATGTTGGAAAAGGCGATATCCGACGCGTGGATGAGCTGAGCGTCCTGAGGGCTCGCGGTGGCGACATCAACGAGGGAGTCATTCGCCGTCAACAATTCGAGCATCCACTCGACTCGGCACGGCACCGCGCCGAGCGAGGCTCGCAGATCGGAGCTAAGCTGCTGCAGTAGCGCGACCATGACTGGAATCGACACCCGACTTTCTTGTGTCAATTGCGCTCGGTTGGTTTTGATCAATTCGGTTTCCAAAAACCTCAGAAGTAACGACGCCTTTCCGGCTTCAACTGCGACGGTCAGCGCCTCTTTCCATCTGCCCGACTGTGCATGCTTGATGGCTTGCGCGTAAATTGCGTCCTCTGACAGTGCGGGTGCGGCTGCCGCTGCCACGGCCGTGGTACGAGGGACGATCAACGGCTGACGAACAGCAACGCCCAGCTGTTTGACGGAGTCCTGCAAACGTGCGAAGTACGCGCGATTCGCGGCCAGAGAAGCCTCTGCCGCGTTCACCGATCGCGTGACGATTTGCTTTACCTTTCCCGTGTCCTGCTCCTTCTGTCGCCGGAAGAGTTCCCCCTGTTGCGCATGGGCGCGGTCGATTGTCTCGCAAAATGCTTGCGTCGAAGGAAGCTGCGACGGTTTGGGAAAGGGTGCTTCCTTGGCGTCGTTCTGGGTGACAGTCGGCCACGCTCGTTCCACAAAGCCGGGTAGTTTGTCGCGTAGGTGGTGGGCCGTCGTTTCCGCCGCCACCTTCTGGCCCAATGCACGGACGGCGTCCACCAACGCTCGAATCGGCACATTGGCGTCAGATCCCACCTTCGAAAGGGGTGTGGACTGGCCCACGGCATGGCGACAAATTTCCGCAATCTGTTTCACCGTCTTCCGGCTGCTTTCGTTTGCGATGCGCTCCGTGGCGTCAGTGCGAATGGCGGAGGCGGCGCCGCTTGCTAGCCGTTCGAGCTGCATCACACCCACCTTCACGTGGGCCATTTGCGACGCGAAAGCGTCGTTTTGCGAACGAGCGGCCGCGTCACGTAACTGCCCTTCGAGCACCGCAGCGTCGACGACGGCGCTGGTTGTTGGCACCCCAGCTCGCTCGAACCATTTACCAACCGCCTTTTCCGCCGGTGGAGCTGCTGCCCCCGTGGCGGTTTGACCGACGAGCAGATTCGGGGATCCTTCGAGATGCTTGCCTTCAAAAACCGCGCGATGCAAGTCTGTCGTCGTGCGAATCATCAGCGCCTTTTCCATTCGGCTATCGGACGTTGTTTTAACTTTTGCAGCTACTGCCCCGATCGCCAAGGCGCCGGAATGCTCAGCTGATGTCCACTCCGTTCCGCGAACGACGCAAAGCCCGTCGTCTAGGCTAAGCGCCACCACCGTCATTGGGGATTCAACACGCCGTGGCGCGGATGCCAGAAACAACACGGTCTCCTCGGCGTCAATACAAAACAAGCGTTCAGAGGGAGGCGACGCGACACCGTCAGGTGACTTGATGGTGACGGTTTGCAGCAACTTCACGGCTCCCTTCTCCGCGACGTTCCAAAGTCGTAACTCACTGCCACGCGCACTGTACGTTAGGATCCGCACGTCCTTGTCCGTGGTGGCGAACATTGGCCGTCGAGAAAATATATGCGTAGCCGTAGTGGGCTCATCGTGAGGAAACCACGGCTTCGCGAGCAACGGGGTCCACCGGCCACCCTCGATAGAAATCAGTTGCACTTCTCCGTGCGCGGCGCCGAATGCTGCCATTTTTCGGCACGCGCGAAGCACCGTGACGTTGGGGCTGACCGACCCCACGACGTTAGGCACCGCTGCTTCTGGAGTCATGCAGTTGTCGGCGACGTAAACTTTGCCTTGAGCGGTCACGGCGATGACACTAATCGTAGAAGGCGTGCCCTCCAAGCCTTCGACCAAGGAAACAGGCTCTGGGAACTTTAGTTTTGTGGGATTGGCACTCAGCGTTCCATCTGCGAGCTCTATCACCCGGTACAAATCAGCCGTTCCACTCGACAAAACAACGCCGAAGACGTCACTGTCAAAGGATCCAACAAAGTACTGCTTGACGGTTGTCCCGCTTTCGTGCGTCAGATCGAAGAACTTAAGCGAACTGCGCGCAATGACTTTCGTGACACCCGGAGCCTTGTTGTACGCCGAGTACTTCTTCGTGTTAACGAGGCAGTGAATGGCATCTGGTGAGGAGTAGTTCTTCAGTGATTGCTTGACAAATTGCGTCGAGCTCGGCTTGAATTGTTGAGGTGCCGGCGACACCACCTCAATAACTTGCATTTCGTCAGCGGGGCGGGAGGACATAGGAAGGGAGGTGTTGACTACAGCACAATTTTCGAAGAAAAAACCCCGAAGAACTCAGATGCAGTTCGGTCCAGTGTTCGTCGTGAGGGGAAGAACATCTTGAAATGCCGGCAATTAAGACGTTCCTGTCCAGTCGACTAGCCCAGTTTTCACGTGCCACAGCTTCTCCCCTCCATGATACTCGGACAACTCTGCGACGACTGCATGAACAACGCTTTGCGGAATCGTCTCTGCTGTAAGTGCTCCACCCCCTCGCTTCGCGTCCTCCTCCCTCAAGATGGATAAGGCGTCGGATGCAATTTCTTTGGCCTGAAAGGACGATTTTCGGCGCATCGCGAGCACCAGGGCACGTCGCAGCCGATCCGTAGCGGGGTCGACACTTTTCAAGATCCATGTTGCCGGCGTGAAGACAACGAGCATCTCCTGTGCGGCTTGAAACACCGCTTCCTTGGATGAATTCGTAAGGGCGGATCCCGGCGTCCGCAGCAAGACAGAAATTCGTTCCTTCAGCACCTCACGGTTCAGCACTCCGTACTGCTGTAGCGTATTCTTGAAGTATCGGCGAGCGGCGGCCAAAGCGGGCGTTTCGGCAGACAGAGGTGCTGTCGTGGCCACCCTCGTTTGAACCGTGGACGCCGACTGAAGCAATCTCAAATTCTTTCTAGGCACGATTTTCCCGCTCCTCAGGAGTTCCATGTTGCTCGCAATGTCCTTGGAAGCCTTCTCCCAGTTGATTTCTGCCGCCGTGCAATCGTTTGAAAAGTTGGCTTTCAAAATCGCGACATTCTGAGACGAGAAATGCTTGATCTGCCATTCACCGGTGGCGCCAGACTTAGTGGCAATCGTTTCCAGAATTGCTGTCAACGAATCCTGAGACGCGGTGTCGTTCGGCAAATGAACCATGAGTTGGCTGCGCGTGACGCCGGTGCCTGGAGACGTCGCCATTTTCAGCAATACAAATTCTCGAATAACCGCTGCGGAGCTTCGAAAAGTTGCGTCGTAGTTGATCGCCCACGATCCATGGATGAGGCAAGCGTGACGCCTCAGATACCCAATTAGCATTTGCTGAAGTTGCAGTGGTGAGGGCAACGTCACGCCTTGACGCACAGCGGGCCACGAAATGTACTCGCTTAATTGAGAAAGTGAAATCACTTTTGCCGAAGTGAGAATCTGATAAACTTGAGATTCGACGGAGTGGTGGTCCTTTGCGTATCGGATCAACATGGGTCGGACTTCGCGGAAGGACTCGTCCGACGTGGGTTGCCAAGGAAAGAACACCGCCATTTGATCGCTGAGGTCAGACAGCGATTGAGATGGCGGCCCTCCCGCAACTGCAGCACACACCAGCCTTTGCGCGACGGTTTGACTCTCAACAGCGGCTGACGGGAGCAATTCGAATGTTTTCGCCTGGTCGTTATCTTGTGCCAGCATGACGGATCGAAAGCGTCGCAACTGCTTTTCCAGATGCTGCCGCATCGCGGACGATGTTGAAGGATCGAGGTCCAGCTTGCTGCTGTAAATGTCCTCCGTTTTCTCGTCCGTCGTTGGTGTGTCGTACGGCCGCGGCATGAACGATTGCAAACTCGAAATGGGAGTCAGATGGACTTCATCATTCGCGAACAGGGCCGCCACGTAGTTTCCAGACAAGGTCGCTGGTTGCGATTCCAGTGAGTAACGGTACGTCCTTTGCGCGTCGCATTGCGGAGTGAACTCGTCAGTGGGTTGGTGCGTTGCCGAGAGGCTAGGAAACGCAGGAGAACCGGTCGCATCCAAATCGATGTTCATGACGAAGCGGGAACCTTGCGGAAAAAATGCGGGCCGACTTGAATGACTGCCCTTCGACGACGACGGAGCGGCAGCGGTGATGGTTACCTTCGATGCCTCGTAAGGACGGTTCTTCGGCCGCAACGGAAATTGAAACAAATGTACGCTGTCGGCCAGCTGATGGCTGATCAGCACCGGGTACTCGGCAACGATCGGATCGTCGTCCTCCGCAACATTTGATGCAATGGCCATACAAGGACAGGAAATACCTAAAGAATAACCAGGACAAGACAACTTGTCCCAAAAATGTGAACGTGGCCCTGGGAAAAATAATCTGCAGGCAGTCAGAATCGGAAAATCATACACAACCACTGCAAATACAATTACATGTCGCGACAGGCTTCCCAGAGCGCCTCCCACTTCATGTACTCCACGTTGCCGTCCTCGTCCTTGCAGTCGACGGAGCTCACAATTTCATCAATCTCGGCCGTCGTGAGCAGCCCGCCGGTGACTTCGGCGATCATTCTCTTCAAGTCCGCCAGTGAAAGCTTTCCGGTGGTGCCGGGATCCACGCCCTGAAATACGTTTTGCATGTCAGTGTCGAACGATTGACCGCCAAAGTTGGAGCACATTAGGAGCATGAACTCATTGAATTCGATCTGGCCACTGCCGTCATCGTCCACTCCTGCAATCAAGCTGTTGAGTTCCTCAGCTGTCATTTCTTGACCCATGGCCTTGAACACGTTACCTAGTTCATCCGCATCGATCGAGCCACTCTTGTCCGCATCAAAATGATCGAACACTTCCTTGAGCTTGGCAATTTGATCGTTGTTCAAAACTTTACTTCCCTTGGCGGAAATTTTCGCCTTCAACAAGGCGAACTCATCTCCTTGCTGCGCAGACGACGACAGCCACTTTATGAAATGATGAAAATCAAGGTCGACGTTCTGCTTTGTGACATTTGTCATTCCAATGTTTCGCAGCGACTCCAGAAGCTTGTCATCGCTCAATTCAACGCCGATGTGTTTTGATAAGTTTTTCAGTTCGCTGAAACCGATGGCACCGGATTTGTCTGTGTCGTACAAATCGAACATCTTGCGAAAGTATGCTCGCTCATTGTCGCTCAGTTCGGACATGTGTGTGAAAGTCTTTCGTGAAAAAAAAAGCACCATTCACGACAAAAACCATTTCATTCGGATTCGGCCCGCCGTGATACCAAACGCCGATCCGTTCGCTCGGACGAACACAAACACACACATTTCAGTCCGCTTTTACCCCACGATAAATGCGGAAAACGAACGCGGAAACAGCGGTGTACGACACCGCACCGCAAAGCAACGCCAGACCCGTGCACATCATGCCCATGTAGCCAAAGTAGTAGCTGAACATGAACAGTCCGGACATTTTCGTCCGAAAGCAATAAAAGTAGACGGCGTAAATGAAGACGTAGATCGACGATGATGCGCCAAAGCAAAAGGATGGCCAATGCCAGTGATGGTCTTCGCCGTTCAGCAGAAAGTAGGTCGACACAACCGCGACGCAGGCAGTCGACGACAGCAGAATCACGAACACGAGCAGCATGAATCCGTACACATAGTACAGTTTGTAGTTCCAGAAACTTGTGAACACGAAGTACAATTCAATGAAAATGCTACCGAATGGAAGAATGCCCCCTGCCAATGCGAACGCGCGCCACGACAAATACCAAGGCCGTCGCGGGATAACCCGTGGGATTTGATTCACGGTGATGTCTCGAGATGCGCTTCGGCTCCCGCGACGGTGACGACCTACGAGTGTTCCGATCACCACGAGTGGCATTGATACAAGCGCCCAGAGGAGCAACATGACGACCATGCCCCCGAACGGAATTGCTTGTGCGCTGTCATATCCTATCGCGACAAAGTTGAGAAGAAATCCAAGAGTCAAAACGAAACCAGGAAATCCCAATGCGGTATAGAGCATCGCGCGTATCCATTGAGTACCCAATGAGGCGGACGTCGACGCAAATTCCCCGAACACGGTGGCAGACGCATATCCACCGACGAAGGAGGTCACCGCGTAAGCGAGGACCCCGTAGGTGAGAACGGATCCAGGCGTCGTGTACACCAACGAGGCGATACTGAATAGTATGATCGACGAGCACAGGGCCACCAGTTGCCACCCTGTGCCGGTGAGAGCCGCTAACCAAGCGGCATGAACGGGTGCCCGAAAGACGTCATTGGCGAGCTGTTTCCAACCGCTTTCATCCGTCCACTCTGCAGAGCCACCACTTTCCAATTCCTCGCGTTCCCTTGCAAACCGTGCGTAATCAGCTTTCAATGTTCGTGAAAGTACGACAAGAACCAATCCACCAAGGAACAACACCATCATGAATGAGTTGAAAATCGAAAACCAATGGATTCGATGTTCGAAAAAGGCGTTGTCGAGATAGCGACGAAATCTATCGTCAAACGAAATTTGCTTCATTTCGACAAAGGTCACATCGTAGGTAAACGAAAGACGATCTCCTGGTTGAAACGAACGTAACTTGGAAACGGTCAAATTGGCGAAGACGATTTGCTGTCCGTTGTAGCCGAACTTGAAAGACTGGTGGGAAAACACTTGCGCCGAACCGGTGTCGCTGATCTTGCCGAACGTGGCCCACATTGGCAGACCATCGGCATACATTTGATACCAGTACTGCTGACGCACCATTTCTGTCCATTGCGAAGCGACACGTTCGTCGACTGTGAGCGAGCACAGCGGCTGGTCTCCAGGAAGAACTTCGCCAAATCTTGCAGTCACGTTCATCAGGAACAACTCGTCGCCGACCAGGGCCTGCCCCAAGGACGGAAAACGGTGTTCTTTCGACGCTGGAGGGCACACAGGAAGTTCGAAGTAAGCGTAGGTCTCGAGTGGATTATCGAATGGGCCCATTTTATTTGCAAACACTTCGACCGGCTCTCCGGATTTGTACATGTGAGTGCTGTCGTCCGCACGGATTCCGATGGCAAGGAAGAAGGCGACGCCGACGAAGAAATACAACACCATTTTTTTGTAGCTAAAACCAGTCGGTTTACAATTACCAAGGCAACATCAAATGTACCAAGGGCAGCCAGCTGCCTGCAGTTGAGGAGGACATCGGGGGCCAAGTTACCGAACTACGGTTCGCTGCCCATTCCATTGCATTGTTGGAGGAGGTTCGCACCCGTCGCATCGAAAACAACGATACCGATCAAAACAAGGGTCGCCGCTGCGCGACGACGCGACCAGCAACGTTTCGGGGAAGCATGGGACAACATCGATCGAGCGAATGCCGCCGTGAACAGCGAGGCGGCTAACACATCTGCAGGGCATCGTGGAGGCCGAATCGCCAGCGTCGACGATAACTTCACAGACGGAAAACTCGCTTGAAGCCACGAACGTCGAAGGCAAACGAACGGGCCGTAATTGCGTGATGGCAGAGTCGCACACGCGCAGCGACCACACACTGGTGTAAGAAACGCCTGTGTGCGAAAACAAGTGCAAATCGCCTGCGGCATCGCCTGCCAGGAACACGCCGCTTCGAACGTTTATCAAGGATGGAAACGCCGGTCCGGAGGCGTGAAATGACGACGGTATGGCGGGGAAAAGTTCCCGCATGGGCCACCACATCGTTTTCCGTACATTGCTGAATAGCACTTTCGCACGAAGTTCTTCCTTATCAACGTCGACGACACAACCTATTTCGGCAGCGTCGCAAACCGCAGATTGCATTCTGGACGGTTTCGAAGCCGCATCGCTCAAGCACCAGACCGGGACGTCCATCGCAGCATCAAACGGACGCAACGAATGAGATGAAACGACAGAGTTTCCATTGACAAATGTTGCCGAGGAAACGTTCCAGCCGCAAATTCCCTTACTGGTCGTCGCAACTAGCATGTCCTGCAGTTCGGAAGTCCAGTCGAACGTGATGCACATCACAGTTGGCGCTGGAACGCGGATATCCTTGAAAACCGCGACAGGTTGATGACGACCATCCATAACGTCGATCCTCCACAGGCGCAAGAAGCAATCACTGCAGGCTGTGATCAGGTAAATCGCACGTTCTTCTCCTGCGGCACGAGCCCAATTGATGCTGCCGTCCCACAACTTCAGCGCCCGAACGCTCGCAGGATGATTGATTTCGGCTGCTAACCCCACAGGTGCTTCATCGATTGCGCACAACCTCCCAACAGCACATACTGATGCTTCGGTTGAGCACGATGCCCAAACACAGTCGAGTGTGTCCACGACTGTTACACTTCCTGAGAGCCGGTGAAGGAACTGTCTGTCGCTATGGGCAAGAGACCGAAACAGCGCAACACCACCGTCGTTGGTACCGGCGAGAACTGCATCGGCGTCGGCGCCAACAGCGGCTCCTGCCACGACGCGGAACGTGGTCACGATTATGTCGAGTTGCGAGGTGCCTTCAAGGAGCCAGAGAGAATTCATTTGATCAAACAAACCTTTTCCCCCCTTTCAACAAATTTCGTTACTTCGGTAGAAGTTTTTTTCCTGTGCCGGCCGCAGTACTTGGCCAATACAGCGGCAAAAAAACTCCAGCGAGCCTCTAACAAAGGAAAAGTCTAGTCGACACTAACTAACGCGAACATTACAACTTTTCAACGGTGAAAGAGGCGTCCGAGACTGCTTCTGGCAGTCGCCGATCGCGACAGCCAACGAACTGTGAGCGGCATGGCACAGGCGCAACATGTCGGCACGTTGCTGATTCGCCAGTTCCAGCTCCTGTCGGAATTTTTCCCGTTTGTCTTGTTCTGATTGCAACTGTGTTTCGAGTCTACGGCGTTGCGTTTGTAAATCAACCACCTGTTGCTGCACAGCCAACACAGATCTGCCGATGCTGCCAGTGTGCATGACGGCTGCATCAACAATCCGTCCGTTTTCTTCCTCCAAAATATGACGTCGTTGAGCGTTTTCTGCCGCATCCAATGTGCGTTGCTCAAGGAGTAATTCTAATTCGACTTTGCGTCGCAGGACGTCGGAACACACTGACGTTATGTACGCCTCCCGTGCCGTGGCGGCTTCCAACAAATCTTGGACTCGATTCACACGCTCGTTGTGAAATGCCTCTGAGAATTTTTTTGCGGCGTTGGACTCATCGAGTAAAATTTCAGAGCGGCGAAAAAGTGACGTCGTCAAATGATAGCCTTGCTCAAAGTCGTGCAAGCTGGCGCGAAGTTCGATGTTCTGCAAACGAACTTTATCGAGTTCATGTTGCCGATCTGAAATTTGCCGACTGTGCTCATCAATATGCTCGGTTAGAGCCGCTTGTAAACGGCACATTGCCAATTCATGGCACTTGGCACTGTTTGCCAGCGCAGCGATGCTTTGCTCTTCATTTTCGACCGTTTTCATCTGCGCAGAAACAAATGCCTCGTTTGCATTGACCAGTTCTTTTTGCAGAAGTGAGTTTTGTTGTTTGTGTCCGTTTAGTTCCAGTTGTAGCGACGACACTTGCTGGGTCAACGTTCGAATTTCATCCGAGTGCTTGACTTGAACAAAATCGAGAAATTCTGCCACTGCAGGCAACTCGCTGCCATTGTCTTTCAACTCCTGTTGACACTCTTGCACCTTTTCTCCCAAAGCCGTGAGCTGTGAGGTTAGTTCGTCAATGTGATGCTGGGGTCGACGCGTGGAAGCCAGTTGCTGACGTACTCGGTCGTAAGCGTGTTGCGCCAACTCCAAATTCATCTGAGATTCGATGGCATGCACGCGCGCTCGATGCTTGGACCGGATCCGTTCAGTTAAATCCGTCAAACACGGTGCGACGAGCTGCGGGGAGCACTGAATGTGCTTGACCCGATCAACAAAGCGAAGGGTTTGCAGTGAAATAGAAGCGTCCCTTTCTGACGCATTCACTGTTCCGATCAACGTGCAAAGCGAGCTACCTCCCATTGAGTCTTTCAAAAGTTTTGTCAATACGGAATTCCTGCATTCTGCAGGTGGACGGCAATCTGTCGATCTGCCACGCTGGGCGATAGTCTCGATGCAAGCTCCAAATGTCAACAGTGACAAATTGATACTGTTTGTTTCGCTGAAATTCGTCGTGTCGGCCATTTTGGCACGCTCCGACCCAGCAAGATCCGCAACCACAAGCTTGGAGACGCGACTTTCTGCAGCCGAGATGAAGGAACGGTATTCCATCACCACTAAGGTATGGGCTCTAGAACTGCGGTCGTGAATCCCTGTGCTTGCGACCGTCTTCTGGAATTCAGCTGCAGCCAGTGCGCGAACAAGGTCAACATTCTCCATGAGGTCGATCATGCGTTGATCAATTGAGAATCCGTTTTGAGAATCACCCCGAACTCGTAGCGGTCGCCGTTGGTCCAGCAAGTCGAACACTTCCTCCATGTAGCACTCCACAATACCAAGTCGAAGCGTCGCATTTCCGGGCGCGAGCGAAAGTAATTCTGTTGCCATCCGTTGCGTGAGGCCGATCGCCGTCGAAACGCCGAACACCGTGTGAGTCTTTCCGCTACCCGAGGCACCGTAGGCTATCAACGAAGCGTTGAATCCCAACGCGACCTTACGCACAAGAGGTTGCCCCAGCGCCAAAAACACGTCTCGTTGCTGCTGCTCATTCGTCTGCCCATCTACATATCGAAATATGTGATCGAATGAGAAACCAAATGTACCGCGGGCGGGCACAGTGACATCGCACGAGGTGGCCCCGCTGTTGCTCGACACGCAACATTTCTCATTGGCGGACCCCGGTCGCACTCGGATGGCAACGACGACATTCGTGGTCATGTCCTGTCGCGGAGTAAGAGGTAAGGATGATTCACAACAGTTCGAAGAGTGATGAACAAAATAGAAATAAGTTACGCGTCACACACCGAATTTGGTCGCACATCATCAATTTCCTCGCACGAGAGGCGGCCGTCCCCACCCGTCTGAAACAGTACCAAAATGAAAATTGGAAGCAGCCACACGAGTTGCGGGAGCTGGAGGACCCCCGACTCGCACACTGACGTGACCAGACAACGGAGAGACCACTTGCGGGACACCAAACTGAACGGGTAGATATGGAGTTGCAGCCACAGGGGCCATAGGTGAAGCCGAGTACGAATATTGGACGTTACCAGACCCTCGAGCATAATCTCCGTTTGATTCCTCAGCATAACGAAATGTTGCTTTCGACTTCCGCGCGCAAACTGCAACCGGGACATCCATGTCGGATGTCTCTTGAAAAATCCGTGAGCGAGCTTCGTCGTATGATGTTGGTTGGACTGCCGTTACTTCCCGACTTGACACGTGAGAAGGTTTCGCTTCGCTGACACAGTCATCGACAACCGGTTTCCGTCGAGCGACCTTGGTGACTACCATTGGAGCTCGTTGTGCGACAAGAGATGGCACGTCGGACATTTCAATGATTAAAGGCGGCAATCACGGGTCACTAATCCAGCGCAGAAAACTTCAAGAAAACGAGTTTACGCATGACACGAAACGCAGTGATTCAAGGTGGGTGTGCATTCCACTCGACTGATTCGTGGAGTCGTGTACGTGTGGGATCAAACCCTTTCGTTTCTGGCTCGTCCATCCACTTCATCACCTGAGGTCACAATTGGAAACTGTAACCACGACGTCGAACTTTTGTATCAGGTGGTTGAATATTATGTACGGCCGCAATGCCTGTCGAAAAGTGGGACTTGACGCGCGGATTAAAGGCGAGTTCGCCCTCGGTAGGTACAGCTCTTGTCCCGCATTGGTCAATCCACCAACCCTTACAGGGTGATTTTGATAGCCCGCAACTTCGAGATTCAAAAAAAAATGTCCCCAGCACGGCAGTACGCTGCGCACCCTTCCTAAAGCAACTCACATGCCACCCAAAACATGCCCAAAGGTCGACGGCGATGGTCGATTTGTGGGAAATCGTCAGGCAGGAGGCAGCGGATCTCTGAAGGGAGGAAGGAAGCGGTGAAGCACGTCCACCCAACCGAGACGCCTTCATGGATTTTTCGTTCAAAACTGCTTGACCTCCAAAAAGTAGGTATTTATGAGATAGTTTTTTGGGGGGTGTCTCCCCACCCTCAAAAAACTTTTTTTTGCTTCCCCTCGGCGACGCCGATCATTTGAGGGGTCGGTCGCCTACAGTGCTAGCGGCAACGTGGGACAAGAGGCTGCACCTCTTCACCTTCAGATTGCTCCAACATCCAAAGTTCGTCGTCGGGTTGATTGTGTGATGGCACAAGAAGTGGGGCCTAGCCGAAGAGGCCGTTGAGCAGCTCCTCGCGGATAGATACATCTGTCGCAAGCAGTGCGTGAAAACGCTCGCGATACACATTATTTTGCGTGCCCGTTGACGTGCAATTGGTTGAGTGCGGGAGTCCGACAGAGTCGTCGAGCATCGCCATCCTCAATTGTTCCGTTACGTACTGCGTGACAATTGTTGCAACGTCGTCTGCTGCGACGTGACCGCGAACGCGATTGTTGGTGGATTCCGTGCTTGGGGATTTCACTTCGGTCCTCTTCCATCAGATGGGGGGCACCTTGCTGCAGTCCGTTGTCGCCATTCCGAATACCTTAAGGCAGGTGCACGCAGACGCACGTCTTCGGACGACCTACGCGTTGGCAATTCCCGGATGTGCGAAGAGGGATGAGCGAAGAGTTACGAAGAATTGACCCGTGGAACATTTGCGAGCGCAGTGCGAGTGCTGTACTGTTGTCGAAACGCGCTTTCGACCTTCCTTCGCTGATCGTCCTGCATCTCGTGAGTTGCGAAAGCGTTTACGCCTTCCAGTTGCGTGACGATTCGTCCAAGTGCATACCGCGACGCAAATGACGCTATTTCAGCGATCGTTTGACAATCGTTCAGGTTTCGCAACACTTTCACAGGATCAAAGTGTAGCAGACGACAAAACACTTGACGTTCGTGACCCAAACAAACGTGTCCTTCACCAACTGAGAGTGCGCGCTGCAAAGCACGGTCCTGAACGAACTGCGACGCGTTCAAACGACACCCGATGTTTCTCACGAATA
>ERZ1292633.1293-Hain-H41-02um-R1-1293-length-27307-cov-172_pt1 | contig 27307 bp, 29 predicted proteins | sample MGYA00564406_ERZ1292633 | MGnify/ENA primary metagenome ERZ1292633 (study PRJEB36523, sample SAMEA6512639) | groundwater metagenome | collected 2019-01-08 | study: AquaDiva: Metagenomics assemblies of 32 groundwater samples | reverse complement strand
AACCGGACAGATCCTGTGCTCCATACACCGGACAACTTAACTTGCTATCTACAGAGGGCAGCGGACTCTCCGAGGCGTAGAGGCTGGTGTAATGCGGACAGGGTGCGCGATGATCGGAAGCAAACCTTCCTTGCCACCGTTCGGCATGCATCGTATGATTGGGGCTCGATGGATCTCAGGACGGTAGATTCCAAACAGACGATGGGGGTTCTGCCTCAGCTGGTTCCGGACTCAGCGTGTGGTCGTTGTGATGTGTGCTGCCGCTTTCCAGAAGCCGATAGTTTTCTTCGCCCATATTTTACCCATCAAGAAATCACCGATGCTATGGCACTCGGGGTGTCTGATTCGTTCTTTCCCGATAAGTCCGGCTCGCAGGTCGAGCTTGTCAAGAATCCGATGGACGAAGGGTATCTCTGTCCTGCCTTTGATTTGCAGTCGGGCCTTTGTGGGATCTACGACGTTCGCCCATTGGATTGTCAGCTGTATCCGCTGGCGTTGATGTGGGATGCGTCGGGTCAGGAAATCCTGCTTGGGTGGGATTCCAAGTGCCCCTTTATGCGTGATGCGGTTCCCCGTGCGATTCACGAATATGCGGAGTCGGTCCTCGGTTGGCTGACGACTGAGGGAGGACTGGACAAAATTGCTGCCCATCCACACTTGGTTGGTCGCTTTCAGGACGATGTGATCTTACTCAAGGCGCTTCCGCACCTCACGGCTCGTCTTGTTCCTGCGCGAGTTGATGCTCGGCTTCGTCCGCTGACGCCGTCGGACGCGCCACAGTTCGCGAAGGCGCTCGAGCGTGCTCACGTGATTGGCCATGATACGCCGGCCGCGTTTGCCTTTCCCTACCATTATATCTGGACATCGCTACTTCCCTACTGGTGGATGGAGTTCGATCACACACTGTTTCTGTTTGCCAAGTCTCCGGACGGATGGTTCATGCCACTGCCACCGCTTGGGGCTGGCCCCCTGGATCAGGCGGTAGAGCAGGCGTTCGTGATGATGCGGTCGTGGAACGGCCCGTCGCCGGTGAGTCGAATCGAAAACGTGATGGAGTCACAAAGGCAACGACTGGAGTGCGGCGAGATTCAATTCCGTCAGAAAGATGGCGACTATCTCTACCCCGTCGGGGCGCTAGTGGCCTTGGCAGGAGACCATTATAAATCCCAACGGGCGCTCTGCAATCGTGCGACCCGCGAACAGACGATCACAGTCGAGCCGTATCGTGCTGACGATCAGGCCGACTGCGTGCGTCTCTATGCGCGATGGGCGGATCAAAAGCGGAATGGCCATCTCGATCAGATGGGAACGCTGCTTCTGGAGGATGCGGAAATGGCCCATAGGCTAGTCTTGCAAGAGCATGAACGGATCGGCTTGTCGGGTATGGTCGTGAAAGTCCACGAAGACCTCGTCGCCTACACCTTCGGCTATTGGGTGACGCCGCAAACTTGGTGCGTCCTATTGGAGGTCGCGGACCGATCTATCCCTGGTCTAGCTCAGTGGGTTTTCCGTGAAACCTGTCGAACCGCCATGGCACAAGGGGCGACCTCTATCAATGCCATGGATGATGCCGGTCTTCCGGGACTCCGTGCGGCCAAGTTGGCCTACCGTCCATCTGCGATTCTTGACACGTGGATGATCACAAGGATGACCACATGACCCAACCAGAAGAGCGAACCGCCTCAACGACTCGCCGATATGAGTGGTTGACGTTTGTGATGGTCTTGATCACGCTGTTTATCCTCGGCGTGGGGACGTTTCTGCTCGGCCATGTTGAACGTAGCATCGTGGCGGCCGTCTGGCTCCCGCTGCTGGGATTGCTGTTGTGGTCGACGATCCGATTGCGAGCGGAGTATCGGCAGGCGCAACAGGAAAGTGCCTGGGCACGGGCCGCCGAGGCGGCGTTGTTACAGAGTCAGGAACGCAATCGGGCGATCGTCGATACGGCGCTCGATGGAGTCATCACTATGGATGCCGCCGGAATTGTGACTGAATGGAATGCCCAAGCGACCGCGATTTTTGGATGGACCCGCGAAGAGGCGATGGGGAAATTGCTTTCAGACACGATTATCCCCGAACGTGATCGGGAAGCCCACGCGCAAGGGATTCGAGAGTATCTCAAGACTGGAGTCGGCCCGATACTGAATCGTCGGATCGAGATTGCTTCGCGACATAAGGAGGGCCATGAGTTTCCGGTCGAGCTCGCCGTCTCGCCGGCCCGTATCGGTGAAGCGTACATCTTCAGCGCGTTTGTGCGCGACATTACGGATCGTCGTCGGGCCGAACGACGGCTGGCCTCTCAATATGCGGTGACGCGTGTCCTGTCGGAGGCCGTGCGACTCGAAGAAGCGGTGCCGAAAATCATTCAAGCGGTCGGCGAGAGTCTCGAATGGGATCTCGGGGTATTCTGGAGACTGGATAAACAATCGGGCACGTTGCGGTGCCTTGATTACTGGCAAGTCGCATCGCTGGTCGCGGATGAGTTCATCGCACAGATACAGACCCAGACATTCAAGCCGGGTGTGGGATTACCGGGTCGAATTTGGGAAAGCGGGCAACCGGTGTGGATTACAGATGTGACGCTCGATTCTACCTTTGTTCGCGCGGAGTTGGCGGCCAAAACCGGGCTTCATGGGGCGTTCGGGTTTCCGATTCGTATCGGGGGTGAGGTCGAGGGCGTCATTGAGTTCTTCAGCCATCAAGTCCATGAGCCGGATAGCGAGCTGCTCAGTATGATCACCGATGTCGGCCTGAAAATAGGGCAATTCGGTGAACGCACGAGCGCGCAAGAGGCGTTGCGCCTGACGGAAGCGCAACTGCGTCAATCGCAGAAGATGGAGGCCGTGGGACGGCTCGCCGGCGGTGTCGCCCACGATTTTAACAATCTTTTGACGGTGATTCGTGGATACAGCGAGTTGATCCTGAGTCGCTTGGCGCAGGCGGATCCCGCACGACGTGAAATGGAAGAAGTCAAAAAAGCCGCCGATCGGGCCGCCGGCCTGACCAGTCAACTCCTGGCATTCAGCCGCCGGCAATTTGTGGCGACCAAGGTCGTGGATCTGAACGCGCTCGTCATGAACATGGACGGGATGTTGCGGCGGCTGCTAGGCGAGGACATTGTTGAACTCTGTGCCGACCTCGACCCACAGTTGGGATCGATCAAGGTCGATCCAGGGCAGATCGAGCAAGTGATCATGAATCTGGCGGTGAATGCTCGAGACGCCATGCCGACGGGTGGCCAACTGACGATCCAGACTCGAAATGTCACGATCGGGAAAGGACCTCGGCGTGAAACCATGATGCTCGACGAGGGAACCTATGTGCTCTTGTCGATCAGGGACACCGGCCAGGGAATGAGCGAAGAAACCCAATCGCACTTATTCGAGCCGTTTTTTACCACCAAGGAAAAAGGAAAGGGCACGGGTCTCGGGTTGTCTACCGTGTACGGGATCGTGAAACAAAGCGGTGGCACGATCGGGATCGAGAGCAAGCTGGGACAGGGCACCACATGCAAGATCTTTTTCCCGAAAGTGAAGGAGACCGCACAAGGCGCGCCGATCGCCAGTGAAACAGCCGGCAGAGCGATCGGGCGAGAAACGATCCTCGTAGTCGAGGACGACCCGTCGGTGCGCGGGCTTGTACAGGAAGCGCTTCGTCTGAGCGGCTACGAGGTGTTGGTCGCGCGTCACGGCATCGAAGCGCTCCTGGCCGGCGCGAAGCATCCGGGCCCGATTCATTTGTTGCTGACAGACGTCGCGATGCCGCAAATGAGCGGGCCTGAGGTCGCAGAAAAACTGACGGTTGTGCGACCAGAGATCAAGGTCTTGTACATGTCCGGCTACCCCGACCATCCGGTATTCGAACAGGGTGGGGTCAAACGGGACACGGCCTTTCTCCAGAAACCGTTCACGCCTCATATATTGACCCAAAGAGTTCGTGAAGTGCTTGATGGGAAGAAGGTGGCTTAGCCCACATTATTCATGAACGCTTCTACTGCAACCGCCGATACGCAGCTACGACAAGCTTGGAAGCTGGTTTCTCGCATCCAAACGGACAGGCTCGCCGCTCAGTCGGTCAACATACTGTTTCAAGTATGCCTCCCTTCCTCGCGGCTCCGCGTGTCCGTCTCGCATGGCGTCTTGGCGGTTTCGTCACGAACCGTCATGAATAATGTGAGCTAGAGAGCCTCTCCGATGTCCCTCGCTTGATCTTCGCCGTTTATTCCGTTTATTGTGGCATGACTTTGCAATCGGCTGAAATCAGTCGGATCGATTGTATCCATCGAGGAGGAACGACGCGTTGATGCAGCAGGCACGGGAAGTTGATGTCGCACAATATCGAATCCAACAGGAGCCGTTTTACGCGGAGGTCTGTGGGGAGATCGGCCTGTTCACCATTGCTGCTGAGAAAAAACTGCCGGTGATGCTGAAGGGGCCGACCGGCTGCGGGAAAACCCGTTTCGTTCAATACATGGCCTACAAGCTCGGCCGACCGTTGATCACGGTCGCTTGTCACGAAGATCTCACGGCCTCCGACTTGGTGGGCCGTTACCTCTTGAAGGGGCAAGATACCGTATGGATGGATGGGCCCTTGACCGTCGGGGTGAAACATGGGGCCATCGTGTATCTCGACGAGGTGGTGGAAGCCAGAAAGGATACGACCGTCATCATCCATCCGCTCAGCGATGACCGGCGAGTGCTCCCGATCGAGAAAAAAGGCCAGATCGTGGAGGCCGCCGACGAGTTCATGCTGGTGATCTCCTACAACCCTGGCTATCAAAGTGTCCTCAAAGATCTGAAGCAAAGCACGAAGCAGCGATTCATCGCGATTGAGTTTGATTACCCTGCTCCCGATATCGAAACCCTCGTCGTGCAGCGTGAGGCAGGGGTGGATTCAGTCATCGCGGCGAAACTCGTCAAGCTCGGCCAAAAAGTCCGCAACCTCAGAAGCCACGGGCTTGAGGAGGGGGTCAGCACCAGGCTTTTGGTGTATGCCGGCACATTGATCAAGCAAGGCGTGCCACCCGAGCGGGCCTGTGATGTTGCCGTCTCCCGCCCAATCACTGACGATTCAGACATGCAACGGGCCATACTCGACTTCGTCAAAGCGATCTTCTGAGTTCCTCAATTTCTGTGGCGTCTCTTCCTGTCATCGCACGGGACAGTGAGCGCGGGGCGCTCCTGATAGTCCACGTCCAACCAGGGTCTTCACGTACTGAGTGCGTCGGCATTCATGGCGATGCGGTAAAGATCCGCCTGGCCGCGCGTCCGATTGAGGGTGCCGCCAACGACGAACTGATTCGCTTCATCGCCGAGCGGTGTGGGGTTCCGCGCGCGAATGTGCAGCTTCATGCCGGCGCGACGGGGCGGCGTAAGCGACTGTTTGTGAAGGGGGTCGTGGCAGAGTCGCTGTTAGCCCGACTGATGCGAAAAGAATCGAAGAGAAGGGGGACGATATGAGGAGAGTGGCAATAGTCAGTGTCTCCATGGTGGTGATGCTGGCGGGCTGTTCTGGTGCCCGCCCGGTGCTGTATCCGAATGCGCATATGCAATCAGTTGGAAAAGAAGTCGCCGGGCAAGACATTGAGGACTGTAAACAGTTGGCGGAATCCGCCGGGGCGGACGAAAGGAGTGGCAGCACGGCAGGTCGTGTCGCGACAGGTACTGCCGTTGGTGCTGGGGTCGGTGCTGCGAGTGGAGCATTGGGTTCATTGATTTATGGGGCGTCGGCCGGCATGGGATCGATGGTTGGGGCAGCAAGCGGAGCGGTCTGGGGTCTCCTGACCGGACTATTTTCCGCTGTGGTCGGTCCTTCCAGCCAGCCAAGCCAGGCCTACACGAATTACGTCAATCGATGTCTGCAAGATAAAGGGTATGAGGTGACGGGGTGGCAGTGAGGGGGGGAGTCTGGGCGCCGAGGTCGTTTCGGTGCTCGCCCAACGCGCGGCCTCGGAAGGCCCTCGTTGGATGCGCGCAAAGGAAACGACCTCAGCGCCCAGTCATGAATGAGTAGTAAAAGAAGTGTTCGGACAATACGCGCAGTGGAGTGTTCACCCGTCCGGTCTGCTTGGGAAGGTGTGAAAAAAAGAGAACGCTGTGCACAATTTGAAAAACCTCGACATTTCGTCCAAAGGGTGAGAATTGAAGAAAAGACTCGAAAGCACTCCAGGGAATTTCTGTGGCCGATCAATCTTGGCAGCGCCTGATAGGAATCATTCTTCTACTGACGATCACAGCCTGTGCTGGCCCGCAGCCGATCTTACGGTCGAATAAACAACTCCACGTGTATGGCAAGCAGTTGGCTCAACAAGAGGTCGAATCCTGTCAGAGGCACGTTGAACAGGCTGGTCTGCGGCCTGGGACGAACCAAAGCGCGAACGCTGCAACCGGAGCGTTGCTTGGACTGACACTTGGTGGCGCGGTCGGCGCATCGGCGGGGGTGGTTGGAGGATTACCCGGAGTGACGATCGGAGCTGCTGCCGGTAGCGGGATCGGATTCGTTGTTGGATTACTCGGAGGAACGTTCAAGCCGCTGGAACCAGACCCGCCCTATGCTGATGCGGTCACAAGCTGCCTGAAGGACAAGGGCTATGAAGTCAGGGGGTGGGAGTAGGTGCAACAATCGGTGAGTGTCCATGCGCAGACGGCGGTGCATGCAGAGTACGATTGAGAAAGGTGAAATCTTGACGGGGACTACGCCACTCCTGTTCTCATGCGAATCTTCACACACCACAGCAGGCTTGTAGCCTGTACGCGGCCTGACCGGATTCAGTGTCTCCTTTGCCTCCTTGCCAAGTCTGATCCCCATGCGTTAGCGGAAGAGACGTGAGCGCGACCATCCCGGGCTGCATGTTCGTGGATCACCGTGATGGCCTGTCTAGTCTCGCCGCTCTTCGATGTACATCGTGGTCACTTGGACCTGGCTCACTGCGGGCCGGTCGAAGTCTGTGGTGAGTTCATCGGACTGTGGGTGAATGGAGGGTTTGAAATGACTCTTACTCTTGCGCCAGGTCGATATAGCGGATGGTGGTCTCCACCGATGAGCCGGAAGGACCCGAGCTGGTTGGGAGGCTGATGTGCACCAGCAGATCGATTCGTTGCCCTGTCTTTAGCATCGGCGCTTTCAGTGCCCCGACATTTTCCCCGCACGCTCCCAGATCGAGAATCTCGATCTGGCCGCTGTCATCCTCAAGCGTGAGTGCCGTCCGTTCATGGGCTCGACCACAGATGAGCCGATTGGTGATGGTCTCCGTCTGCATCGCCAAGACGGTACCGGTAATGCGGATATCCCTCATCTGATAATGATCCGGACGGGCTAAGAGTGTATTGATGGGAATTCGTTCATACGAGGCTACGGACATTCTCATTGCACTGACCCGGGAAGGGAGGGAGAGCTCATCCGATGCGAGGGCAGAATGAAGATTGATCATCCCAGACAGGATGAGGATGATGGTTCGAAGACCGATGCGAATGAGCGGAGCCGTCATCAGTACCCTCCAATTTAACTAAGGGTAGCATACGCTCTGCCTAGAGGAGCCGATTCTTCGGCACGGTGCCGACCTTTCGCCACCTGATCGGTCTATGCTGATCTCTTGATCCTTCGATAGTTCCACCTCTAACCCCTCTTAGTCACAGCGGAATCGGAAATCTCAGACTTCCAGCGTTCCACTGGAACGTAAGTTGCCAAGCTGCAATGTGTGGGTATGCATTGTGGTCTGGTGGAGAGTGCGCTTTACAATCAAGGGTAGCGACGCCATCATGCCAAGGTGATTATGAACCGATCAGTCGTCGCGTAAGGAGTAGGAGGACTCATCATGTTTGTTGTTCTTGGTGCAACAGGGAATACAGGATCTGTAGTTGTGGAGACCTTGCTGAGTAAGAAACAGCCGGTGCGGGTGATTGTTCGTTCAGCCGACAAGGGTGCTGCCTGGAAAGCGAAAGGTGCGGACGTGGCCGTGGCATCGCTTGAAGATGTGTCTGCGTTGACCAAGGCTTTGGAAGGCGCGAAAGGGGTCTATTTGTTGGTGCCGCCAAATTACGGGGCTGAAGCCTGGTTAGCGGATCAACGGGCGCGGATGGATCGCGCGGCAGAAGCCATTCAGAAGAGTGGAGTCGATCATGTTGTGTTGCTGTCGTCGGTGGGAGGACATCTGCACGGTGGAACCGGCCCGATTCGGGCGGCGAGTTATGGAGAACAGGCGCTCGGTTGTATTGCCAAACGCCTGACCATTCTCCGTCCCTGTTATTTCATGGACAACTGGGCGCCGGTCATTGGGGCGGCCAAGGCCCAGGGAGTCCTCCCGACATTCATTGCGCCTCAGGCGAAGATTCCCATGATTTCGACCAAGGACATCGGCAGGATTGGAGCAGAGCAGTTGATGACTGGTGGCTATGGGAAGCAGATCGTGGAAATGGCAGGGCCGGAGGAGTACAGCCCGGATCAAGCGGCGTCGGCACTCAGTCAGATCCTTGGGAAAACGGTGACTGCCCAACATGCGCCATTGAGTGCCGTGGTTCCGACATTCAAATCGTTTGGCTTTTCGGATGAGGCGGCGAGATTGTTTGAAGAAATGTACACAGCGTTCTCCAAAGGCGCAATCGGGTATGAGCACCCTGGCAAGCTCGTGCGGGGTACGGTGACGCTGTATGACGCGCTACGAACGATGGTGTGAAGGAGGACCACATGGCTACAGGGACGGCTGTTGTCAAAGAAGTCGCTGGGATCTATCAACCAGGATCGGCCCATATGGTCGGAGATGGGTTCCCTGTGCGGAACCTGTTCCCGAGCAACGACCTCGATCGAGAGGTCAGTCCGTTTCTCATGCTGGACTATGCCGGGCCACAGTATTTTGAACCGACGGATCACCCGCGAGGCGTCGGCGAACATCCTCACCGCGGGTTTGAAACTGTGACGATTGTCTATGAGGGCTTGGTGGCTCACCGAGATTCCGCCGGCAATGCCGGTGTGATTGGGCCGGGTGATGTGCAGTGGATGACGGCGGCATCCGGCGTCGTGCATGAAGAGTTGCACGAGAAACAGTGGGCCAAGAAGGGTGGGACGTTGCACGCCATTCAATTGTGGGTGAATCTGCCGCGCGCACAGAAAATGTCAGCGCCTCGTTACCAGACGATTCTGAATACCGATATTCCAAAGGTCGAACTCGAAGGTGGCGCAGGCCGACTGCGTCTGATTGCTGGAACAGCTCAGGGACAGAAGGGGCCAGCCCATACAGTGACTCCGATCGAACTCTATGATTTGAAGCTAGCCGCTCGTCACCGCACGGAGTTGCATCTTCAGGACGGGCACAATACGTCTGTTTTTGTGGTGCAAGGCTTGGTGTCGGTGAATGGTTCCCGTGACGCTGGAGAGGCGGAATTGTTTGTGTGCAGACGGAATGGAGCACTGGTGACGATTGAGGCCAAGTCAGATAGTCGGATTTTGCTCATGAGTGGTGAGCCTATTGATGAGCCGATTGCGCGGCACGGTCCGTTCGTCATGAATGCCAAAGCCGAACTCGTACAAGCTGTGAACGATTATCAAGCGGGCAAGATGGGCCACCTGTCATGAATGAGCGAACACTGACGGTCGACGTGTACTCGGATGTGATCTGCCCCTGGTGCTATGTGGGGAAGCAGCGGCTGGAACGGGCACTCAAGACATGGGATGGTGTCCCTGTGAATATCCGATGGCGGCCCTTTCAATTGAATCCGACCATGCCGCGCAACGGGATGGGTCGGCGACAGTACCTGGACGCGAAGTTCGGTAGCTCTGCTGCGGCTCAAGCGATCTATGATCATGTCTTGACAGCAGGTACCGAAGAAGGCATCCAGTTCGCCTTTGAGCGCATTGCGCGGACACCGAACACATTCGCCGCGCATCGCCTCATCTGGCTGGCGGGGCATCATGATAAACAGAATGAGCTGGTCGAGATGCTCTTTCGCCGTTATTTCGTGGAGGGAGGAGATATCGGGAACATCGAGACATTGTCCCAAGCCGCAGCCGACGCGGGGCTTGATCGGGCAACGATCGAAACCTTTCTGGCGGGCGATAGGGGGATAGAAGCTGTGAAGGCAGAGGAAGCCGCTGGCCATCATATGGGCATACGAGGTGTTCCGTATTTCGTGTTCAATGGAGTCAACGCGCTTTCCGGAGCGCAACCGCCAGAGCAGTTGTTAGTGGCCTTTAGGCAGAGTGAAGCCGGCTTGTCAGTGAGAAAGGCAGGTGTGTAATGGCCGTTCAAGTCTATGGATGTAACCATGTCGTGATCGAAGTGACCGATGCCAAGAAGGCAGCGAGGTTCTATCACGATGTGTTTGGGCTGAAGATGTTACGTGGGGGGGAAGGCGCGGTCTGGTGCAAGCTTGGAGAGCATCAGTTTATGGCGATTTTTGAGGTGAACAAGCTACAGCCGGATCGTGTGAAACATTTTGGCTTGATGGTCCGGGACGCGAAACAGATCAAGGAAGTGCGGAAGAAACTGATCAATAAGTACAAGCTGAAACCGGCGTCCGACTTGCGATGCGATTTCCGCGATCCCTGGGGGAATCGTTTCCAGGTCGGCGATCTCAGCGATGAATCACTGGTCTGGCTGCTGCCGTATCAGGAAGTGCAGAAGGCCGGTATTGCATTCACCGATACTCCTAGAAAAAGGGGGAAGTCATGAGCACAAACAATCTGCAACAGCGATTGAACGATCTGTTCGGCTACATCCGTCAAGGCAAGATCATTGAGGCCATGAGTGAGTTCTACGATAAGGATACCGTGATGCAGGACAACGCCAATCCTCCAACAAAGGGGTTAGCGGCGAACATCGAGCGCGAAAAACAGTTCATGAGTGGTGTCAAGGAATGGAAAGGGTTCAACGTTACGGCTCAGGGTGTGGGCGACGACGTGACCTTCTACGAGTGTAACATGGACTTTATTGCCACCAGCGGGCAGCCGATTCATATGGAACAGGTCGTCGTGTCTCGGTGGAAGAACGGCAAGATCGTACATGAGCGGTTCTACTACGATACGGGCGCGAAGTAGTAGGAATTGATAGCAGGAGAAGGGTACGCGTTGGGGAAGTGAACGGTGACACAACCTACTCATCGAGGAGTCCTACATGCCGGATGATCAATGGGCAGATGTCGGAAGCGTTGAAGATCTGAAGCGGAGATTCTTGCAGGAAATCTCGATCGGGAAGACGCGAGTAGCGCTCACGTATCAAGACGGTGAATTTGCCGCTATTTCAGGGGTCTGCAATCACGTGGGAGGTCCATTGGGCCAAGGCACGCTCGACGGCGACTATGTCGTCTGCCCGTGGCATTACTGGAAGTTCCATCATCGAACCGGTCATGGGGAATCAGGATATGAGCAAGACCAGGTTCCGGTCTACTCGACAAAAGTGGAGAACGGCCGGGTGTATGTCGATCTGTCCTCTGCCACGAAACGCAGGAAGCAGGCCCACAAGCCGCATCCCTTAGCTCGTCCGGTGGTGCGTCAGGCAGGACCGATCCGGGTCGTGGGGATCTCGACTACGGCGATGACGCTTGACCATCCGCGCTTCAGCGGATCGGATGCATTGCTTGAAGCGGCGTTGGAACATGCGAAGAGTACGTTGCAACTTGAGACGCAATGCATCAAGCTACGGGAACTGAACTTCCGCCCCTGCGAGGGCTATTACTCCAAATCTGCGAAGGCCTGTACCTGGCCCTGTTCGATTACGCAAATGGATCCTACGGATCAGCTTGATCGCGTGTACGAAGCGATCGTGCATTGGGCTGATGTCATTCTGATATCCACCCCAATCCGCTGGGGCAATGCCAGCAGTCTGTATTACAAGATGGTTGAGCGGATGAACTGCATCCAGAATCAGGAGACCATCGCCAATAGACACTTGCTCAAGAACAAGGTGGCGGCGTTTATCATTATGGGTGGTCAGGACAATGTGCAGGGTGTGGCAGGTCAGCTCATGACGTTTTTTGCCGAAGTCGGCTGCCAGTTCCCGCAGTTTCCGTTCATCGCTCATTCGAGAGGCTGGAGCGCCGAAGACATGGAACGGAATGTCTTCGAGGTTCAGAACAGCCGGGGGCTCCGTGAAGGAGCGCAGGAACTCGTCGCACGTGCCGCAGATATGGCGAAGTTGATGGTCTGTGGCCAGCTGCCTGAGCACCCGCTTGCTCGGGGCGGACGCAAAGCGCATCAGCTCGATAGCGAACCGACCGGATAACGAGGAAGTACCGCCATGCCGGAAGCAAAGAGTCGAGACGTCTCTCTGGACAATCTTTTTTCTGCGCTCCTTCGTCTGCACAAAGCCTTGCTCGAGGATGAGCGAGTGGCCTATGAGCGTGTGCATGGACGGATTCCCTCCAACGGTGCGTTTTTGCAGCTGGTGTTGAATGATGCCTGGTTCGCCTGGTTGCGTCCGCTTTCCCAATCAATTGCCAAGCTTGATGAACTGAGCGAATCGGATGATGCGGCATCCCGTGAAACAATCCCGGCACTGCTGGTATCAGTGCAGACTTTTCTGATGCCGACGGAAGGGGGTGAGGGATTTGGTCGCCAATATCACGATGCTCTGCAACGAAGTCCCGATGTGGTGTTGGAACATGCGGCGGTCAGAGCATTGCTGAGGCAGGCTATTCCTCGCAAGGGGTGAATCACATGAAAGCCCATTACCTTGGCCATGTCGTCTTCTATGTGAAGGATCTTCAGCGATCGCTCGGCTTCTACCGAGACCTGTTGGGGTTCAAGGAAGTAGGGCGGATTTTTAATGGGGCAGCTGCTGCCCTGACGTCGGGTCGTACACATCACGAGTTGTTGTTGATTCAAGTGGGCGATGCGCCTGGCCCCCCGATGGGCCGCCGCCGAGGGCTCTATCATATCGGCATCAAAGTCGGCGACAGCCTCGATGAGCTGCGTCAGGCCAAACGAGAGTTGGAGCAAACAGGGATCGTTATCGACGGGATGAGCGATCATACGGTGAGCCAGAGTCTCTACTTGAAAGACCCGGACGGAAACGAAGTCGAGCTCTATGTGGATGCAGATGAGTCGGTCTGGAAGAACAATCCGGCAGCAGTGGTATCGCCGATCAAGCCACTGTATATGTAGTCAAACAAGGAGGACCGCTTATGGGACAACCACGCATTGCAGCGAAAGAGCCGTCGGTGATGTCGCTGGAACCAGGAACCTACTACTGGTGTACGTGTGGACGATCGAGAGACCAACCGTTTTGTGATGGGTCACACGAGGGAACTGGGTTTGAACCGGTTGAGTTCACCATGGATGTAAAGAAAGACGTCGCGTTGTGCCAGTGCAAGCACACGAAGACTCCGCCGTTCTGTGACGGGACACATCAGACGCTCTGACGGCAAACACGCGTCGTAGGGACGTTCGCGCTCGACCTCTTGAGCCACCATGGGGCGATGGTTCATACTGATTCACGTATGGACCGATCGCCCATTTCTCCTTGTGAAACCCTCCTGGAGCGCTATCAAGCTTTACTGGAAGTGGCGCAAGCCATCTCCGCTCATCGAGATCTTGACGAGCTCTTTCGAGAGATTGCGCAGCGACTACCTCGTGTGGTGCGAGTCAATTTTGTCGGGCTCTCCTTGTATGATCCCATAAAGAACATGATGCGGTTGCATACCGTTCAGGCCAATGTGCCGGCCGATCTGGTCGGTGGGCATGAAGAGTCTATCGATGAAACTCCAGCTGGGTTGGTCTGGCAGACCCAACAGCCTTTACTGGTGCCGGATGTTGCTGAAGAAACGCGATGGCCCAAGGTCATGCGCTATATGCAAGAAGACCATTCCCGTTCGTGTTGTATCGTGCCGCTGACCACGGCAGCACGCCGGTTAGGGGCCCTGGGATTTGTGAGTTTGGAAAAAGAGGCCTATGGCGAAGCTGACCTGGAATTCCTGCAGCAGGTGGCGAATCCAGTCGCTGTTGCCGTGGAGAATGCGCTGGCATTCCAGGAAATTGCCCAACTCAAAGATAAGCTAGCAAAAGAAAAGCTGTACCTCGAAGAGGAGTTTCGGATCGAGCATGGGTTTGATGACATCATCGGCGACAGCAAACCTCTCAAGCAGGTCCTCAAACAAGTCGAAGTCGTGGCTCCGACCGATTCGACGGTCCTCATCCAAGGAGAGACCGGTACCGGCAAGGAACTCATCGCCCGAGCCATCCATCGCCTGAGTGGTCGAAGCGAGCGCACGTTCATTAAGCTCAACTGTGCGGCGATCCCAACCGGGTTGTTGGAGAGCGAGCTCTTCGGGCATGAACGAGGTGCGTTTACCGGGGCCATTTCTCAAAAGGCCGGTCGATTCGAACTGGCCGATAAAGGGACCATCTTCCTGGACGAAGTAGGCGAGATTCCGCTGGAACTGCAATCCAAGCTGCTGCGCGTGCTGCAGGAACAGGAATTCGAGCGACTGGGCAGCACGAAGACCATCCGAGTGAACGTACGACTGATTGCCGCGACTAATCGAGATCTCAAGGCTATGGTGGAGGCCCATCAGTTTCGAAGTGATTTGTATTACCGATTGAATGTCTTTCCAATTACTGCGCCACCGTTGCGTGAACGCCGTGACGACATTTCTATGTTAGTACGCTATTTCACACAGCATTACGCAGCTCGGATGAAGAAGAATATCCAAACAGTTCCCACCAAAACGCTCGAAGTTCTCTCCCGGTATCCCTGGCCTGGCAATATCCGTGAGCTGGAGAATCTCGTGGAGCGTTCCGTTATCCTCACACAGGGAACTGATTTACAAGTGCCGATGAGTGAACTCCAGGCAAATGATCGTCCTACATCCACCTCAATCTCAACTCTTGAAGAAGCCGAGCGTGAGCAAATCCTACGGGCCTTGCATGAAGCACGATGGGTCATCGGTGGTCCATCGGGGGCTGCGGCTCGGTTAGGGATCAAGCGAACGACGCTCCAGTCCAAAATGCAGAAGCTCGGTATTTCCCGCCCGCAGTAGCTGCACGACTTCCACTCCTTGGTCCTTTCAGCTGTCTTGTCGGACCGTGAGGCCTTTGAGATCGTTTCGTTCCCTGCGGTGTCGGCAGCTCGTGGTTCAAGGTCTTGCGGCATAGCCGCAAGAATCGTTACTTGACAGCGTCGCGCGGAAACTACTAATACTGTAAAAGTTTCCATGGTTCCAATGAGGTGCATGTCGCCACGTAAATCTAAACGGCAAGTACGTTCAGTAGGTCGTGCCGCCGCTCGAAGAGTCATCGGCGCAGCCCGCCACCAGTTCTTTACCCACGGTTTTCGCTCGGTGAGCATGGATGATCTTGCTGCTGAGCTGGGGATGAGCAAGAAAACCTTGTATGCCTGCTTTCCAAGCAAGACCGCGCTGGTTGAAGCCGTCTTGAAGGATAAAGTCGGAGAGATCGAAGCAGATCTCAAACAGTTGGCGAAGAAACAAGCTTCCGATGTTGAAGCGGCGCTCCACCAGTTCCTCAGCTGCCTTCAACGCCATACCGCTGAGATTCAACCAACATTTATCAGGGACATCGGGCGTGAGACACCTGAACTGTTTCAGCTCGTTGAACAGCGACGTCGCGAGCTAATCCGAGGCTATTTCGGCGCGCTGTTCGAGAATGGGAAGAAAGCCGGCAGGATCCGGACGGACATCCCTACTCATCTCATTATCGAAATTCTGCTTGGTTCCGTCCAGGCTATCATGAATCCGTCCAAATTGGCGGAGCTGAATCTCACGTTGGAGAACGGCTATTCGTCCATCATTCGAGTGATTTTAGAAGGAGCGTTCGTGAGCAAGCCACAACGGTGATCCGATGCGCCATGGCAGAATAGGACCCAATACGATTCTTTATCTCACACTGGCGTTGACGGTGAGTGGTGTCTTGACCGGCTGCGATCACCCTCCCTCTGATCTGGTCCAGGGCTACGTCGAAGGAGAGTATATCTATGTTGCCTCACCCTACGGAGGGGCATTGACTGTCTTATCCGTGCGGCGCGGTACACAGGTCAGCGCCGGAGATCCCCTCTTTGCACTGGAACAGGCATCAGAGAAAGCGGCAAGGGATGAAGCGGAACGGAGGTTAAGCCAAGCACGGGCGAATCTCGAAGATAGGAAAAAGGGCAAACGACCCTCCGAGATAGAATCCCTCCGGGCTCAGCTCAAACAAGCCCAAGCGGCGCTGCAGCTGTCGCTGCGTGAAGTCTCGCGCCAGGAAGGGCTCACGGCGGTGCCCGGTGCGGCGGTGGAGCTTGAGGTGGATCGGGCACGATCATCGCGGGACCAAAACCAGCAGCGAGTCTCGCAGCTCGAAGCTGACTTACACACCGCGCTCTTGGGGTCCCGCACCGATCAAGTCACTGCGGCCGACGCTGAGGTCCGTGCCAAGGAAGCGGCGCTGGCCAAGGCGGAGTGGGACCTCGCACAGAAACGTCAGGTCGCGCCGAAGGCCGGGCTTGTGTTCGACACTCTGTACCATGAAGGCGAATGGGTGCCGGCCGGCCGCCCTGTCGTTGTTCTGTTGCCACCTGCCCACATCAAGGTGCGTGCGTTTGTCTCTCAGGCAAAGCTGGGGGCGATCAAACTCGGTGATCCGGTCCAGGTCATGGTCGACGGTGTGCAGGGCTCAATTCAAGGAAACGTGAGCTACATTTCACCACGGGCCGAATATACCCCACCGGTCATCTACAGCCAGGGAAGCCGAGAAAAATTAGTCTTCATGGTTGAAACCCTGTTTGACCAGGCTGTCGCGGTCAATTTGCATCCTGGTCAACCGGTAGACGTGCGATTCGGGGTTGCCCAATGACACAGGTTCGAACCGGAGAAGACCTCGTCATCGACGTGCGGGGCATGACGAAGCGGTTCGGGTCGCGGACTGTTGTCGACCATATTGGGCTGCAGGTGCGTCGAGGAGAGATTTACGGGTTTCTGGGTCCCAACGGCAGCGGAAAAACAACCTTCATCCGCATGCTCTGTGGCCTTTTGCGGGCCGATGAAGGGAGCGGGACCTGTCTGGGCTATGATGTGGTTAGGGAGAGCGAAACGATCAAAGCCGCTGTCGGCTATATGACCCAGCGGTTCAGTTTCTATGAGGACTTGAGCATCGCCGAAAATTTGGACTTCGTCGGGCGCATGTTCGGGATTCCCAATCGGCGGGTGGCAGTCGAGCAGAGCCTTGAGCGGCTGGGGCTCGCAGGTCGTCGGCAACAGCTTGCGGGCCACCTGTCAGGCGGCTGGAAACAGCGGTTGGCGCTGGCTGCCTGCTTGATCCACCGGCCGCAATTGCTTCTCCTCGACGAGCCGACCGCCGGGGTCGATCCCAAAGCGAGGCGGGAATTCTGGGAACAGATTCATGAGCTGGCTGCCGACGGGCTCACATTTCTCATCACAACCCATTATATGGATGAAGCCGAGCGCTGCCATCGACTTGCCTATATCGCCTATGGGAAGCTGCTCGCTGATGGGACGGTCTCCGACGTCATTCAGCAGGCGAGGCTGACGACCTGGTCGGTCAGTGGTCCGGACCTCCATCAGTTGGCTGGACAAATCCGGCAACAGTCTGGTGTGCAACAGGCGGTGGCGTTCGGAGATCGACTCAATGTCAGTGGAGACGACCCAGAGGCGCTCGAAGCAGCAGTAGCGGCGTTTCGACGAGCGCCTTATGAATGGCATCGGGTCGACACGGGGCTTGAAGATGTCTTTATCCACCTCATGCAACAGTCACCGGATCATTTCGCACCATGAGTGTGCCGTCCACATTCTCGCTGTCCCGTTTTTTGGCGATCGTGGTGAAGGAATTCATTCAGATGCGTCGCGACCGCGTAACCTTCGGGATGATGGTCGGTATCCCGCTGATCCAGCTCGTCCTCTTCGGTTTCGCGATCAACGCGGATCCGAAACATTTGCCGACGGTGGTGTTGCTGGCTGACTACGGCCCCCATGGGCGAACACTCCTGCACGCGATTCGCAACAGTCACTACTTCGAGTTTGTCCGTAATGTGGCGACCGAACAGGAAGCGGAGGAGGTGTTGGCACGCGGCGAGGCACAGTTCGTCGTCAATATTCCACAGAACTTCTCCCGCGACGTGCTTCGCGGCGAACGACCGGTGATCCTCGTCGAGGCCGACGCAACCGATCCGGCTGCGACCAGCAATGCCATCGGCTCGTTGCGCCTGGTGGTGACGACGGCGCTCCAATGGGATTTGGTGGGCCCCTTGGCCTATCTTGCCGGAAGTGACAACCTCATCGACTTGCGTATTCACGCGCGCTATAACCCCGAAGCCATCACGCAATACAACATCGTGCCGGGGCTGATGGGTGTCGTGTTGACCATGACGATGGTGATGATCACCGGTCTGGCCATTACACGTGAACGGGAACGGGGCACGATGGAAAATCTCCTCTCGATGCCGACCAGGCCGTTTGAGGTCATGATGGGGAAGGTGTTGCCCTATATTCTGGTCGGCTATATTCAGGTGGTGCTGATTCTTCTGGCGTCCCATCTGCTGTTCAGCGTGCCAATATACGGCAATATCCCGATGTTGTTTGTGTCGGCCTTGGTCTTCATCGTGGCCAACCTGGCGATGGGCATTACGTTTTCCACCTTGGCGCAGAACCAATTGCAAGCCGTGCAGTTGTCGTTCTTTTTCTTTTTGCCATCCCTTCTGTTATCGGGGTTCATGTTCCCGTTTCGTGGCATGCCGCAATGGGCACAGTCGATCGGTGAGGTGCTGCCGCTCACGCACTTTCTGCGGATTGTGCGGGGGATTATGCTGAAGGGCAATGGAGTAGAGGAGGTAGCGCTCCAGCTATGGCCGATCGCCCTGTTCGCGGTCGTGGTGTTGACGATTGGGGTTAAGCGGTATCGCCAGACACTGGATTAACAAACGGCAATACCCTGCGTGCGATTCAATCCATCAATCGGATTATCTGCAGTCCAGCCCGTGAAGATGCCGAGCTGAACTGTGCCGCTCCTTCGGCAGCGTGCCGCGGGATCGGCAGATCACCTTAAAATCCTTCGGTCTCATAGTCTCCTCCAGCCAAGTATCTTCACAATTATTCCAACTACTTGGATGGTGCCAGCTATTCAAGTTTCTACTGGCATACATGTTGCGCATCCCAACACATGAACCCTTAAACAAGGGAGGTTGATCGTGGCAACCACAGGATTATTCCAGAAGAAGTTGAAAGGCTGGGAGAACCTTGCCAGTTCAATCCGTTGCCCCAGATGCATGGGACTGATGGTGGTGGAAGAGTCGTTCGATTCCATTGCCGGTGGAGGCCAGGCCGGTTCTCTGGTCAGGCGTTGTGTGCAATGTGGGGAGGTCGTCGATCCGGTTATTCTCCAGAATCGGCAGTTGCAACTCGGAACTGACGTGGGTCGAACCTACGAGGGAAGGCTGCTGTGAGGGTGAGTTCATGTTGAAGATCACTCCTCAGCGAGATGCAGCGCGGTCGAGCGTTTCCCTCGTCGTTGAGGGTCGTCTAGCCGGTCCCTGGGTAGAGGAGCTCAATGCCTATTGCCGTAAGATGTCTGAGGACCACGAACGTTGTACGGTGATCGACTTGACCGGTGTGACGTTCATTGATGCCGGTGGCAAGGCGCTCTTGGCCAGTTTGTGGCGGCAGGGGGCTGAACTGCGGGCGTCCGGCTGTTTGACTAAGTGTGTCGTTGAAGAGATCACAAGGCTGGATAGATGTGATCCCTCGAAGAAGAATTGTGACAAGCGTGCATCGAGCGTGACGGAAGATGAATCTTGAACGGTGGTCGTTCGTGGTTGCCGGAATCGCGAGAAGTCTTGTCTGTCTTGGACTTGCTGCCGTTGCAGTGCACTGGGTACAATACCTCGTTTGTCTTCCTGAGGAACTATTGTTGAGGATTACCATATAAGAAGGTAGGGAACATGCAGATAGTGCGTCGGCCGGTGCCACACCTCTCATTCTGTTTCGTCTTTGCCGTCATGATCATGTCGACTGCCTGCAAGGAAGAGGCCGGTTCAATGCCCGCGCCGCCAGTTGCCCAAGTGGAAGTCGTCACGGTCCAGACGCAGACCGTTCCTGATGAACCTGAATTTATCGGGCAAGCCGAAGCCTCTCGTCCGGTGGAGATCCGTTCGCAGGTGACGGGTCTTTTGAAAGCGGTCCTCTATCCAGAAGGCCGCGATGTGAAAAAAGGTGATCGACTGTATCAGATCGACCCTGTTCCGTTTAAGGCAGTGGCGGCGAGTGCGAAAGCCAAAATCGCCCAAGCGGAGGCCCGGGTGGTTCAAGCCAAGCAGAATCTCGCACGGGTGAAACCATTGCTTGCTGAACAGGCAGTCAGTCAGAAGGACGTCGATGATGCGGTTGCGGAAGAACTGTCGGCACATGCTGCACTAGCAGGGGCTCAAGCCGATCTGATGAAGGCACAGTTCGATCTGGACAATACTCTCATCACGGCCCCTATCACCGGGCTTATTGAGCGCAGTCGCTATTATGAAGGGCGGCTGGTCTCGGCCCAGACCGATCTTCTGACGACGATTCATCGTGTCGATCCGATGTATGTGGTGGTGAACGTGCCGGAGACGTTCATCTTAAAGCGGCGACGGGACATCGAAGCGAAGAGAATTACCCATCCGGGAGTCTATCAGTTGCGAGGTCGGCTCACGCTCATGGATGGGACCGTCTATCCCCAGGAAGGGGTGCTCGATTTGTTGGAGCCTGGTTTGCGAACGGAAACCAGCTCACGGCAAACACGCATCACGTTTCCCAATCCCACGCGTACTCTCTTGCCGGGGCAGTTTGTCAAAGTTCGATTTACCGGTGATACGAAGACCGACGCGATTCTTGTCCCGCAGCGAGCCGTGTTACAGGGGCCCCAAGGGCCGTTTGTTTTTGTCATTGATCAGGACGAGAAGGTCCAAATTCGTGGCGTAGTCGCCTCCGACTGGAGGGGGGACCAATGGCTGATTGATACGGGCCTCAAGCAGGGTGATCGTGTGGTCGTGAACGGGATGATGAAAATCGGTCCCGGCGCGCCGGTGAAGGCGGTTCCGTGGAGTCAGACGAAGCCTTCAGCGACGGAATCAACCCCAGCCATTCCGCAATCCTGAAGACACATCGCTGATGAAATTGCACGTCTTCATAGACCGTCCGATTCTTGCGTCAGTGGTGTCTATCATCATTGTGGTGATGGGGCTGCTTGCGTTGCAGTTCCTTCCGGTGGCGCAGTTCCCGGAGATGAACCCACCGGTCGTGCAGATTGAAGCGGATTATCCTGGCGCGAGTGCGGAAGTCGCAGCCGAAGCCGTGGCTAGGCCGATCGAGGTGATGCTCCCCGGCATTGATAACCTCTTATATTTTGAATCCACCAGCAGCAACGATGGTCATGTGTCCATCACGCTGACGTTTGAGGTCGGGACCAATCCGGATATCGCCCAGGTCCAAACTCAAAACCGTGAAAAGCTCGCGGAACCCCAGTTGCCGGCGGAAGTCATCCGGCAAGGCGTGTCTGTCAAAAAGGCAACCCGCAACCTACTGGCGGTGTTTGTGCTGAAGTCGACTGATCCTCAACACGACTCCGTGTTCCTCTCGAATTACGCAGCACGACGGGTGGTCGATGATCTCAAACGCGTGAAGGGTGTCGGAGATGCCTGGGTGTTCGGACAATCGAGCTACAGCATGCGGATCATTCTTAATCCGTTGCATATGGCGAAGCTGGGACTGGTGCCGAGCGATATCACGGCGATCATTCGAGAGCAGAATCGTGATTACCCAGCCGGGACGATCGGGAGAGAGCCAGCCCTCAAGGGGACTGAATTAACGATCCCGATCATCGCGAAGGGGCGGCTGACGGAGGTCAAGGAATTTGAGGAGTTGATCGTGCGTGCCCTTCCGGATGGTTCCTTGGTCCGCTTGAAGGATGTGGCCCGCATCGAAGTAGGTGCGCAGTCCTATGCCCTTGAGGCTCGCTGGAACAGTAAGCCCACCACATTCATCCTCACGTTTTTGTCTCCTGGTGCGAACGCTCTTGAAATGGTTCGTGGCGCACGGGCCAAGATGGACGAATTAGCCAAGAATTTCCCTCCGGGAGTGTCGTATGACGTTCCCTACGACACCACCCACTTCATCGAAGTCTCGATCAGGGAAGTGGTAAAGACATTGGCAGAAGCGATGATTTTGGTGGTGCTCGTCGTCTATCTGTTCCTTGAGAGTTGGCGTGCGACCGTCATTCCTATGGTGGCCGTGCCGGTTTCGCTCATTGGCACATTTATGGGGCTCTACGCCCTGGGGTTCTCGATCAATACTATTACGTTGTTTGGAATGGTGCTCGCGATCGGGATCGTGGTCGACGACGCGATTGTGGTGGTGGAAAATGTCGAGCGCCATATGCGCGAAGATCGGTTGTCGGCCAAAGATGCGGCCAAACGGGCGATGAGTGAAGTGACGGCACCTATTATCGCAATCGTGTTGGTCCTGGTCGCGGTCTTCGCGCCTGTCGGTTTTGTGGGCGGGATCACCGGAGCGCTCTATAAGCAGTTTGCCGCCACGATTGCCATCTCGGTGACGGTGTCAGGATTCGTGGCGCTGACCCTCAGCCCAGCGCTCTGTGCCGTCGTCTTGAGATCGCAGCACGGAGAGCGGGCCGTATTCTGGATGCTGTTTGACCGACTGTTTCGACACACGCAGCGTGGCTACACCAATACGGTTGGTGCGATCTTGGCCAGACCTATACGGGTGATGGCGGTCTTCGGTGTGCTGCTCGCCTTCTCATTCTGGCTATTCCAGTCGCTGCCGAAGAGTTTTGTGCCTGAAGAGGATCAAGGGTACTTCATCGTGGTCGCACAGCTGCCGGATGGGGCCTCGAAGCAGCGGACGGATGCGGTGCTTGAGAAAATCGAGCGGGTGTTTCAAGCGAATCCGGCGGTCAACTCGACGGATGCTCTGTCCGGCCAAAACTTCGTCTTTGGTACGAGAGGGCCGAACTCTGCCACGATGTTTGTGCCGCTGATACCGTGGGATGAGCGGCCGGAGCCGCAGAACCATGTGAAGGCGATGGTCGGCGCTGCGTACGCTGAGTTTGAGAAGATTCCTGAAGCGCTCTTGTTGGCATTCAATGCGCCGGCGATTGAGGGGGTTGGTGCGGCTGGGGGATTCTCCGTGCAGTTGCAAGATCCCACCGGCGAAGATTTTAAGCGGTTTGCTGAGGTTGCACAACAGTTTGTGGAACGGGTGCAACAGGAACCGGCGATCGGGCGGGTGGGGACGAATTTCCGTGTGTCCTCGCCGCGGGTCTATGCCCATGTGAATCGGGAACGGGCAAAAGCCTTAGGTGTGCCCATCTCGGAAATCTTTGATACGTTGCAAGCGTATTTCGGGAATTTCTATATTAATGACTTTGTGAAGTTTGGTCGTGTCTATCACGTGCAGACCGAGGCGGAACCCGAGTTTCGGTCGACCCCACAAGACTTGTCGAAAATCTATTTACGGGCTCAGAATGCGCAGGGGACCAATATGATTCCGCTCGATACGGTGGTGACGGCGGAATATCAGAGCGGGCCGGATCCTGTGAAGCACTTCAATGGGTATAATACAGCATTGCTCATGGGCGCGGCCGCGCCGGGTTTCAGCTCTGGACAAGCGCTCGAAGCGCTGGAGCGTGTGGCGAAAGACGTGTTGGTTCCACAAGGGTATGGGATTGATTGGAGCGGCCTTTCGTTTCAGGAACGGCGGATGGGCGGCCAGTCCAACCTGGTCTTCATCGTTGGTCTGTTGATGGTGTTCCTCGTGTTAGCGGCACAGTTCGAGAGTTGGGTGGTTCCCTTCGCGGTGATTCTGGCCGTTCCATTTGGAATTTTTGGTGCGCTCACTGCCGTGTGGCTACGTGGCTTCGAAAACGATATCTATTTCCAGATTGGATTGGTGACGTTGATCGGCTTGACGGCCAAGAATGCCATTCTGATCGTCGAGTTCGCCAATACCCGATACGAAGCAGGGCGTCCTTTGATCGAAGCCGCGGTCGAAGCCGCGCGACTGCGGTTTCGACCGATTATCATGACGTCAATGGCCTTTATTTTCGGCATGGTGCCATTGGTGGTGGCCAGGGGCGCTGGTGCGGCAAGCCGGCAGTCGATCGGGACTGGAGTGATGGGCGGGATGTTGGCGGCAACGTTTCTTGCAATATTCTTCGTTCCGTTGTTTTATGTGGTGCTTCGAAAGTTGACCCGGCGTAGGACGCAACCGGTTGCGGCGTCAGACGAGATGACGCCACCGCAGCTGTCGCAGGAGTAATCATCACGTGCGTGCTGTCTTTTCTATCTTGTTCTCGATGTTCCTGCTGTCCTGTTCGATGGGGCCGGATTACAAACGACCCCCAACTGATGGAGACGATCGCTTCCGAATGGCCGACGGTTCTTCTGAACTGTCGTCCTTGGCCAATTTGCCTTGGTGGGACCTCCTCCGCGATGAACAGCTTCAACAGCTCATTCGGATGGCGCTTGCGGAAAATCATGATCTTCAGCGAGCAGTTGCAACTGTCGAAGAATTTAGAGCCAGAGCGCTTGTCGCGCGATCAGATTACCTTCCTGGTATCTCGTTATCCTCCAGCCTCCCGGTCGGCCGAAAGGCAAACTTCCTCTTCCCTGGGTTTGCCAGCCCCTTCAACTATTATCTGTTGGGCAATCTGGCGTGGGAGGTCGATCTCTGGGGACGGATCAGACGGACCAACGAGGCTGCGCGTGCCGATCTATTATCGAAAGAAGAGAACCGCCGTGCCGTGACTGTTCAATTGGTCAGTGCCGTTGCGGAAGCCTACTTTAATCTGCTCCAGTTTGATCTCCAGCTTGATGTTGCGAAGCGGACCTTGCAGTCGTGGGAAGAATCGGTCCGTATCGCGCAGGCTCGATTGCGTCAAGGAATGACCTCAAAACTCGATGCGGATCAGTTTGAGGCGGAGCGCGCCAATGCTGCGGCTCGCACGGCGGAGCTTGAACGGCAGATGATCCAAGCTGAGAATCACTTGAGCGTCTTGTTGGGGCGGAAGCCCTTTAGCATCGCGCGCGGTCGTGCATTGGATGAACAGATTGTGCCGCCCACTGTTCCTGCTGGTCTGCCGTCCGAGTTACTGCAGAGGCGGCCTGACATCTTGGTGGCTGAGCATCAGTTGGCTGCCGCCACGGCTCGTATCGGTGCCGCGAAAGCCGATCGATTTCCAAAAATCACATTGACGGGCTTACTTGGTGTGGCGCATCCCTCGCTCTCCTTGCTGTTTACTGATCCCTCTTCATTCGGCGTGTTTAGCGCTGCGATCGCGACGCCGTTGCTCAACGCACAAGTGTTGGGCTTTCAACAAGAAGCCGTTGAGGCACAACACAAGCAAGCGCTGGCGCAGTACCAGCAAACCATCTTGACGGCCTTTCGTGAAGTGGAAGACGCACTGGTCGCCGTGCGTACGACTCGTGTGCAAGGTGAGGCGCAGCAACAACAGGTTGCTGCGTTACAGTCAGCACTCAAGCTGGCGGAATTGCGGTACAAGGGGGGATTGGCGAACTATCTCGATGTCTTGGTGGCCCGAAGAAGTCTGTTCGAGGCGGAGTTGGCACTGACCAGCACACGCCGGTTGCTGTTGGCCTCGACCGTGCAGTTGTACAAAGCGCTTGGCGGCGGGTGGACCCCTGAGCCGCCATCAGCGGAGGAGAAGAAAGGATAGAGCCTGTGGATCAGCAGGGACATACCCAATTCCCCATTCATGAGTTGCTCGCCAGCCGTTGGAGCCCTCGCGCATTTGATGACCGGCTCGTGGAGGCCGATACACTGCGGACGCTGTTCGAGGCGGCCCGCTGGGCGCCATCATCTAACAACGAGCAGCCGTGGCGGTTTATCGTGGCGACCAAAGATCATGAAACGGAGTGGAATCGACTGGTCGCGTGTTTGGTGGAAGGCAACCGCACATGGGCTGCGCGAGCCCCGGTGTTAGTGCTTTCCGTGGCCAGTATGTCCTTCGAGATGAATGGCAAGCCGAACCGGCATGCCTTTCACGATACAGGATTGGCGACGGAGAACCTTATCTTGCAGGCAGCAGCCTGTGGATTGATGGCTCGTCAGATGGCGGGGTTTGATATGGAGAAGGCGCGGGCTGATCTTGGTATTCCGTCCAGCTACGAGCCGGTTGCGATGATTGCGATTGGCTATCCAGGCGATCCGGATAGTCTGCCCGAACGGTTGCGGGAACGGGAATTACAACCACGGAGTCGCCGACCGATCGGAGAATGGACATTTTGGGGACAGTGGGGAGCCCGAATTCCATAGCCTGGTTCTAGTGTAAGAAGAGGAGTTCAGCCAATGAAAGAGTTGAGCGGAAAAGTGGCGATTGTGACCGGGGCTTCCAACGGAATCGGTCGAGCAATTGCAGAACGACTGGCGGAGGATGGTGCAATCGTCGTGGTCAACTATTCGAAGAGTTCAGAAAAGGCTCAACAGGTGGTCGTGGGGATTCAGGGCAAGGGGGGCAAGGCACTCGCGGTCCAGGCCGATATGAGCCAGGTGACTGAGGCGCGCCGTCTTGTGATCGACACGGTGAGACAATTCAACAGGCTGGATATTCTCGTGAACAATGCGGGCAAGTTCATGCCGAAGCCGCTGGACGAGACGACGGAAGAGGATTTTGATGGCGTCATCGCTCTGAATGCGAAAGGACCGTACTTTGCCATGCAGGAAGCAGCGAAGGTGCTTAAAGATGGGGGACGGATTGTGAATATCTCGACCGGTGGGACTCATCTCCACTTTCCCGGCGCCACGGCCTATCTTGGGAGCAAGGCGGCGCTTGAGCAGTACACCAAGGGGCTGGCGCAAGAACTGGCTTCGAAGGGGGTCACGGTGAATACCGTCTCGCCCGGCTTTACCGAAACGGGCATGATGACGGAGGAGTATCGGCAGATCGGGATTCAGCTGACGCCGATGAAACGACTCGGTGTCCCTAAAGATATTGCTGACGTCGTGGCCTTTATCGTGAGTGAAGAGGCTCGGTGGCTCACAGGTCAGACGATCCAAGTCGGCGGGGGCATTGTGATGTAGCCGGTATCAAACGCAGATGACTAGGGAGCAACTATGACGCGCCAGAACGTTTCCGCTGGAGGGCCTTGGGAAGGTAAGATCGGTTATTCGCGTGCGGTACGCGTGGGTGACCACATACACGTCTCTGGAACAACGGCGATGACTCCCTCTGGATTAGTTGGGAAAGGCGATCCCTATGCCCAGACGGTTCAGGCCTTAAAGACCATTGAAGCTGCCCTACAACAAGCTGGTACCGGGTTGGCTGACGTGGTGCGGACCAGGATTTATATGGCCAATATCGATCAATG
>ERZ1292633.1292-Hain-H41-02um-R1-1292-length-27336-cov-21_pt1 | contig 27336 bp, 26 predicted proteins | sample MGYA00564406_ERZ1292633 | MGnify/ENA primary metagenome ERZ1292633 (study PRJEB36523, sample SAMEA6512639) | groundwater metagenome | collected 2019-01-08 | study: AquaDiva: Metagenomics assemblies of 32 groundwater samples | reverse complement strand
CGAGGCTGTGTGAAAACTCTTACGCAGTTCGATTTTGCATGATTTCAGGGGTCCTCAGACCCTTACCCGGCTCGAAATAATCGAATACAGGTCATTCTGAGAGGTCGATTTTTTTTGACGCCAATTCTTTTCGCGTTTTCACACAGTCTCGGTCGGAAGCAGCCGTTCAGAACAATCGAGTGCCGATCCTTATCCGAGTCGGGGAGTCTGTCAATATTCAACAACTCATTTAGGCTTGGGCAGTTCGGTCGGCTGGTTTGGAGCATTTCGAGTGGCTGGTTTCCGTCATAATCGGTGGCCGACTTGCGTCGGAATCAGTGGCCGGCTTGGGTCGGAATACGCACTGTGTCCAGTTTCCAACTTTAAGTGGGTCAAAAATGGGTGACGACCCTCAATTTTCCAGAAAATTGATTCCGCCTAGTACACAACATTCCCACCACTAACAGTACTCAAGCGATACTTCACACTCCGGGTAGTCAAGACGAGACCAGCCCGCTCGAAAGGGATTGAAGCCCGCAAGGGCCGAAATCACGTGAGGGGGTTCGGTCCACGAAAGCCCGGCCCCAGGTACTGGGGTGAGCAGAGAACATCATCTTTTCATACAGGAATTGTGATCGATGAAGCTTCCCGTATGTACCCCTGAGCAAGGCATGTTGGAAAGTGAACTCAGGCGGGCCGTCAAGCATCAGACGCTTGGACTCTTGAAAGTGATGGAAACAGCAGAAGGGTTTTATGAGATGGTTTAACTGAACTGAGCAAAAGAAACAGATTGGTTTCTCACGACTCGACGAGAGCCACGTTCGCCCCGCGTGTTCAAACGCTTGAATCGGTTGAACGCGCATGTGCGAAATATTTCACCCACGGTCACGGTTCATCTGCGGCGGATGTCACGGTGATGGCTATCCTACGAAGCATTCGTAATCCTGGAAGCCTCCAACAGCTCACCGTGTATCGGGCTCGGACCAATCGAGAAGGCGTAACTGGAAGGGCGCTTGAGGCACCATGGGCACGGCCAATCGCTGAAAGCTCTGATCGTTCGTAATCAACGTCGCATTCAAATGAATGGCATGGGCGGCAATCATCAGATCCAACGCCGACAACACAATCCCCTTCTGGGCACACCAGGCACGGACGAGTCCGTACGTGTCAGCCACGTCCGCGTCCCACGGTAACACCTCAACACGGACGAGAAAGCCTCGTATCAGCTCCCCTAGCTCCTTCGGCGCACCTTTCCGTTGCAATCCATAGAGCAATTCGCCCTGTGTCACGGCAGAAATGCCGATCGCGTGCTTCTTCGCCGCCCGTTCGAGGTGGGCTCGAACCTGCGGGTACTGCCGTTTCATGGCAAAACTCGCCATATTCGTATCGAGGAGGAACAGACTCATACGAGATCCCGTTCCTCGGCCGGCCGCGTATCACGATCGAGTAAAAAATCATCGGGCAAGTCCACCCGATCAACCAAGGCGCAAAATTCTTTCCACGAATCTTTCGGCACCCGTGAGAGAATAATATCGCCCGTCGCGGCATCTCGTCGGATATAGACCTCATCCCCTTCAATGCGATACGGCAAGGGCAGTCTCACCGCTTGGCTTCGGCCCGAAAAAAACAGTTTCGCCGTGTCGTGCTCCTTGGGGCGATGTGCAGCCGCCATAGTTGCTCCCTCCCTCCGTGCTACATATCATAAGATATACCGCCACGATATCAAGAGTTCGGCAGAAGATCAAGCCCAAAACCGTGAGCATGACTCAAGCACCCAATGGCCTGACTCCCTCATGGCTCATACGCCAACATTCCACGGTGAAAAACATCTGCTATGGTTTTCATAGCATCGATGCGAGGTACACCATGGAAACCGCTGCTCCCGCTTCCTATCGCCTGGTCCCTCTGCCTGCTCTGGCCCGTCCTGCCACAATAGCATCGCCAACACCCAGCCGTGAGAGCGGTCGACTCTGGTTCATTCCTCCGTCGCCTGGTCCGCCCGGTAGGCCTGCGCTTTCCTGCCGCTGTTGCACGGACCCCGCCAACTCCGGGCCGTTGTCATGGCCCGTGCTGACACAGCGTCAGCCGCGTTCAGGCAACCGGGCTCCTAGGACCTCCTCCCGTGTGCCAGGACTCTCAAGTTTTGCGCGAGAGTCCCGATCACACTAATCAAGGAGGTCCAGAGATGGCGACGGAGAAACGAACCAGAGTCCAAACATTCGTATCTGGGGCTGTGAAAGCGGATATCTGGGTCCAATCGAAGAAATCGTCTATCACGTATGCGGTGACGGTCGGCGTCGTAGACAAAAAGAATCGTCAGTCAGGAGCACTCAAAGACATCGCCACCGTGACCGCGCAAGCAGAATCCTGGATCAAAGCCCACACGGGATGATCCCGAACGCGGGATTATTCCCGCTCTTTGACCCGCCCCTTTTCCTTCTCGATCGTGCGGTGCTTTCCTGATAGGTGACTTACCAAATCTGCGGCCAGTTGTCGGTCATCGCCTCGATCGGAACGCGCTAACGCTTTCATCACCTGTTCATAATTCTGCATCACGTCGCGTTGAACCTGCGGCGTCGAGGTGTGTCGCTTACTCCGATCCAGGCGCTTGGTTTTGGTTGCGTCATCGACGAGATGCCGAACCGTCCACCGTTCTTGGGTCGTGCGATGAATACGGCTGCTGGTAGTCGCGTCAATCCCATGCTCCCGGAGCGCTTCCGCAAAGCCTTCTCGCCAGCGTTGGAGATCAGGTTTTCTGGGGTTCAACCGTGTCCCGTCAAGTCCTGCGGTTTTGACCGTGAGATGGACATGCGGATGAGGCGACGGGTTGGGGTCCGGGTCTGTCTCGAACGTATGTAAGACCATCGCGTACTGATAATGGGAAAATTCACGTGCGGCAAAGTCACGGGCCGCACGTTGAACCGAGATCGGATCGGTCAGTTTTGGCATGGACAGGATGAGATGAAAGGCATCGCGCATGGTGGAATGTTCAGGGATCGGAAAGCCTCCGTGTTGCCATTCGGTCTTGAGGTCTGCGACGGCCGCTTTCCCCTGAATGATGTGGCCGTCTTGATCTTCGATATCCAGCTTCCCATCCCGTGAAATGTAGCTGAGATTATTCGAGATCCCGCGCATGCCCTTTGTCGCTTTGGCGAGTTTGACCATCACTTGCGGGGCACGTCGCACCATGTCACGGAGCTTTTGCCGCACGTACTGCGCCCGCGCTTCTGTGGTCCGTAATCGTCCGCCCGTACCTGCGTGAGCGTTGGACCCCAGTCGTGCCCCACCAGATTTTTTCCGGGGCGCGGTGGGTGCGGAGACATTGAAGAGGCGACTACCCCATTCATCTAAGCTGGCATCCGTGCTCCCGGCAAATTGGGGCGTCATCGGATGTGCCACCGCTCAAGGTTGCCTCTCATCACACTCGACACCGTGTTCGTATGCGTCTGAATGAGGCTGGAAAGCTCCGTGATCAGGTCTAGTCGAAACGCGCTCCGATCATGAGGGGAGGTATTCAAGGCTTTCGCGATCTGATTAAGATTCCGCCCGATCGCCAACAGCTGTTGATTGGAACGGGCCAGGACTTCCAATTCTGATTGGCCCAATTGTGGCTGTCCAATGAGTCGAGCCCGGATCAACGCAATAATCCATTTTGTGACGGGAAACCCTTCGGCCTGTGCGAGCGGTTTGACATGGCGATGCTCAGACTCGGTGAGATGAATCTCGACCCGAACCGTAGGCTTCTCGGGGCGATCTTTCAACACGGTTCCACGAGAAACAGAGGCGGGGAGACCCCCGTGTATGACCTTGGCCAAGACTTGCCGAAGCGCATCGCTCGGCTTGGCCTTCTGCTTGGCGCACCAGGTAAGCCACGGCTGTTTGAGTTCGCCCAGGTCGGCGCAGATGGTGTTCAGTCGTGTACTCATAGCCGTTCCCTACGAGGGCGTTCCTTTCGTGTGGGGGACTGATTTCAAGTGTGGAGGACTATAACAAAACCACAGATGTAATACAACACACGGCGATAGCCATATCCTGCAAAGTATTTTCATTGGCCAAACTCTTAGTCATGACTAAGACCATACGGCCAACTACAGCCGGGATAACTCTGTGTTGAATTGGAGCGTAGAACCAGAAGTCCGCACGAGCACCAAGGAGCCAGAACTAGAAGAATGGTAGCGACTGCGGATCAGGTTGGTAAGTGACTGGGAAAAGTAGTTGGTGAGCCCAAAATAACATTGCCCACCGAACCACCCTACCCACAACGAGAGCGAAGTAATGGAACAGACGGAGGTGACAAACAGCAGAGCCAGGTAGGTAAGGTGTTGGGGGTGAGTCACTAAGGCAGTTTGTAAGAGATGCGTGAGTTCACGAGGGGCCACGGCCAGGATGCTCATGGAGAGCAAAAAGACCATGAGACAGAGCACACAGAAAGATGACCAGCAAGCTTGCAACGCAATACGTCCCATATTCAAAAACTGCTTGGCATAGGTGGAGAGATCAGAGAGCACCGCCAACCGCATGGCAGCTAACTCTGCATCACTCAGCGACCCAACATGGACATGATCAATTTCTACATTCCAGTCGATCAGGGAAGGGGTTACTTCTGCGCGTCGGCGTAGTGACATGATCAGGGAATTCCGGCGCAGTGCCACAAAGAGCCCCACCCCTACTCCAACCGCAATGCCAGCGGCGGGACTCCCAGCCCATAACACCGTGAAGAGATAGAACGGTACCGCAACAAGGCAGGCCCACAACAGGGGGTTCCACTCAATGGGATTCAAGAAGCTACCTCTGAAGTGCGGCATACTTCGATCTCAAACCGTACATGATCGATCGTACAGTCTCGGCCTAAGACTTCTTCGGGTTCCTGCTTCTCAAACTGTACCATCACCGCCCACGGGTTCTGACTCTGACGGTCCAGTATCAACACGGCTTTTCCGCGGTCTTTGACTTCGAGATACACGATGGGAGTTGCGCCAGCATCCACAGTGATTCGCGCGGTACTCCCCTGCCCTACTCCAACCTCTTGCGGCCCTGCCTGGATCTCAAGGATCTCCCCTCTATCGTGTATGCTTTCACTGACGATCGGGCGCTCTGTCTTCGCGGTGTGCTTTTGCTTCGATTTCTCTTTGTCGGAAGTAGTGGTACCCTTGAGTTTTACCGCAAGATCGGCCACGGCTCCTCGTGTAATATCCTCTGTTTTCTCACACCAGCGGGTGACTTCTTTCGGAAACGTCTTGTGAAGGCCGCGAAGTTCATACAACGTCTTCGGCGAGGTACATTTGCCCTTGGAATAAATCGTTTCGATACACTCCGGGGGATCAATCAGTGACAGATGTTCCGTCACAGTGGCAGCCGGAATACTCAGCGTCCGTGCGATCTCAGCCTTTGAAGTGCCCTCCGACAATTTCTTTTGGATGAATAAGGCCAGTTCCATAGGTTTCAGGTCGTCACGTTGTAGGTTCTCGATGACTTGGTGATAGTCTGTGTGCTGTTGATCGACAAAGGCGGGAATCGTGGTTTTCCCAGCGGCCATTGACGCCCGATAGCGCCGGGCTCCGTAGTTCAACATCCATTTGCCTGGTTTCTCGGGATGCGTCCGCACCGAAACAGGGGTACGGACACCATTGAGACGAATACTCTCAATCATGGTGCCCATGCTCTCTTTATCGAATGTGCGGCGCGGCTGGTTCGGATCCTCTTCAATGTCGATTAACAGGAGTTCGAGCGGCTTACCAAGAGTCTCAGTCGCAACCCCAGCCATAGCGGTTTTGATTTCAAGTCCAGAAAGATCGATCATGATGAGACCTCCATGCTCGTGACAACCGAGTCAAAAATCGGGCGAATTTGTCCCCAGGCATCCCGCGCACTGGTTTTACCAATTCTCCAAATAGGGATGCCTGCGGCCTGTGCTTCCGCCACGGCTGTTCGTGTGGAAATGGCCGCCATTTTCCCATTGGCTAGTCGAATCATCAGACTCGAAAAATGCGTGCAAAGTTGTTCCATATTGGCACGTTGAAAGGGCGTGGGGTCGACTAGATTAGGGAGAATCCCGATCAATTTCAAGGCCGGGTTGAGTGTGCTCTGAATCTTCAGAATTTGATTCCGCAAGGCCGCGATGCCATCAACAGCCTCCTGGTTCAGCTGGATCGGCGATAGCACAAAATCTGAAACGACCAGCGAGGCGACGACGCGGATATCTGGGTTCGGGTTCGTGTCGATAATCGCAAAATCAAACCGGTCTTCCATCGCGGTCAAAAACCCATCGAGGTTTGTCGCAAAAGTGTTGTGTTTATCCGCCTGCCGCTCCATCCGTAATAGTTCCGGGTCAGAGGGAACAAGTACAAAGGCCGCGTCTTCAAGCGTCGTCACATGATCGGTCAGGAGACAACTCGAAGAAATCGCGGAGACCGTCGCCAGGCCGGACGCCCGGATGCTTTTCGTAGAATTGCCTTGGTGGTCGAGGTCAATAATCAGGACACGCTTTTTGAGCATGTCGGAGAGGAAGTAGCCCAATTGACAGGCTATCGCCGATTTACCAACTCCCCCCTTTTGGTTGGCGAGCACCAGTGTTTTCATAGGCCCCCTTCGTGAATCTTGAGTCGTTCAAGTTCTGTGAATGCCAAGCAACATGTACGAAATCGGCGAGCGATTCGGCTCCCGGCGGTACCAGGTATTTTTGGGGACACCAACTTTTTCGCGACTGTGGTCTGCCATAATCCTAATTTGGACTAACCCTCCAGGATTTCCTTGTCTCAATCCTCTCGCCTCTGGATAACAAAGAGTGTCCCAAACCAGACATGATAGTGCCTCACCACCCCCGGCAGTGGGAACACGAGAAGAATCGACGTGTTGATTGGGTAGGCCTTGAGGAGGCACAAGATTAAGACCGTATCTCAGTCGAGACCAAGAAAGACCGTCAAAGTGGTACCGGTTCCAAACTGGGAAGGTTGAAGCAGACCTATGGCCCTTCAATCCTCTCTTCTTGAAGATGTCTGATACCGATCGAGCGCCGTGACACTAGATGGAATCCCCTCTTGAACGGCTAGGATCTCGTTAACCTGATTCCGAAAGAGTCGGACAGTCGGTTCAACATCAATGGCGACGGCATCAGGCAGATACCGCCTCAATCGTGGCATCAGGAGACATCGTTTCCGCAATCACCTTCGTTACCTCAGACTTCACACGCGCTGTCGGAGTAGGATTATGTAATCGAGTGACCACTTCATTCGCTAAGGCAATATAATCACGGCTCGCCGAACATTTCCGGTCATATTGCAGAACCGTATCTCGCTGTAATTCAGCCTTTTGAGCCGCGGTCGACATGGAGATCGTCGTGGACAAGCAATCGCCTTTAAAGCGATCTTGCACCATCTGAAACACCGCTTGGCACACGTTCCGACGAGAATCATGTTTGGTCAACAACACCCCAAGGATCGCTAAATCCGGTTGCACACTGTTCCTCACCGTGGCGATGATATTGAGTAAATCATCCAACCCGTCGAAGGAAAAACCTGAGCCGCTTTCCATCGGCACAATCACAAAATCACTCGCGGCCAACGCATTCATGGTAATCAACGACAACGACGGCGGCGTATCGAACAGCACAATGTCAAAATCCGTTTCTTTCCGAACCTTTCCCTTCAATACGCCGATGGGAATCGGATACAACGAGGGTTCGCGTAGCCGATTTTCCACGGACGCCAACCTAATATTGCCCCGAATCAAGGACACATTGGGCAACTTCGTGGCCGTGAGGCAGTCATCAAGTTTAATGTCGGGATTCAGGATGAGCTCCGTCACACCTGGGTTCGCTTCTGGTTGCATCTGGAGCAATTTGGTCGCGTTCGCCTGGGCGTCACAATCCAAAAATAACACCTTATAATTCATCCTCCGGAGGGCGTCGGCCAGATTAATGGCCGTCGAGGTCTTGCCGCAGCCGCCTTTTTGATTCGCAATGCTGATTCGTATCGCCATAAATCCCCCTTAGTCCTGCACCCGCAAAGCCGTTAGAGAAACATCACACATCAATCCGTTACACACTCGATGCCGTCGCCTCTTGGCGCATCCGTTCCCGAATGAGTTCCAGATAGCGTTGTTCGCGTTTCGCCTGTTGAATCATCGGAATATCTCTCTCCCCCACCGCTTCAATCTCTCGCGTGATCTCAGACTGCTTCTCAGGAGACAACCGTAAAAAGTACAGCTCACACCGCTGTCGCTCCACTCGATTGCCCGCAGCCCGTAACTCCTCGGCCTCAGTTTTCAGCCGGCGTTCTTCTTCCTCCAACATCCGGACGGCCCGACTCTTCCATCCAGGGGGCGGATTGATTTCCATTTTCTTTAAGCAGCCAAATAAAAATGCCACCGGATCCGCAATCGGCTTCGGGGACGGTTTTTTCTGTTCAATGACCGCGATGACTTTATCGATAAAATCTTGAAGATAGCCCAAAGAAGGCATCTGTTGGACAAACGAAAGCAGTGAACGACGATCGAGTTCTTCAAACGGTGCAGACAGTATTAACTTATCCACAGGCACCTCTTGTAGTAGTTCTTGATGAGATAAAGAATTACTACTACTACTGTGCGGATGCAGAGAGTCTTGCAGAGAGTGCGAGGCGAAGGTCCGAGCACGTGTTTTAAGCGCTGGTTGCGCCACCAATAGCGAGGGGAAGGCTTCCCCGAAACTATAAATGGACCCTCCCGAACTATACTGCAACAGCGAGGTCCGAACTAAGAGCCCGTTATCGATCATTTGGAGCACCACCCGCCGCACTGAATCCTCATGTTTGCCTAATGTTTTAGCCAATTCTGGATAGGACACCGGACGAGTCCTGGTCGGAGCAGTAGTGTCTCGATACGCATGCAGCGCCCAGGCAACACTGACCCAAGTTCGGGGAGACTGAAGAAGCCGAGGGGTACGTGATCCAGCTCCCCGGACAACCGACTGATCCGATTCGCAAGGAAGTGAGGCCGCCATCCCATCGGACGGGTCTTTTTGCAGAGAGTCCTGCGGACTGTGTACAGTCTGTAGACTGCTTGAAGCACAGTCTGTACGGACGGAATCCGCTAAAACACAGTCTGTATTTTCCCCAAGACTCTCTGCACATACAGACTGTATTGTTGATTCGTTTGCGGCCACCCCCCCGTGAGGGGTCAAAGACGCAAGACTCGCTGCTTCCGATACCGGAAGCGCCTTCGGCACTTCTTCTATTAAGGTCATTGTAGAGGGAGTAGCACTGAGGACCGGACTTGGAGATGGAGCTGAACCGGTTAAGCCTAGCAGTTCAAGGGGATCAACTGGAGGACTCCCAGATGTCATTTCTTCAAGGCGCTTGCCGACAAGGCCTTTCAGAAAACTTCTTTCGTGGCTTTCCACGCGCGGTTTTGCGCCCACCAGCGCCCCCATCGGAAAGAACCATCCGGATCAATCGTGGGTTCACGAATCGATCATGATGGAAAGCAGACCCCAACCATCGCGGAGGATGAGTACCACAACCATATGACTCTGTCAACATGAGAAGCAATGTCCCTGTTACCATGGCCCATCCTATCATGGTTCATACGCAATACCACCGCATCAACAGAGGCGATAAGCAGTCAGCTATGGCGGGTGATAGAGAAGAGGCTAGGTAAGTTCACCTTCCAACATACAGGTCAGTGTCATGGAAGCACAGAGAAAGCACGTTGGGAGCTAAAATGGTGCCATTGCGGAGCTTCCACCAAGTACTCTAGGACTATCTGGTGATGCCCCTCCGTAAGAATGCTTGAAGAGTGTTCGGATCTATCATCGAAGAATCACTACGACCTGTCGAAGCGTGACAAGAATTCAGACTGTATTGCTTAGCAGACTGTACCGCGATGCAGATAGTGTGACGATACGCTCATAATACAGACTGAATATTCATACAGACTGTATTGATAGCCTCAATCATCGGGCCAGTTCGGTCTCCATGTTGTGACCATCGATGACGCCACCACTTCTATGACGCATGAGTCACCGCTAGCTGTATTATGTAACAGACTGTAATCATGCACAGACTGCATAACGTTACAGTCTGTATAGTATTTTGTATAAATGCAGATAGTCTTGCAGGTAGTTAACTAATTTAACTATCAGAAATATTGAGATATATATAATTATATATACAGACTGTAATGCAGATAGTACAGACTGAATACTAGAACAGACTGTATGTAACTACAGACTGTATTATATATTGAAGCATAAAAATAAAAAGAGTTGATGGCCTTGATCCTATGCACACGATGGATCTTCATTGTGTGATGATACAGGCTGAAATGTTATACAGTCTGTATGATTGTGCAGATAGTGATATTGCCTGATGCAGACAAGTTGAAAGAATCGTCTAGACGGCGAACTGAGAATCCCGAGTAGGGGAGGGGAGGAGTGAAAAATGATGGGCCGTCGGGTTACACCGCCGGCGTCGAGAACCATTCCGGATGTTTGGCTTCCAACTGACGGCGATAGGGGGAATGGATCAAAAATTGCCACATCACGAGCTTCTTCATCAACTCGTAGTTCCAGGGAATACCCAAATCGCGCAGACTCCACGACACCTCACTGTGTAATTGTTTCCGCTCGGCCCCCGTCAACAGCGGCGTCAGGCGCTGATATTCCGCGAGATCCTCCGCATCGAACTGATCGACGTAGCAGCGAATCGTCTCCAGGGGCGCCGTCTGATCCAGCGTCGGACGGGGAGGGGGCGGGAGCCAATACACTTCATACATCGCCGGGTTTATGGAGGTCGCGGGGCGGACGATTTGTACCAGCTTGTCCTCAATCAGCGAGGGGATATATTTTTTGATCGTATCCCACGCGAGCCCTGTCCATGCACTCATCTGGACCCGGGAGGCTTCGATCGCCTCCTGTTGCTGTCCATGACTCCACCGGAGCAGTTGCAGATAGAGCTGTTGTTTTCCGGGAGACATCGCGCGGTACGTCGGATGATCCAGCGTCTGGAGCAGCTTCGTGAGAAAGCGGAGGTGGCTCGCCTCGGCCCCCGCCTCGGGAGGCAGAAACGCCGCGAGCTCCTTGTCCTCGTCCCAGGAATTCGGTTCCGTCATCACGCGCTCTCTGATTTGACCCGCCTCGCCCGACACCTGTCCGTGTCACAAACGTGAGTTCCACCAATCACTTACGTGCGACCCAGGACCACGCGTAGAGACGGGATAAAACAGACCCCAGTATGAGGGCTAATTTATCCCCCTGTCAAGTCCGGTCAACATGTCTGAACTACGGCAAATTCAAGATTTGTGGAAGTTCAGTTGACCGGAGTCGAGCAAGGGAGTAATCTCCGTTTTCATGACACATCGACCCCCAACAACAGATCGTCTCATGGTCCCTGCGACTCGTCTCGTCCGACCCCTCAATCGTCTCCGGGCCCGCCATGTCTGAACGCCCCCCTGAGGCTTCCCTCAGCGACGCGTCTGACGACATCCCCTCAGCGTTGGTAGAGGGAGCCCCCATGCCGATCCTCCCGGCCAAACAGGCGGCGAAGCCCTGGGCCCTCCACCGGAGCCCCCGCCGGATCAAGAAAGACGATGTCCCGCTCCTGCGCTGGCCAGACCAGGCCCCGCTGGGCTCGCCGGCGGCCGATGCCCATATCCACACCATCGTCGAGAGCTTTCTAGCCTGCTTTCGCACCCCGACCACCATCGTCTCCTATCGCAAAGCCTTGCGCGGGTTCTTCGACTGGTGGGGTCGTGATGATCAGGCTGATCCACTGACCGTCCCCCTCCTGCGCGCCTATCAGACCTATCTCATCCACACCGTTGAACCTCGTACGGTGAACTTTTACCTCGCCACGCTCCGTAGCTTCTGTGGCTGGATGGTCGACCAAGGCGAGTTCCCCTGGAATCCCATGGACGAAATCCGGAGCCTGCGCATCCCCAAAGGCTTTGTCCGGGATAGTTTGAGTGAAGACGAGATCCGTCAACTCCTCCAGCTCATGCCCAGAGGCGGGGCCACGAAGCCTGCACAGGAATTGGCGCTCAGAAACTACGCCATGGCCGTCCTCTGGTGTGCCGTCGGCCTCCGCAGTATCGAGCTCGCGCGGGCGCAGCGGCGGCACCTCGATTTCGATCAAGGGCACCATCTGTTGAAGATTCATGGAAAGGGCGACGATATGGCCGGCAAACCGGTCGTGCTGGAACCCTGGGTCATGGTCCCACTCACCGCGTATCTCGAGTTTCATGACCAGTGGCACCAAGCAGATGCTGCCGGGCATGCCCGGCCCGCCCACGACCACCACCCACTCTTCTGTTGGACACGCGGCCCCGGCGCCTATCGATCCCGCAAGCACAATCCGGCCCTCACCCGGAGCTGTCGGCCGATTGGGGTCCGGGTCATTCAAGACATGATGCGGGACGCAATGGGACAGGCCGGACTACTGAATCACACGGTCGGCGACACCCAGAACGTCCGACGGATTACCCCCCACTCCCTTCGGCATTCAGCCGCCACGATCGCCCTGGAGCGCGGCGCCCCGATCCACCAAGTCCAGGATATGCTTCGGCATGCCGATATCCAGACCACCATGCTCTACACGCACAATAAGGAACGGATTACCCACGCGGCCGAGCACCGGATCCCGGACTTTACAACACCACCAGACCAAGCGATAAATACTGATTAATTGATCGATGGAAAAGAGGACTTGGCGACACAGAAGTGGCCCCATTCATTCGGACAGAATGTTTCAATTCTTAATCCGGTTCATGCCTGTTCATTCACAAGAAACAAGAAGATAAAGTCGGAACGCAGTAGGACTCGATGAAAAAACCTGGCTGGAAAAAATGGAAAAAAGCAGCAGTAGTACTTCTGTTCGCCGGAGCAGGTCTTTTCACCTATTCACACTACCTTCCTGACCCTCAACAGCCTCCCGACCCACTATGTGAGGTGACAGCAAGCCAAATAGGACCTGAATGCCCTCAAGCCACGTCTATAGAGGATAGAATCCACAACATAGAAAACGCGCTGATCGAAATCGTTGCAGATCTTCAACAGCTCAGTGATCATCTCTGTCCCCCTGACGAACATACAGAAGAAGATCCGATCAAGAAGCAATTGGAGGCGCTCAAACACAACCTCATAACCTCTCTTTATCCATCAGACACCACCCATTCCGATGAAGTCATTATCCGGGTCATCCAATCACGGTTGGAGAGGCTGCACAGTTATAACGACAAAGTCACGCATCAGATTCTAGAGAGCGGGACAATACGACCCGCATCCAAGGCAGAGGTCGAGAGCCTCGTCGAGCGTCTCGACACACGGCTGAAACAGCTCGTGGACGAATTCACCCACCCGCCTGATTTCTCGCACCACCACGCGACACTCGAAACATTTCATGAAACTATGGAAGGGCTGATAGAAGTGGTCGAACTGCTGAAAAATCTCTGTTAGATTGAAGCTTCGTCATGCCTTGGCCATAGGCAGCTCCGCCCAATTGGTCGTGTAGGCGGGTGAACGGTGGTGACACTGCGTCTGCCAGGCTTGCGTCAATCCATTCGATGCGTAGTCCAGCGTCCCGGCTCCCCAGCGATCATTGATGGCATCCAAGGCCGCCATCAACCGTTTCGACTTGGGACGATCCTGCTGGTCGAACAGATCCGGCTGCACCTGGCCGGCTGGCACGAGGGCGGTGCACATCACCCCCGCTTTCTTATAGCGATAGCCGTCCCGATAGATGCGGCGCAGTCCCTTCAAGGCCGCTCTGATGAGTTCCGAGGTCGAATCCGTGCCCACCGGCAGTTCACAGGTCACCGAGTTGCGATACTGCGGCTCCTCCGTGAAGGCGTTCGTCATGATGAAGACGGTCAGCACCGTCGCCGCCAATCCTTCCCCTCGCAGCTTCTCTGCCGCACGAGAGACATAGGACGACACGGCCTCTTCCATCTCGGCGAGTGTATTGACGGATCGGCCAAAGGCCCGTGAGCAGGTAATCCCTTGCTTGGGCGGGGGACAGTCCTCAAGCGCGAGGCAGGACTGTCCTCTGAGTTCCGCGACCACCCGCATTCCGACCACGCCCATATGCTTCCTGATCCAAGGCTCGTCCGCCTCGCGCAACTGCAGGGCCGTCGTGATCCCGCGCTGCATGAGCAGGCGCGCAGAGTTGGGCCCGATCCCCCAGACGTCTCCCACCGCCACTCCATTCAAGAGGGCCTCTCGATCCGGACAGGCCAGCAGGTCAAACACCCCGTCCGTATCCGCGGTCCGTTTCGCAATCCGGTTGGCCAGCTTGGCGAGCGTCTTTGTTTCGGCAATGCCGACCGAGACGGGAAGGCCCGTCCATTGCTTCACTGTCTTGCGGATCGTGCGCCCATAGTCCGTCAGGTTGCGCCGTTCGAACCCAGCCAGGCTTAAGAAGGCTTCATCGATGGAATAGATTTCGAGATCCGGGCTGAACTGTTCCAAGGTCTCCATCACGCGCTGCGACAGATCGCCATAGAGCCGGTAGTTCGAGGAGAAGACCTGCACATGATGGGCCTGGAGCAGGGGCCGAATCTGGAACTCCGGGACGCCCATTGTAATCCCGAGCGCCTTCGCTTCATTGGAACGGGCCACCACACAGCCGTCATTATTGGACAGCACGACAATGGGTTGACCGGCTAATGTTGGATTAAAGAGCCGTTCGCAGGAAGCATAGAAATTATTGCAATCGACGAGGGCAAAGACGGAAGGCATCGGACCCTCAGAGGGCATGAATGACGTTGGTGACGACCCCGAAGATCTCAAAGGTCTGTTGGGTCAGAATCTCAATCGGTTGATAGTCTGTGTTGGCCGGGAGCAGGCGCAGGATCTCGCCTCGCTTGAAGAGCCGCTTCACCGTCAGCTCGCCATCGAGCGCCGCCACGATCACGTTCCCATCCACCGCGTCGAGCGATCGATCCACCACCAGCAGATCGCCGGAATGGATGCCAGCCCCGATCATGGAGTCGCCGGTCACGCGCACAAAGAAAGTGGCAGCCGGGTGCTTGATCAGATGACGGTTGAGATCGAGCTTGCCCTCGATATAGTCGTCAGCCGGGGAGGGAAAGCCAGCCGGCAAGCGCCCCAGAAAGACGGGGAGCGCATAGCGCGTCGAGAGATCGGGGGCGTAGACGGCATCCACATTCATCGGCATCGAAGACCTCACAACAAAGAGGCCGTAGTGTAGTCCTACGCCGGAAGCGGTTCAAGGCAGTCCGGAGCCTCATGCCGCGGGTTGTTCACGAGCGTACTGACGGCGTAGGCCTGGAGATCTTCACTCGGATAGGGACGAAGCAGGGCTCTCAGCGGTTCCGCCTGCTGGAAGCTGGGGTCGAGCCACTGGTCGTAGGAAGTGGGGGACAGGATCACCGGCATTCGGTTGTGAATGGGGCGCAGCAACTCGTTCGGCTCCGTTGTGAGAATCGTGCAGGATTCGATGGCTGCGCCTTCCGGAGGTTGCCACTGTTCCCACAAGCCAGCAAAGGCAAAGGGATGGGAACTCTTCAAGCCGATCCACATCGGCTGCTTCGCCTTTCCCCGGACCTGCCACTCATAGAACCCCGTCGCAATCACCAGACAGCGCCGGGCCTTGAAGGCAGCACGGAACGAAGGTTTCTCCGCCACCGTCTCCGCTTTGGCATTGATGCATTGATGTCCGATCTTCGGGTCCTTGGCCCAGGAGGGGATCAGGCCCCAGCGCAACTCCACTAACTGACGGGCTGTCGTCCCAGGCTCGATCCGGATCGCCGCCACCGGCTGTGAGGGGGCAATGTTGTAGCGGGGCGTGAACAGGGGAGGGACCGCAACGCCAAACTCTTCCGCGATTACCGCTGGCGAGGCTGTTTGGGTAAAGCGTCCACACATGGGATTCAACCTTATCATGGAAGCTTCTGGATGGTTTGATGAATCAAGTAGCGAGTCAGGTCAATGGTGAGTCTGTGTCTGTGAGTATGTTGATCAGATCGAGTCATTGATAAGTGGGTGAAAAATAAGCAATTCCCCTCTCACGGTGGGGTGCTTTCTTTAAGGGAAAGGGGTATTCTGCGCTCCTAATGTTGACGGCCTACCACGCAAAGTACTTCGCCCACGAACTCACCAAACGTTGTCCGTCAGACAGTATCGAAAAGCTTGCAAGTGCGTTAGTGGATGCGCAGGTAGACCTTAATCCACACCAAATTGAAGCTGCGCTCTTTGCATTCCGATCGCCGCTCTCGAAAGGCGCTCTTCTTGCCGATGAGGTCGGTCTTGGAAAAACTATCGAGGCAGGGCTCGTCCTCTCGCAGAAGTGGGCTGAGCGGAAGCGCCGCGTCCTGGTCATCACGCCTTCGAATCTCCGCAAGCAGTGGCACCAGGAGCTTCAGGAGAAGTTTTTCTTGCCTTGCTGCATTTTGGAAACCAAGTCCTACACTGCCACCGTGCGTCAGGGGCATGTCCGTCCGTTCGAGTGCGACGACATTATCATTTGCTCCTACCAGTTCGCCCGTTCCAAGGCGGCTGAGATCAGTCTTATGCGTTGGGACCTGGTTGTTATCGACGAAGCTCACCGCTTGCGGAACGTGTATAAGCCGACCAATGTTATCGCCAATACAATAAAGCAGGCGCTCAAAGACGCACCCAAGCTTCTTCTTACTGCCACGCCGTTGCAGAATTCGTTGCTCGAATTGTATGGGCTGGTCAGTGTGGTGGACGACCGCATCTTCGGCGATCTCAAAAGCTTTCGAGAGCAATTCGCCAATCTGCACAACAAGCCGACCTTCGACATCCTGAAAGCCCGTCTGCAGCCGATCTGCAAGCGGACGCTTCGCCGTCAGGTGTTGCCCTATGTGCGCTATACCAAGCGCTTGCCCATGATGCAGCCTTTTACGCCGGCGGAAAATGAAGATCGGCTCTATCATCTCGTGTCCGACTATCTCCGTCGGGACAATCTGCAGGCCCTCCCGTCGAGCCAACGGTCCCTGATGACCCTTGTCCTCCGGAAGCTTTTGGCCTCGTCTTCGTTTGCGATCGCCGGAGCGCTTCATTCAATGAGCCAGCGACTTCGCGAACGCCTTCGTCTTGCCGAAGGGCCGAACCCCCTTGAAGAAGCCCTGGAAGAAGACTTCGAAGCTCTGGACGAGATGGCGGAAGAGTGGGAAGAAGAGGACGCTGTTCCTGAAGCGCTCACCGCCGCCGACCGCAAAGCGATCCAACAAGAAATTGACGACCTCGAAGGCTTTCAGAAGCTCGCCGTGTCGATCACCCACAATGCGAAGGGGCAAGCCCTCCTCACCGCTCTGCGCACTGCCTTTGGTAAGGCAGAAGAATTGGGAGCGGCGCAGAAAGCCATTATCTTCACAGAATCCAGACGCACCCAGGAATATCTCCTCCGAGTGCTTGCCGACAGTCCGTGGAAGGACCATGTCGTCCTCTTTAACGGCTCGAACAACGACCTGAGATCGAAGGAAATTTACCAAGAATGGCTCCAGAACCATCAGGGGACGGATCGAATCACCGGATCGCGTTCGGCTGACCTGCGCTCAGCTCTTGTGGACTACTTCAAGGACCAGGGAAAAATTATGATCGCCACGGAAGCCGGAGCCGAGGGGATCAACCTCCAATTCTGCTCGCTGGTCGTGAATTATGATCTGCCGTGGAATCCCCAGCGCATCGAACAACGCATCGGTCGCTGCCATCGCTACGGACAAAAGCACGATGTGGTCGTGGTGAACTTCCTGAATCAGAACAACGAAGCGGATCAGCATGTCTTTCGCCTGCTCTCCGAGAAATTCAAGTTGTTCGAAGGCGTCTTCGGGGCCAGCGACGAAGTGTTAGGCGCGATTGAGTCCGGTGTGGATTTCGAAAAGCGGATCGTCGACATTTATCAACGGTGCCGCACCCCACAGGAAATTAAGACCTCGTTTGAACAGCTCCAGAGCGAGCTTGGCACCCAAATCGACGAAGCCATGACTCGTGCCCGCCAGCTCCTGTTCGAACACTTTGATGATGAGGTGCGGGAAAAGCTGCGAGTGAGCGACGAGAGCTCACGGCTATATCTGAATCGATATGAACGTATCCTGATGCAACTCACGCGCTTTGAATTGCGTGATCATGCCGAATTTCTTTCTGACACCTCGTTCCGACTCAACTCCTGTCCCTTCCGAGGAGAAATCCCCCTAGGACTCTATGAACTGCCACGTCGGTCCGGGGAAGCGCATCTTTATCGATTAGCTCATCCACTGGCGGAACATGTGCTGGAACAGGGGAAGAACCGCCAGCTTGATCCGGCAGAGCTGACCTTCGAGTATGGCAAACATGACGGCAAAGTCAGCGTGGTCGAACCACTCGTCGGTAAGTCCGGGGTGCTGACCCTCTCACTGTTTACCGTGGAGGCGTTGGATCAAGCCGAGGACTACCTCATCTCCACGGGAGTGACGGACAACGGCGAAGTGTTAGATGAGGAAGCCGTCCGTCGGCTGTTCTCTCTGCCCGCCACAGTTACTCAGCCTGTGAAGTCATCGATTGAGCATCCAGCGCTCAGTACGCGTACAGAAGAACGTCAGGATGCCATTCGCCGGCACATCTCACGGCGCAATGCGGAATTTTTCGAGATCGAAGCCGACAAACTGGACGCCTGGGCCGACGACTTGAAAGTGGGTTTAGAGCGAGAGATCAAGGAATTCGACCGGCAAATCAAAGAAGCCAGGAGAGCCGCAGTGGCAGCCCTCACGTTGGAAGAGAAGCTGGCCGGCCAAAAGCAGATCAAGGCAATCGAAGCCGAACGAAGCAAGCGCCGTAGGGCCCTGTTCGATGCACAAGACGAGATTGACCGTCGGCGAGAGCAGCTGATCAGCGAGATTGAAGGAAAGCTGCAACAAAAGGTAAACTTCCAGCAATTATTTGCCGTTCGCTGGCAAGTGCGGTGAAGGCTGGCCGTGAGTCCTGACAAGTCCAGGCATAGCAATACTTGGGGAGATCCTAAGAAGAAATCTATGAGTGAACCGACCATCACCTGTCCCAACTGCGAGACGGAAATCAAGCTCACCAAATCGCTGACTGCGACGCGGGAGACCACCGGCAAGCAATATGAGCTGCTGTTGGCGTGAGATTGTTGAGGAGCGGAATTGATGGCACAGACAAGCCGCATCGAATGGACCGAGGCTACGTGGAATCCAACCGTGGGGTGCACAAAGATTTCACCTGGCTGTAAGCACTGTTACGCCGAAGCCATGGCGAAGCGGTTGCACGCCATGGGCACACCTGGTTACGAAAATGAATTCAGGTTGACGGTTCTGCCTGATAGGCTCAACGAGCCACTGCGTCGCAAGAAACCGACGATCTATTTTGTGAATTCGATGTCGGATCTGTTCCATAAGAATGTGTCGGATGGTTATATCGAGCAAGTTTTTGATGTAATCGCACGTTGCACACACCACACCTTTCAGGTGTTGACTAAGCGAGCCGAACGGTTGGCTTCGTATTTCCTGCGCAGAACCGTACCGAAGAACGCATGGATTGGGGTTTCAGTCGAGGATCAAATCTGTGGTTTGCCCCGCATTGACGCACTAAGGCATGTTAATGCCCATATTCGTTTCTTATCCGTGGAGCCACTGTTGGAAGATCTTGGGGAAATCGACTTGACCGATATGCATTGGGTGATAGTTGGGGGCGAGTCCGGCCCAAACGCGCGTCCCATGAAGCGGGAATGGGTTGAGAATATCAAGCGGCAGTGTCAGGAGCAAGGCGTCCAGTTCTTCTTTAAGCAGTGGGGAGGCTGGGGTGCCGACGGCAAGCGTCGCTCTAAGAAAAAAAATGGGCGGCTACTCGATGGCCGCACTTGGGATGAAATGCCGCCTCTCTCAACTCGAATATAAGGCCAAGGAATGTCTCGCAAGCACTACGATTGGAAAAACGGGCCTGATGTTATTCAGCAGCACAGCATCGCCAAGCATCGCATTCTTCAGGCCTACTTAGCCGCCTATTTTCAGACGTTGGTGAGTTCTCCGAGTCAGGATGTTCTTCGACTTACTCTGGTCGATGGGTTCGCCGGTGGTGGTCTGTATGTACACAATGACACGAAAGAACTAGTCAAAGGTTCGCCATTTATTTGCCTCAACGCCACAAAGGAAGCAGGTTTTCTAATCAATAGAGAACGACGGAAGCCGGTGAACTTGGATGTCAGTTATTTCTTCGTGGAGGCCGATCGTCACGCGCATCTGCATTTGGAGAAGACATTACGCGAAGAAGGTTATGGACCGGAGCTGAACAATAGCATCTATCTGCGACACGCTAAGTTTCAGGACGAAGCGGATAGCATCATCCAATTTATCAAGCAAAAGAGTCCAAGGAACGGACGGTCTATTTTCGTGCTGGACCAATACGGGTACAAGGATGTACCGACGGAGTTGGTCCAAAAGATTTTCAGGAATCTTCCAAGTGCCGAAGTGATCCTGACATTTGGTGTGGATTCTTTCTTGAACTTTGCCAGCGATACCGGGCTGACAGCCAGGTTACTGGACGAGATTGGCGTGCCAGACCTATTGCAAGGAAGAACTATTGATGAGATCAAGGGCTCTGAACGGAATTGGCGGTTGTTTATTCAAAGCGGTTTATATCGGAGACTGGTGACACGCTGCGGTGCTAAGCACTACACACCATTTTTCATTCGCAACAAAAAGGGGCATGGCGACTACTGGCTGATCCACCTGTCGCAGCACCATCGCGCTCGTGATGTGATGACTGAAGTACATTGGGACAATAACAATTACTTCATTCATTATGGTGGTCCAGGCCTAGACATGTTCCATATGGTTGGTTACGACCCGGATCATGACTCGGCCCAAAAAGGGCAGTTTGAGCTGGGGTTCGAGTTTGATGACGTGGCCCGTAACGCTAGCATCGCGTCCCTGATGGAACAAATCCCGCGTCTTATCTATGCCAACAATGAGGGTGCAAGCTTCGGCGTACTATTTGCGACCACTTGTAACGAGTCGCCCGCCTCGGCAAAGATTTATCGCAGCGCTATCGAGCAGTTGATAGAGCATAGGGTCGTCGAGGTCATCAGTCCTGATGGAGTCAGTCGGCGTTCCGCACAGCAGATTCAGTCGTCGGATCAGATCGTCGCGCCTGGTCAACGTTCGCTATTCCACTGATAAACCGAATACGAAATTGCCAAAACAGCGAAATGTGGTTGCGGCAACTTATGAGGGGAGGAGCTGATTAATGAAGCTCCGATTTCTCTCATCACTGCTAATTTTTGTCAGTTCCTATTTTCCACTGGCGCTGATCTTCATAATCAAAGACCTGGACAACGAAACGTTTCTTCCCATGCATGCTCTTACTGCGGCGATAATCACCGTATTGGTGCTAATCGCGTGCGGCATCGTGCTTCACGCTGCTAGAAAGATCGAGAGTGGCGTTCCCGTAGAGGTTACAAAGGTATCTAATAAGTCCGGAGACATGTTTACGTACACAATCCCGTACATGATTTCCTTCTACAATTTCAACCTCGGCGATTGGAAGACCCTACTTAGCCTCTTCGTCTTCATGACTCTGATGTTCGCGCTGTCCTACCGAACACAAAACGTCTTCATTAATCCGGTTCTCGCGTTGGCTGGTTACGGCTTGTACGACTGTCAGTTCAGGGATGGCAGCCGCGAGGTTCAGGGCCTACTGATTTCCAGGTACGAATTTCAGCTTGGCGATACCTGCATTGTCGAACAGCTATCGAAGTCCCAGTACTTCGTGAGCAGCGTCCAGGCAAAGGAGAAAAAGGATGGCAGCTAAGATCGCAAAGAAGATAGCGGATCTGCGTCAGACAGACTTTAAGCCTTGGACGACCACCCTTTGGCTGGTCAAACGGCGCCTGGACGTCCACAAAAAAGCACACTATTCGGTGTTGCGTGTCGATGTCGACAAGAAGCTACAAGACAAGCTCAAGAAGGCGGTTACAGAGCGAATCCATGGCGTGGATTTAAAGCTTGAAGCGTATGAGTTTCTGACGGACGACCAAGATGGCAGGCTATTCACCATTGAATCCGCAGAAACAGACTTCATCAAGATTCAGGCTGAGGTGGACAAGGGACTCGAAAACAAGAAGGTCGAGAAATACGAAGACCTATTGGATTCGTGGGCCTGCGTGATTAAGCTGGAACATCAGGGCAGTGTTTTATACGGTGTTCGAAAAATAAATAAGTTCGCACGGGCCACGAAAGTCAAAGCAGTGTCCTATTTCATCTTCGAAAACAAAAAGCTAGTCGATCTCGAAGGCAAGCAAGTGTTCACGCTGGACACCCATATCGACTTCTTTGCTTATGACGGCACGATGTTCATTGCCAACAAGAAGGAGTTCGAGAGCGTGCTGAACTTCCGCAATGGCATGGAAAAGAATAGAGATGCTATTTTGGAAGAATTCGTAACTTTAAAGGTGGTCGTCGATGTCGAAGTAATTCGAAGAGTTGTTGGTGGAAATCTCCACTTACTAAGGAAGATGTCGTCGATTCAAAAGAGCGGTTACTACAAGGACAAGATCTTTTTGGTTGAGTTGACCAAGAAGAACGTGGAGAAGGGCTGGAATCTGGAAGTGGAACATGGCGTTATTGTCGTTGACGAAAGCAATGTCGAGTTGGTGTTAAAACTTCTAAACAACGAACGTGTCGAATCGCAGATTAACCAGGAAGTCTTCGATGCTGTCGTGAAGAAGAAGGTCGGATGATCAAGGCGTGTTAGTGAACAAGAAACAAAAACTCGAACTTACCTGGATCGGGAAAGAAAACCGACCGAAGCTGGAGCCGCGTATCCTGCTGGAAGACCGGGAGAAGTCCTGCCATGCGCCGCACCGTGTCACCGACCGCGACTTGTTCGATAACAGGCTCATCTTTGGCGACAATCTGCTTGCCCTCAGAGCACTTGAACAGGAGTTCGCCGGCAAGATCAAGTGCATCTTCATCGACCCGCCTTACAATACCGGTTCAGCATTCAGTCACTATGATGATGGAATTGAGCACTCAATATGGCTGTCGTTGATGCGAGATCGTCTAGAGATTATGCGGCAACTGCTGACCGATGACGGTTCGCTGTGGATTACCATCGATGACAATGAGGCACACTATCTCAAGGTGCTTTGCGATGAGATATTCGGACGAAGCAATTTCGTTGCCACTTGCGTTTGGGAAAAAGATAAGGGTGGCCGCGGTGATGCAGATATCTCACTTTCACACGATAACATCCTCGTGTTTTCAAAAACCCGAACCGTTTGGTCCAACTCACGGAATCTCTTATCGCGCACAGAAACTCAACTTGGGCGATTTAAGAATCCAGACAACGATCCACGTGGTGAATGGCGGCAGGGAGATGACGGTACGGCAAAAAGTGGAACTGAAAAACAGCGGTTTCCCGTAACGTTGCCCTCTGGCAGGGTAGTAACGCCGCCCCCTGGAAGGTACTGGGCTTTTTCGCCTCATACACTTGAACAAGCTCGTGCCGAAGGGCGGGCTTATTTCGGGGTTGATGGGGATCGATTGCCAATCATTAAGCGGTATTTAAGCGAAGTGCGTGAAGGTGTTGCGCCCCGCACATGGTGGTCGGCTGATGAGGTTGGCACCAATCAGCAGGCGAAACGCGATCACCTAAACAAGCTCTTGCCAGACATTGAACCGTTTGCTACGCCCAAACCCGAAGGACTGATTCAGCGAATACTTCATATTGCATCTAATCAAGGCGACTGGGTGCTTGACTCCTTTGCCGGTTCAGGCACCACCGGAGCTGTTGCACACAAAATGGGACGACGTTGGATCATGGTGGAGCTAGGCGAGCATTGTCACACGCACATCATCCCGCGGCTCAAGAAAGTCATTGGTGGTGAGGATAAGGGAGGCATCACTGAGTCCGTCGGCTGGAAAGGTGGCGGCGGGTTCCGTTACTACCACCTTGCGCCATCGTTACTGGAGAAGGACAAGTGGGGGAATTGGGTCATCAACAAGGCTTACAATCCCGCCATGCTTGCTCAAGCGGCCTGCAAGCTGGAGGGCTTTGTCTACGAGCCGAGTGATGCGGTCTATTGGCAGCAGGGCCATTCAACCGAACGAGACTTCATCTATGTCACGACTCAGAACATGAGCCATGATCAGTTGCAGGCACTCAGTGATGAAGTTGGCGAAGAGCGCTCGCTCTTGGTGATGTGTTCTGCCTTCAGAGGCAAGCCCGATAAGTACCCCAATCTCACGATCAAGAAGATCCCCAAGACCGTGCTTACCCGCTGCGAATGGGGCCATGACGATTACAGCCTGAAGATCGAGAATCTGCCCAAGGCTCCGATTCCGCCAGGTCAGATGGAGCTCCTTGGCGAAGAGGCGAAATCATGAATCGACATGTCAATGCCATAGCCGGACGCCTCAGTCTGCGGCCTCCGCAACGTGAGTCGCTGGCAATTCTCGACCGCGTCACGGAGATTGTGCCTCCCAAGAAGGGCGCGGACGTCGCAGCTGCACTAGCTGCTATCAAGAGTGAGTTCCCAACCGTCACCGACTTTGAGCGGGAGTTTCCCTCACTCTGCTTTGCTCTCGCAACCGGTGTCGGTAAGACGCGGCTCATGGGCGCTTTCATCAGCTTTCTGCATCTCGCACACGGCATCAACCACTTCTTTGTCCTGGCTCCAAACCTGACCATTTATAACAAGCTGATTGCCGACTTTACACCAAATACCCCGAAGTACGTCTTTACGGGAATCGCCGAGTTCGCGACCGAGCCGCCGACCATTATCACGGGGGATAATTACGAGGCCGGTGTCGCGGCTCGCCTCACCTCCTTGCCGGGTTTTGGGCAAGAGGTGCACATCAACATCTTCAATATCTCCAAGATCAACTCGGAAGTTCGCGGCGGGAAAGCGCCACGGATTAAGCGCCTGTCTGAATACATCGGCCAGAGCTATTTTGAGTATTTGGCAGGCCTTGATGATCTTGTCTTGCTCATGGACGAATCCCACCGCTACCGGGCGTCAGCCGGTGTGCGGGCCATCAACGAACTGAAACCTGTGCTCGGGCTGGAACTCACAGCTACGCCGTTCGTGGAGTCCACCCAAGGCCCGGTGCCGTTCAAGAACGTGATCTATGACTATTCGTTGGCCAAGGCGATGGCTGATGGCTTTGTCAAAGAGCCGGCAGTCGTCACGCAGAAGAATTTCAACCCTAGCCAGTTCAATGCTGCTCAACTGGAGCAGATCAAGCTGGAAGATGGGGTGCGCCTTCACGAGAATACCAAGGTGGAGCTGGAAACCTACGCAAGGCAGACAGGGCAACGAGTGGTGAAGCCCTTCATGCTGATTATCGCCCGCGAGACGACGCACGCGGGACAGCTGATGAAACTGATTCAGTCACCCGAGTTTTTTGAAGGCCGATACAGGGACAAGGTGATTCAGGTGGACTCCAGCAAGACGGGCGCGGAAGAAGACGAGATGGTTCAACGTCTTCTTGCCGTCGAAAGCCCAGATGAACCGACCGAGATTGTGATTCACGTGAACATGCTGAAGGAAGGTTGGGACGTGACGAATCTCTATACGATTGTCCCGCTTCGCGCAGCCAACGCGCGAACCCTCATTGAGCAATCCATCGGACGCGGTCTCCGGCTTCCCTATGGCAAGCGAACTGGGGTGAGCACCGTAGATCGCCTGAACATTGTGGCACATGACCGTTTCCAAGAAATCATCGATGAGGCCAACAAACCCGACTCCATGATTCGACTGACGCAGGTGATTCTCGATCCGGCGACTGATCTTCAAAAGATGCGAACGGTGGTCGCTCAATCAAAGATCGAGGAACAGTTGCACGGAGCCTCCCTGACTGGTCCTGCTGATGGGCCGCCGCAAACTACTCCCATTTTTGCGGGAGAAGCGGAGCGAGGGATTGCACAGGCGACGTACAAGATCATTCAGAAATACGAGAACCTGCCTTCCTCGAATGACCTCTTAAAGCCTGAGATTCAGGCAAAGATTGTCGAAGAAGTAAAACAGTCCATAACTCCAAGTCAGCAGGCCCTACCTGGCATGGCCACTGTCCCCAGTATTGCAGCGGTTGTCGCCAAGACGGCTCAACTTGTCGTGCAGCAGTCGATCGATATTCCAAGAATTCTTGTCGTGCCGAAGGGTGAGGTCACCACCGGGTTTCATTCTTTTACCTTGGATTGCGCGAACATCCACTACCAACCGGTCGAACGGGACCTGCTGATCCAAATTCTTCGCACTCACGAACAGGAAACGTTGAGTTGTGGTGCGCGGATGCAGCCTGAGCAACGGCTCGAAGATTACTTGGTCCGTGGACTCGTTGATCTTGATGACATCAGCTACGACGAACACTCCGACCTGCTGTATGACCTCGCCGGCCAACTGGTCAGACACCTTCGCTCATATCTCTCCGAAGAGGAGGCTAGAAATGTCCTCATCTACCATCAGAAGCAGCTGGCAGCGTTCGTCCATGCACAAATGCAGGCGCATCAGTGGGAGAAGGCCACAGGTTACGATGTGGTGGTCAGTAAAGGGTTCACGGATCTGAAGCCCAGCGCCTATACGGCGAGAGACGGTGAGCCGATCCAGGACTTTCGTCAAACCGTCGAGGATCGGAGCCGGATCGGACAGATGCTCTTTGGTGGATTTCAGCGAGGCCTGTATTCCGTGCAAAAGTTTGACTCCGATACCGAGCGGCGGCTGGCCATTATTCTAGACCGAAACGCACAGAAATGGTTCCGACCGTCCTCTGGGCAATTCCAGATTTCCTATAAGCAGGGAGTCTCGGAGCATGACTATCAGCCTGATTTTGTAGCCGAAACAGCAGACTGCATCTATATGCTCGAACCCAAAGCCAAGAACGAGATGACCACACCCGAGGTTCTCGCCAAGAAAGATGCGGCTATCATCTGGTGCACCCGCGCCACGACCCACGCCCTCAGTAACGGCGGCAAACCATGGAAATACGTGCTCATCCCCCACGACATGGTCGATCAGAACATGACGCTGGCGGGATTGGTGAAGCAGTTTGCGACCGAGTGAGAGTTTCTTATGGATTTAATTTTTCGCCTCCTGTGCCGGCAATAGGCTTGACTCAGCCTTGTGCTTCTTGTGGGGAACAGGTTCCTTACCTGCTTTCGATCTAACGATGGATCGTCTCTCCAATCTATGTAAACGCAGTACCTGGTGGGGTTTGCCTCTATCGTCCATGGAAAGCCTCCGTTCCCTACCGTTTGTGATACCTTTTCAGAAGATCAGAAATAGTCTCTTCCAATAATTACTACCCAGTCTGGTTTTGCTCTGTGGCGAGAATGCGAAAGAGTCGGTTCGTGTTCGGGTCAGAGTGTCCGCCAAGCAATTGCGTACCCGTCCTCTGGGGCGGGACGCGCGAAGC
>ERZ1292633.1290-Hain-H41-02um-R1-1290-length-27353-cov-6_pt1 | contig 27353 bp, 15 predicted proteins | sample MGYA00564406_ERZ1292633 | MGnify/ENA primary metagenome ERZ1292633 (study PRJEB36523, sample SAMEA6512639) | groundwater metagenome | collected 2019-01-08 | study: AquaDiva: Metagenomics assemblies of 32 groundwater samples | reverse complement strand
CCATGGGACAAGGATTGAGAGACGAGGATTGAGAGGCGCGGAGGGCACCACTGGTATATGAGCTCCGTGCGTCGCGGCGGCTGGGTGGGTGTTGATGGCTCTATCATGGGTTGGAGAATAAGAAGTTCTAATCAAAGCCGAGCGCCGCGAAGCCCGTGACGGTCACGTTGAAGGTGACCCTAATGTAGCCGGGGAGCCGGCGAGCGGTCAGCACGACACGATCCTCTGTGGAGCACAGCAGCGCAGGGTCGCGAAGCTCGGGAGTGCCCTGGAAGAAACCAAATACCCTGTGCTGCAGCTGCGAGTACTCCGGTCGCATCAAGGGTAGATCCAGTCGCACCACGCCGTTGGACATGGGGATGCTGCAGCGACTGTACGCCACCACGGTGTCCTTTCCATCGGGCGAAATCGTGGTCAGGCAGAAGGCCATCTGCGGCCACCCGAACAGATTGGTGCTCTGAAGCACAAATTCAAACGGCGCGTTCCACGTAAACTTGGCGATCGGCCCGGGAAGGCGCTCCGAAGTTTGGGTGATCACATCGATCGTGTTGGCCCGCTCCACGGAATTGGAGGCGAGCGACCAGTCGCGCCCCTTGACAAGCAAGGATTTGCAGTACAGCAAACCCGCGTCGAGACACTCGGCGCAGTCTATGGTGCCGTGGACCACGAGCGTGAACGTCGTGCCCCCTGATGCGGCCACGGCGCTGGTGGGGCCGGGCCCGGCTGCCGCCACCGCGGCGCTTCTGCCAAAGCTGGCCGAACTAGACGGCGCCACGGTAGCATCTGCCATCGGGAGGGGGATCGCGGCGTCCCTAATCCACAACACGGCACACACAAAAGCAACAACAACACGGCCACCACCGCTGAGTGTTGGGCCCTTCCGAGAGCAACCGTCTGCGTCCAAAACGGTGCTTTCATGGGGCGGCTCTATTTCGCCACACCGGAGCAAGGGAAGGAGAAGCGGAGAGGAAATGGGGGAGCCATGATACACATCTCACACATCGGCGGCGTCGTCGGTGAACGCTGACAGTGGCATGTTCGTCGTGACCTTGTTGTCGGGCTGGTGGCTTCGCGGCGGACTTGCCGTCCTTTCGACGACCAACTTTTGTGCGAGTGCCTTTCGATTCGTGCGTTCCGCGCTGACTGCTTCGGGGGAATACGGCCTCGGCGGAACGGCGGCTGGAGTCGCCAACTTCGTCCCACTGCGAGACAAGGGTCGTCCGTTGACGGCGCGCCGTGGCGTGGTGGTGCCGCCCCAAGCCGAATGCGGCGGTGGAGGAGGGAACGGGGCTTTCGGCGCCCCAGCATCATTTGACTGGCCGGGCGTGGCCTTGGAAAAGCTGAACGCCCCTCCCGGCTGCGGACGTGGAGTAGCCGCGCCTTCGGAAGACGGCGCGACAGGCGGCCGCGGGCCTCTTGCCGTTTGCGGCAACTGCCCCCCGGCAGCGATGGGCGTCGCGGACGGGGCGCTTGCGGCGGTGGACGGCGCCGCTCCGGCGCTCCCCGTTCTCGCTGCCGGTGGCGGTTGGGCTGCGTCAGCTTCCTCCACGGCGCTCGCTCCGACGCCCGCTTGCTGCTGACTGCTCGTGTTTCTGAAATCACCCTTGGACATTTTGTTTTTTGGCAGCTTCAGATCGCCTCCGCGTTTGACGGCACCGTCCGCTTCTTTCAGGCCGACACCGCCACTCGGTGCCACGCCGAGCACCATCGATACAGTGTTGGCCTCCGGTTGGAAAAAGCCTTCTTCCTTGGGACGCCGATTGGTTGACGTTTGACCGGTCGTGGCGGGCGCGGTCCCGGCGCGCGGCTGGCTGCGACCGGCCGACGGCTTCGGTGACGATGCCGCGGCGGCACTGGTCGCCGCCGTCGCTCCCCCCGAGGGTCCGGTGGAGGGTATTTGAAACTTCGGCACCGTGCCCGTCAGATTCGGCATGCCACCGATGCCCCCTCCACCTTCCGCGTCATTCCCACCGCGGCTGGTGGCACCCTCGCCGCCGAACGACATGACAGGAATGACCTTGCCGCTCAGGGCGTCGACCACGAATCGCTCCGGGGCGTTCTCAGCCGCTGAGCCACCGACAGCGCCGGCGCGGCCGCCCCCTCCGCCCTTGCACATGTCCTGGATCTGCTGCGTCATGGACTGATTCAGCCGTAGCAGCTCTTGCTTCGTGGCCTGCTGTTCGGCGACTTGCCGCGCGAAGGCCAATTCCTCCGAAGTGGGTTCCGGCACCGATAGGGCTTGACGCGCCGCATCCGTTGGAGAATCTGGCCGGCTGACGCCCCGATCCGCGGCACCCTTCGCCGTGCCGCCGCCGCCCGTGCGGTTGGACACCTGGCGCGACTGCGGCCGGCCGCCACCGCCTGTGGCACTTGAAGGAGTCGGAGACTCCGAACGTTGGCTGCCGGTGGCGCTGATGGCGCCGGACACGCCGCTGGTGACGCCAAGCGACCGTGGGCTACCACTGGCGCCTCCCGCTGGGGCGTTGCTCCGGCGCCGGTTGCTGCTGCGCAAGGACCCTGCCGCGGCGGAGCCCACGGAGCCCGCCTTCAGTGAGCCCGCGGCGGGTGTCGACGCGGAGCCATGTGTGGCTCCCGGCTTCATTCGATAGTTCAGTGGCACGATGTTGCGGCCCATGAGGTCGCACGGCAGCCGGGGCGGCGCGGCCCCTGGCGACCACGAACGGGGCGTCGGCCCAGCGGGCAACAGCAGCGCGTTGGAGATGGCCAAGTCCCCCGCACGCGTGCTGGCGAGCGTCGACTGGAACGAGCCATTCGACACGGTTCCGTCTTCGATCAAGTGCCCGGCGGACGACTGCGACGTGGCGTCCGGCTGGGCGTTGTGCTGGCTCGAAATGATGGCCGTTTTGGCGTGGTGCAGCCCTCGCGGCGTGCTCGCGCCCAGTACTAGCTGCTCCCCGCCGAGGCGAACCGCTGAGCCCACGTGAACGGTGCGCACCGAGCTCGCCGAGGCAGTGGCGACTGGCATGACAATGGACGCAGACTGCAGCAGCTTGCTGCCAGCCTCCGAATGCGGGGGCGTCAGCGTCCCCGACGACGCGGTCGCGTCGCTTGACTGCGGTCCGCCGCGCACCGCCGCCTCATCCTCGTGCGTCACGGCGGAGAGGTCAATCACCCTCGTCATGTCCTCCCAGACGCTCAAGGCAACGTACCGGAGCGCCAGGCGGTCGTAGACGCCGTTGATATACAGATCTGTCGCCTGCTGCACGATGTGCACCACGGCGCTGTGCACGGCCTCGGCGGTCTCGAGGTCGTGCGCAAAACCCTCCCGGACGTGACGGCGTGTGAATAGATCCCGTGGACTGGTCGGCGACGCGGTGATCGTCCCTTGTGCCGTCGCTTTCGATGCAGCACCCCCTGTCGCGGCCGCAGCCGCTCCTGGAGAAGGCACCGGCGCCGCTTTGGACATTTTTAGTTTCACTCGAGGAAGAAAAAGGGGGAGGAGGGCCCGAAGTATGCTGTTATCCACCGCGTTGAATGAAAACACGCACGAGTGGGACCGCCTGGTAAGCAAGAATGCGACATCAACCGCATTTCCCCGGCATGCGGCACGCAGTGAGAGTGCTACGGGGTCGGTTGGGACGCCCTCTGACCGATCACATTTGGCTTTTTCGTGCCACCTTTGACGTCCATCGAGAGGCCGCAAACGGCTGCGGCGCGGCGCGCCCGCTCCATCTCGTCTTGCTTGACGCTGTAGGCTTTGAGCAAATCGTCATACTGCTTTAACGCGGCGAGAACATCGTGGAACTGGACGGAAGACAACGGTGATCCTGAGCCGTCGGCCGCCAGCGCATCATACCGTGCCCGATAGGATACCGCAGGGACGGCCGGCGGCTTCGCCGGGGGGGCGGATGTGGTGGCCGCTGTCGATGCCAGGCGGCAGAGGGAGACGGGCGTCAGCCCCATCCGAAATCGGCGCATTTGGGGGCTACAAGGGATTGCCAGTCAGCTCGCGCTTAGGGGAAGGCAACCCACATCGGAAACATGCACTAGTGGTGACCGCGAGTGAGGACCGGATCTGGTGGACCGGATCTGGTGGACCGGATCTGGTGGACAGTGGGAGGTGGAGAGGGGGAGCCGTAGAGCTCACGACGAGGGACGCCTAGCGTCCAACAGCTGCACTTCACGCTCGACCGCCTCAATTTCTTCGAGTGCTGAAGCCGCCTCCATGCGCTCCATGAGCTTAGCCATTTGCGCCTCGTACTCGTGTTGGGAGAGCCGCACCAGCACAGCGGGCGTCGTGGCGGCTTCTTCCAGCGGTCGCTGACGTTTCGCGCCCACGTGTTCGGTTTCGCTGACGAGAGCGGCGCCAACTCTGTCGCGCCGGCGCCATTTTTTCGGCGCATCGTCGTTGGCAGCTCCGACGACAGCGGTTGTTGAGTCGCGTGCGGCCAACGTCGACCGTGAGTCGTCAGAGGCGTCAGGCGTGGGCCGTAGTAGCCCTGTGTTGGCAGCTTTCCAAGTCTCCGCGGCAACACGCTCGTGCTGCAGCACGCGGTTAAAATCCAACAGTTTTAGCTTCGGCCCACACATCGCAATGGTGGCCACACGATAGTCACGCTCCTGGGTCACGGGATTGCCGACCAGGCTGAGCCGTTCCAAGTTGTGCAACTCCCGCAGCGGCAGTAGGTCGGGCAAGCACTGGATTTGGTTGTGGTGCAGGAGGAGGGTGTGCAAAGACGAGGCCAAGCTACGCGCCGTGCCGACGGAAATGCGGTGGATGCGGTTGTTGTGGAGGATCAAAGTGGACAGGCGAGTCGCTGCCGGAGCGGCTGGCGCAGAGGTTGACGCGACGGGACGTGGCGGAAACGCCAGGCCGTCCAGCCACATGAGGTGGTTGTCGCTCAAATCCCACACATCAAACTGTTGCGCCAAGTCCAACAAAAGGTCGACTTGACGTCCCGCCGTAGCGGACGCAGCCGTCGTCTGTGATTCCAGAACTTGCAACCCGCATCCACGCAGATTGAGCTGACGTTCGCCGAGACAGTTCGTGCACTGCGGGCTGCGGTGGACTAATTCAACCGTGAGCCGGACCATCGCGGGGGGCAGTGACAGGAAGGTGGAGGGGGCAAGGGGGCACTGGGTGCCGGAAACAATGACGACCACACGAATGTTTCTTCTTCCGTCTTTTCGCAGGAGCGTGCTCACTATGGATTGTCGAGCAAACACGCAGAGTACACGAGTCTCGAAGACAAGGCTGAAGTTGGGGAAGCTGGAACAAAAATGAACATCTACTACAGTCACGCGTTAAGGAGGATGCGCTTGACGTCTTTCACCCCTTGCGCCTGCAGGTTCGTCAGCATCGCGGCCATATCGGTTTCGGCCACGCCAAGGTCGTTCAGGATCGTCTCCTTCGTGACGCGCCCGTTGGTGTGGACGACTGTGACGCGCCGGCAACTGGAATTCGCAGCGGCACCGTCGCCACCAGAGACGTGCCATGTGTTTCGCACGGCTTTCTCAAAGGCGTAGTCTGCCTCAATCGACGCGCTGTGATCCGCGTAAACTTCGCGGAACTGCTCGAATTCTACCAGCCCGTCGAGCCACGCTGTTTGCTTCTCGATCGGGGCCGCAAAGAAGTCCTCGAACTGACACCTAACGATCTGATCGGCGGATGCGACGCCGGAGAGCACCGATGGGTGCTGCGCGGCATCAAAATGGTCCAAAATGTGTTTGAAACGGACGACCGGCGAGCCAGTTTTGTTGCGGACCACTTCTGACAGCAGGTCGAACGCACGGCGGACGACCGCCTCGCGACGGCTGTTCATGTCGCCACGGATGGCCTTGACGACTTGCGCAATCGGAACTTCGCCCTTCCGGTCCTTGTCGAAGTGGCGATGGAGTGCCTGAATTTCGTCGTCGTCGAGATCGAGACCACATAGCTGCGTGAGGCCGGCTTTCAGCTCGGCAAAGTTGAGCATGCCGTCGCCCTTCGCAATGCCCCCGACGGTTGGGGTCGCCTCCGCGGCTTGAAGTTGACGGCGCAGGTACGCGACGGTGAACGTGGCGGCCGACACATCACGCTTGCCACCGGAAGTCACATTGACGTTGCGCTGCTTGCACATGGTGATGGCCATTTGCTTCGTCACTCGCTGCGCGTAGACAGACTGCTCCGACGGCGGCGCGTCTTTTTGGTGCATCAGGAGCCGGATCTTAAAAATAACGTAGCCCACCTTGTCGCCCGCAGGACCGCTGTACAAATCCGGCGCGTTCACTTGCGTTCGCTGAAGCCGCTCAACTGGCGGCGTGTAGTTGTCTTTGATTTCAGTGGCAAACGCGGTATTGGACGAGCTCGGGAGGTAGCCGGCGCTGTTCTTCTTCGGGGGAAGCTCTTGCTCCGGCTGGTGGCCCGGATACGCGCGTGCCCTCCCGTCCACTATGTCGAGCATGGTTTGCTGTGTGACCGCGGTGGCGGTGCCGGTCCACCCTGCCGCAGCTTGAGGCCCCGCGGACAGCACCGACTCGATGTGCTGGGCTCGCGCGTACAAGTCGGCCGCGGTGGCGACCGGCGCCGCGTGAGCTGATGCCGATGACGCGAGCTGCAATTGCGTTGACGTTTTCCACACGTGCTGCAAATCCGTTTGGATCACTGGGGCTGGCTGCAGATTGCGCGAGTCAAAGCGCTCCTCGTTCCAGTTGCCTTGCAACGTGCGCATGCTGTAGCTGCTCGCGCCGTCGCCGCATTTGACGTCTGCACCGCCACGGCTCGACGCAAGGGCGGCAGCACCGGCTTGAAAGCGGTCGCTGACGCGGGGCTTTAGGTGCTCCGACGCGTAGGTGACGTTCATCGTTGAGATCCGCCGAATTGACTTCCTGGAAGGAGAGAGGAGGGAACGAAATCATGAAATGCAAGGCCTCACCAACTAAGTACGCCGGAGACTCAAAGCGTTCGAGCCGACGGATGGGGAAGTAATAATGTGTCTACAGGTGGCCCCTCAATCGTCCGGCAGCATGGACTTCATTCCCGGGGGCAGAGGCTCGTCCTCGGTGCCCGCTCGGGAGGTGAAGAGGATTCGCTGCGCTGGTTTCATCCGACGCTGCTCGCGCGCCGCCATGCAGGCGCTCACCGCAGAACTCATGGACTCTGGGGCTTTCACGTGCTTGATGTTGAGCAGCTCCAGCGTCAAGTTGCCCTGTAGCTCCTTCAGTAGGTCCTTGACACCCGACTCCGTCAACGGATTGTAAGACACGTCGAGCTGCTGCAGCGTGGTGTTGTTTGTCAACGCCCGCGCGATCGCGTTCGCCGACGCGGGCCCGAGACCGTTGTGCGATAGGCCTAGCGCGACGAGGCTCAAACCGCCATTGATGAGGTCGAACAGATACCCGGCGGCCTCGTCGGTCACCCCGCACCACGCCAAGTCCACGATGCAGACGGACGAGCTGGCGGACAATTCCTTCAAGAGTGCCAAGGAGCCGCTGGCTTCCAGGGGATTGTAACCTAAGAACAGCTCGGTCAGGCTGTCGTTCATGGCCCCGCCGAGCGCCTCGCCGAAGGCGGGGCCAAGATTGTTGTGCCGAAGATTGAGCCGCTTGAGGAACAGTCCGTTGGGCAGCCCCTTGGCGATGTATCGGCCGTCAGTGTCGGTAATGCCGTTGTGCGACACGTTCAGATGCGTGAGGGTCGAGCTGCGCTGCATGAGGTTCATGAGCGACACGCCGACGCCCATTCCTGTCATGAGCGGACCGGCGCGCGATCCCAAGTGATTGAACGACAAGTCGAGCGCGTCGAGCTCCCCGCACGCCTCGAGCAGCACCGTGGCGCCGACAGGCCCGATGTCGTTGCTGCGCGCGGAAAGCGTCGCGTAGCGCCGGCGGCCGTGTACCCGACTTCGCTGCGCATCCTTCTCCAGGACGAAGGCAAGGGCCTGTGACCCGGTGTCGCCTAAGGAGAGACCGTCGAGAACCAGGACGCCGCGAAGCTGGGCAATTTCATTCAGCCGTGTCTCAACGCTGCTGGTGCCCCCGGTGTCATGCCGGTAGGACTGCATGTGCACGCGCTTGTAGGTGTGAGGACAGGCGAATGGTGGCGGCTGCGTGCCGGCCGCAGCAGCCGTGGCTTTGTCGGTCGCGATCGTCGTGGATGCTTTTGCCTTCCCCCCTTTCTCACTTATACCCCCAGCCGCCGCCAGCTGCGCCGCGAGTGCCGCGACTTGACAGTAGCAAGGGTGGGTGCACTGACGGCGATGCTCAATCACGTGGCGCTTGAGGCACGCGGCACCATCAGGGCACTGGGGCTTGAGTAAAAACTCGTTGCGGCCCGCCGTTCGGAGGTATGTGTTTTCGACATCGTCTATGAAGTCGAGCTGATCGCAGGCGCCGGTGACGGGCGTGATCTGGTACGGGTCCTTACGCTCGACGAAGTAGCGGAACGCCGCGGAACCCTGCAACTCCACACTGTCCTCGTCGAGCTGCTTGGGTGGTCGTCGCGACGCGTCCGACGCGGGCGATTGCGGAGGTGCATCGAGGAGTGAGTCCACCTCGATTCGGCTGACCACGTCGTCTGAATTGCCGTAGGATCGCATTTGCCTCAACGCGGCCTCTAACGCGGCGTCGTCGACTCCCAATGCCGCGATTCCGCCCGCCGCGGTTGCCGAGGGAGGTGGCGGTTTGACGGGTGAGAAAGCGGAACGTTTGTTGGCGGACGCGCCCAATATGTCGGTTGTCGACTCATGTGGTGAGGTAAGCCCGCTGTGTCTCCCGCCCCGGTACAGAATGCTGGCTCCCGTCTGCGTCCGGAAGGCGGATGAAAAGGGCACGTGCCGAGAGGCGACATCGTCCATGAGGACCGTTTCGTTGGCGCTCTCGATGCGATGGGCGTCCACCAGCTCGACGAGGCACGTCTCGACGTAACGCAGCACACTTGCCACGATCGAACTGGCTTGCGTGGCTTGTTGCGCCGCCGTCGATCCGGAGACGGTGCCCGGGCCGGAGTACTTGCGTGACGCAGGTGAGAGCACACTTGCGAGCGCCTGGACGGTGGCGGCCAGCATGGCCAGGCCTTTTTGAACAACCTCCGCGGGGGTTTTGCCCGATATGCGCATTCGCCCGAATCCAGTGTTGTGACTCCCTGGTGGCGAGCCGCCGAACGAGCCGCTCGTGACCGGCTGCATCGGTCCCGGAGAGGCCGCCCCATCACCCCTGGCGGAGAGAGGCTCGTTGGTCGTTTTGTCCTCGTCCTCGGCGCAGGCATCCACAGTCTTCGGAAACGCATCACGGAATCGCTGGAGCCACGTGATCGACAGCTGCAAGTCCTCGGCGGAGAGGGCCGGCGCCTCCTTGTTGATGCCCGAGGGAATCCGCGGAAGGCACACGCGGGTCGCCGTGGCCACCAGCGAGCCGTTGCTGCTGCCAGACGCGCCCCAGCGAGTCGATACTGGCAGCCGTTTTTGCGTGTCGGGCTCTCGCTGCTTGGCCGCGTCGGGCCGATCCGCGTCATCGACGGCCTCTCCATCCTCGCCGTCATCGTCGTCACTTTCCGAATCATCGACCCCGGCGCCCTTTTTGCCGTCTCGACACATCATTTTGGCCATTAGCGTCAAAAATTCAGGAAATTCGATTTCCCCAGTGCCGTCTTCGTCGACGGACTGCAGAAGAGCGGTGTACTCAGCCATGCTCATGTGAACGCCGAGGTCGTAGGCGACAATGGCCAGCTCCTCGACGTCAATGCTCCCGCTTCCATCCTGGTCGAACAGTGCGAAAGTCTGCCTGAACTCATTGACTTCGGCCGCCGTGAAATACTGCGACATCCTGTGTTTGGCGCGTACGGTCACCGTCCTTTCAGTGTCGCCGGGGAGCTGGGGAGAACAACACAACTTACTTTTTGCACCCCGGCCACCATTTCTCGTGACCCGCGTCGTATGAGCCATGGTGAGGGAGAGGGGAAGGGGAGAGAGATTCGAGAGCGCGGCCTTTCACGAAGGAGCCGATGACGGAGCCGATGACGACAATCCTGAATTCGAGCGAATCGTTGGATCGTGGATTAAAATCGTGCCCTTCGCGGTGTCGATCTCGATGATTCGATGACGTGGGATGCAAATGTGTGGACTGTGTTCCGGTCGCACGCCTGTAAAGTACGCCAGGATCCCTTGCGCGGGGGTAGGCTTGGCCACGATGAGCATCGGACGGCGCGCCTGGAGAGCTTCAAAAATCATCGGCTCCAAGCGGAGGTTGACTTGCCTGCAGCTCTCTCCGCTTGGATACGCTGCGGTATACCGGCGGATGTGGAAATCTGACCGACTCGACGTGAAAATTTGTGTTAAGTGAGGGTAGAGTTGGTCGGCCTTCGGCAGGGTCAGATCCAGGCCGGCGGCACCGGCGGCGGTCGGGCTAGCATCTCCCGCCCGCCGTTGCTGCATCGCTCGCCGATCAATGAACAAGCGGCGGTACTCTTTGTTGTACTGCGATTGCGCTGCTCCGTGCGTTAACCCCTTCCATTGACCGAGGGCGATGTCCTTTAGCGCCGTCGACTCGACCCACGAAACGTGAGACGACTTTCGACTGCGGCGCACCACATCGATGGTAGCCACCGCGCTTGGGCTGAGCGGAGAGAACGCGACCGAGAAGTCTGGCTCGGCGGCCACATCCGGCCTGCTGCCGGAATTCAACCGCGACTCGATGAAGTTACAAAGTGCATGCGAAAACGCGCTACCTTCTGCAGTGAGGCGATCCGAATCGGAGAATTCGGACTGCAGATCGCCTTCGCTTTCGGCGCTGATGCAAAGGTACAGAGGCTGCTGGACACATGCCAGATTCATGAGAAAGTATGTGAGGCGCGTTGCGATGGTGCCGGACACTCGGTGCAAAATGACGCTGTCCTTGACGTCCAGAATCTTGATGAACGTGACGTTCGTCTCAATGTCGCCGTCCAACGCCTGGTAGACCTTTTCGTAGTTGCGAATGCGCTGGTTGAACTCCTCGACGACGGCTTTGGGGTCCGCGACGTGACGAAAGTCTTCTCCGCCACATTTGGCTCGCAGGATATTTTCTTGGATCACCGCGGGATCGCTGCACACCGACTCGATGAACAGAATCCGGGCTTGAGGCGCAGCGGTAGCAAAGTACGCGATGAGCTTTTCACGCCTCTCACGGGTCGTGTTGGTGGCGTCCAAGATGGCGACCCGTCGCGAGGAGCGCTGCTCCCCCAATTTCAGGTCGTCGCCGGATGCATTGACGAAGGCGGCGGCGTCAGCGGCGGCCATTCGCGCCATCTCCTCGCGCTGCTCCTTCGCCTGGGGGTTGGACGGGTCGAAGAAGTCGGCGCCCGCCGTGGCCTCTGCGCCGAGCAGCTTGCGACGGTAGTTGCCCGCGTTAAACACACGACAGGGCACGCCCTTCCAGTTGAGGTACTTTGCGATGTGCTTGGAAATGTATGACTTTCCGCGGCCCGGCAGACCGACCATGCACGCGATCCACGGGACCGTGTCAGACACCACCGTAAAGTCCGAGGTCTGGGTGGGTTCCGGCTCGTAGAGAATCGAGTTGGCGAGCGTGACGCTTGGCGGCTCGCCCCCCGCGCCGTCCGGCCCCCCCTGTGACATTGAATTTTCCAACAGCGGTTGGTAAACGGGAAGTTGCGTGTGCTGGGGTGGCTGCTCGCCTTGCACGGCAGCCCCTTGATGCTGGGTGGACGCCGGCAAGCTGCTACCGAACCAACCCGCATCGCTGCTGCCGAGCATGTTGTGTGCGGGGTTCGACGTTTGAACTGACGACGACGAGACTCCCGCGCTGCGGGGGCCCACGGGCTGCGGGGACGGATAAGGGCAGTCGGGCATCGCCGTTGAAGCCCCGGCACCCTTTGACATAGACCCCGGCGTGAGGCCTGCGGCTTGCGCCGCCGCGGTGCCGTCGGAGCTCACCGACCGACCGCTGAAATTTCCCGATTCGTGGGAGACGGATTCGAGGGGAGCGGACTTGGTCCCTCGCGTCGGCGAAGGCCGGCTCAAATGCGTGATGGGTTGTAACTGCGGCGTGATGTGCTCATCGACATCGCTGCGCGGTGCGGATGCAAGCTTTTTGTTGGCCGCCATGGCCGCTTCCTGCTGGCGAATAATCAGGTAGTTGCGCAACTCGTAGTGACGATTCTCGTGAGCCAGCTGGCTGGGGAGGCGGCCGGCGCCGTCCAAACGAAACACATCTGCCCCGTTGGTGATGAGCACGGCGGCCACGTCGGAGTGACCGAGGGCAGCCGCCTCGTGAAGCGGGGTCAGCTGCGTGGCATCGTCGCGACGATTGACCGCGTCAAGGTCGTCGGCGTGAGCTTGCAAAAGAAGCTGCAATTCGTACACTCGATGCGAACGGATTGCGGCCAATAAACTTGCGGTCGCGGAATTTCCGGTGATGAAGCGGAGTTGCGCAAGCAGCGCTTGTTTCCTTTCTTCTAACAACTGCACGAGCTGTCGGCGACTGTCGACTTCGCTTTCGGAAAGCAATTCCGATCCACGTCGGCCGCGCGGGCTGCCGGGCTGGTCGGTCATATGAACGATAGATGGCAAAAAGGCGGCAGAGGGAGGAGGTGATGTTTCTTAGGCGCCGCCGTGTGCGTGTGCCAAAAGTGAACGGCTGAAAAGCACAGACGTAGTGGTAATCCACACGGGGGATGTGCGCACACTTTGAGCAAAAAAGCTACTCAGGCGGCCGCGGGGCATCGTTCACGTGACGGTAGGCAACGATGCGACCGGTGTCACGGTCTCTGATCGGTTCGAGATGGTACGTCATGATGTCTTGCTTGTGGTTGAACTGCTCTTTGGGGTCGAAAACCCGATACCCAGGGAAAAAAGCATCCAACTTGTAGATGAAAAAAACGATGGCGAGACCTAGCGGAAAGGCGACCGTGAGCTCCCGCATACCAAACGGCATGGAACGAAGGGGGCCTTGCGTTTCGTACGAGGACCCGCCTCCTCCCTTCCGCTGCGATTCAGCCCCCGATGCGCCTTCGCATCGCACCGCAACGTCGAGGCATGGAGCAACTGCGGCAAGGCGGCTCACGACTGAGCAGCAGCGTGTTGCCCGAAGATCATAACGCCGGAGTAGCATACACCCTGTCTCCCCGCACAAACACGCAAGTAGGGAGGAAGCAGAAACAGGTGTGCAAGTGGGACGCGGCTAACACTCGATGCACGACTGCATGAGGGGGGCGGGGCGATCAAGATGGCACCGACGCCGAGCGGATCATGGTGTTGCACGGCAAGCGAACAAGCGGTGTGAAAAGACGCGGCGTGATGGCGATGCATTGCGGGCGGGGCCTCTGCGCCCGGACGGTAAAACGTAAACGAAGCACTGCTTTTTAAGGAGGGGAAACGAAGAGCAGCAAAATGGCCTAGACAGAGTTCAAATCGTCGCCACCCCTTTTGTGGCCCCAAAAAGTGATCGATGCGGCGTCTCGTGGCATCGCCGGTGGCACCGTACCACGCGCAAAATACACGCAACAATTTGACGGACAAACACAAAAAGGTCACGCAACACCAAAATTTCCGATCGCTGCGAATGACGCGACGATGCTACGCCGGAGGTCCTCCTTGGACGAAGCCGCTGCCGGAACCAAAACGGAGTATGAGCACGTCGAAGCGCGACACAGCGCTCCCGCGTGAGTGCCCACGTGGATGCGCCGTTTTCCGGGAAGGGGAAGCAGGGAGCTGCCGGACGCAAACTGAACGAACATCCGCCGTTCGACGTCCGAAAAGTCGCTCGTGATGATGCTGCGGAGCCACTGGTCCATCGGACTTGGGCACGCGATGATCAAGTGGTTCAGCACGGTGTTGGGCGAGAACCCTTCGCCGCAAATCCTTCGCGCGAGGCTCAAGGGTGTGACCGGGACGGTGTTGGGCACCACGTCTGAAAACCCGTGCCGCAGTGCGGTGTACGCTGCGCGGCGCTGCTCCCACCATGTCCGCTGCTCCATGTGGTGGTCGCCGTCCGCCTCGCGTGCGTTGTCCGTGATGTCCAGGCGGCTCAAGAACTGGCGCAGCGACAGCGGAAGCGCAAGCCGCAGCGACAGCGAGCTATTCGTCGCGTTGATGTAGGCGCCCCCGATCATGCGGCCCACGAATTCGAACTGCTGTATGTTCGAGCAGGCGATGTTGACGAGGTGGACCTCGCGCAAATTAGGCCCCGTGTGCGGAGTGAACAGGCAGATGTCCGTGGCCGCACGCTCGAGTCCCTCTCCGATCACGTCACGATTCACCATCGACCAGAGTTCCCGGCCGGGGCCCCCCGCATCGGCGGAGCCATCGTAGCCGGTGAAGCGCACCGGCACCGGATTGACGAAGACGCTCGCCGGCTTCTGCATCACCGCGGTGCACACCGGCCGGAGGAAGCCTTGGCTGGCAGTGGAACTGAGTGAAATCATGACGTCCACCGACGGCGAGCGCACGAGTGCCGCTGCGGCTTTGTCGATATCAGCTAAGGTGTCAAAGTCTGTCCGCAGTTGCGGCAGGAATGACGAAACCACGTCCCGATCCGCGGGGCCAAGCATCGACGCCGCCTCAGACGTCACGTGGGCGGAGTCACGACTCGTGAGTTCGAATAGGAACGCGACCCAACGCGAGAACTGCCGCTGGTCGGCAAAGAAGTTGTCCGCAAACCGACCACCAGCCATTTCGCAGGTGCCGCCCCGATGGTACTCCGCCGCGACAATTCTGCAGCGATCGTCGCCGGTGGCGATGTCCCCGCGGTCGAATCCCCGTTCGAACAGATGCCCGACCATGGACGCCAGCGCGACCAGCCTCGGCTCGTCAAAAGACTGACCGCCCGGCGGGGCGCATTGACGTTGGGATTGTCGGCGGACGCTGCGAAGTAGATTTAGTCGGCGCGTCATCGGGGACACAGTCAAAAATCCCGCACGTTCGTAGGCCACCGCAAGCCGTGTGCGAAGGGACGGTGTACCGGTGATGCGAATGAGCACGTCGGGGCGTGGATGCAGCAACGCCACCATGGTGGGCGGGTTCACCTCGATGCACGCGGCGAGCGCTTCCGAAGCAGCTTGTCGTGCAGCACCCCCCAGGTGCGTCAGCTGGGCTAGGGCCACCAGGTGCTCGCGCATCAAAGCGGGGGGAACGCGAATGCCTTCATCCTGCTGCTCGTACCACGCCGTCAACGCCCGCAACACTCGAATGATAGTGCGCTCGTCGACCACGTCGGTGAATAATGTGTCCCAGCACACGCTGATGAACACCCCAGGAAGGTCGATCCTGGTCTGGTCGGCGAGGTCCGGCCTGGCGACCACCGCCCATCCTTCGGTGGTGACTGAGTCGCGCAGACGTGACGCCATGAGCTGAAGAATCGCGCCGCTAAGGTCGCGGGATTGAGCAAGCGGCTCGCTGATGTAGCCAACCGCCGTGAGCGATCCTGTTGACGGGGGCTCGCCGGTGAAAAAGACACGTCGCTGGAGCAGTGTCGTGGCGCTCAACGGTACCAAGGAGCGGTCGAAGCTGACCGGAAAAGAAAATTCGCGCAGACCGCCATTAGGCGGACCGTGACTCTCAACCTGCGCCAGTGCGCCGAAGTCGACAGTGCCCTGTAGGGTCGTTCCTGTGGTGGTGAAGCGGAGTTCGAAGCGAATTATGGGGGCATCCGACACGCCTCGAGCGGCCACCATGGGGGCGACCACAGCGTAGGCCGGATCGACAGCGCGGCAGTTCGGGCATGGATGCGGGCGCAAGTCGAGTGCTACCCCGAGACTGACCCGCACCTCCATGCCGCATTCCACACAACGCAATGACAACTTGTCGCTTCCGCCACCACCCACTTCCGGTCGATGACGAGGGGTGCTGCAAACTTCGCAGGCAGCCAAACGGCCGGCGTTGATCAGCGTGCACGCCTGGCAGGTCCACGTAGGCTCACGCGACTCACCACACGCGTCGCACACGGGACCCCAGTTCTTCAGCGTGCACTCGGGACAGTCCCACAACGTTGCGTCTGTCCGTTCAGCGGCGACGAGTGCCGGGGTGGCTTCCATGAAGACAAGCTCATCGGACCTGAACGCGTGACAGGCCACGATGGAGAAGCGCCCGATGCGACCGTGCAGGGTATCGACGTGAACAGTTCCAACGTCCTCGTCCGGGATCGTCAGCCGGATCGTCACCCCAGTACCTGTGCCGCACCACTGGTCACTCAAGAGACCGACGCGGTCGCCGCGCAGCCACGCCGTCACATCCGAGTCGTGTGAGGGATACGGGTGGGTGCAGTCGCCGCCCTTCGGCCCGAAGAATGGCCGCGTGCAGCGTGCGCAGAGGACGGGTGCGATGGCGGTGAAGTCCGAGTGAAAAACGCGAAGCAGCGCTCGGTTGACCCGGGTCGCGAAAGACGTCCCTCCGTTCGTGTCGTCATCGCCAAAGTTGGTGATTGTGGAGGGGAGCAGCGAAGGGGGGAAGTGTCCCTCAAGCGCGGCCAGCAGCGAAAGAGCGCTGACGAGCGAACCCCGCATGCGGGCCGTCAGGCAATCCAGGCCTCGCGAGTCGGCAGGCAGTGCGGCAAGCACCAGGTGGAGTGCGCGTAACAAGTGGGCTATGGACGACGCCTGCCGCACCCGCTCCAGCACCCCAGTGGACATGGCCTCGGTGAATGCGCAATCGTCGACACGTTCCAGAATCGCCGACACAATTGTGGACAATATGGGTTGAGCCGAACCATCCTTGGCCACTAACAGCCGCAAGCTGGCTTCGTCACTGTAACGTACGACGTCAAGTACGGCCACAAGCGACGGTGTCACGGGTATGCCCGCCGCGATGATCGCGCCGAGCACACGGGCTGCGCACTCAGCCCATGGCAGTCCAATGGCTCGCCTGACCGACAGGGCATCTGACGCCGCGTTGGCTGTTTTCGCAAGCACATCCGTCGATTCGAGAAGGAAAGGAGATAGCCGGATAATCGACAACAAGGTGCGCGAACAGCTGACTAAGAACGGTGCCCCTTCCGGCGCTAAAGGCAGCGCTTGTCGCAAATCCATCCCCAGCTTTCGTGTCACCCCTGGCGGTGGGCGCCAGTAAGCGTCGCTCTCTGCGATAGGGTTTAGTGCCATGAAACCGCCGAGTGCCACCAACGCGGCTGCCGCCTTGTCCAAAATCGAGTGGTCATTGTCAGCGGTGTGGCACGTGGCGTCGATGATGATGGCGCGGGCGACAGCGTTGCCCACCACCGCACCCGCCGGCGCATCCGGCATCGACGCCAATGCCGGCAGCCGGGCGTCGACAACCCGCCACAGGGCATCGAGTATCGCCGGGTGCAATGGCATAGCGCGACGGGGGCAGGACACTGCGTCCAAGAACGCAGCGACGCACTTGAGCGGGGTGCGTGTCTTCACGATAGCCGCAGCCAAAGTGCATGGAAACTCTTGATCGGTATCTTGCTGTAGAAGCAGCTGCTTTGTCGAGAGGGAAACAAATTCGGCTGCGTGGTGGACGCACCGCTGGAATGCGGCGATGCTTCCGTCGCTCCAAATGGGCAAGCAGTCGTCCGCGAAAGTGTTCACCACAATAGCAGCCCAATGCGATTTCGAAGCGAAAAGATCTCCTTCGCGAAGAGCGTGGGCAGCAGACTCAAACAACTGACAAAAGCCGACTGTTAGGTCGTTTTGCCATTTCAGCTGTTCAACGGCGCCAAGGTCGCGTTGCTCACCGCTCGTCACCCGCCGGCGAAGCTCGCAAGCGTGATCCACGAGCGCGGTGATCACCGCCAAAGCGCATTGTTCGCCATCCGCTGACAAAGCACATGGCTCGTCAAACACAAACCGAATCCACTGAACGGGATCCTCGCGGTGCTTCGCCGAGGGCTCTTGCATATCGGCGCTGAGATCAAGAAATGGATGGGGGAAAACTGATCTCAGATGTTTGGAGACAGGAACGCACAAATCCACCGTCTTTCGACCGTTGTCACATCACGATAGCTACGAATTCAACGTGATAAGCAGAGGTTTACTTGCAAGCCGAATTCTTCGCGTCGCCAGGTCAACGCATCACGGTAGCCCTTGGCGGAGCCGAGAAAGAAAGGTCATTCGCGTCATATGAATTGCAGTCCCTGGCATCGGCGCAACGCTGTCGTAACCAATTGAAAGAAATTGTTCAAATCCTGTCCTGTCGGACAACCATCCGCGTAGAGTGACTTCACGGTGGTTGCCGGGTCGAAGCCATTTGCTACCGACGGGACCTCCGGTGCGACAGCGGCGGTTGTTATTATTGCTTCGCTTTTCGGCAGATCGCTTTCGTTTGTAACGGCTCGTTCACGTTTCCCTTCTTGGAGGCGCCGTGCGGCAGTCTCACAAAACGCCCGGTAACGCATCTTCCCTAGACTCCAGATGCGCTGAATGTCGGTGCAAGCTTCCATCGTCAGGCCTGAAGGTAGCCTCGCGGCGAACGCGTAAAACTGCTTCTTGCCCGTTGCGGCCGTGTACATGGTGGGAATGATTCGTAGAGCCGCGCATATTCGGCGCAGCACCTCCAAGGTGGGCATCGTGTCGGGCAGGGACGTGTAGTCCACCTTGAGGGCGAGCATGAGCGACCCACGGCCGTCCCGTCTCAATGCTCGTTCCGCTACCAACAGTTGCGTGAACAGCTGCTCTCCAAAACCGATGGCAACCTTGTCAAGCTTCGACTTCACGGAAGCATCGAGTACGATGCCAAGGTTGACGAAGTCGAATGAATGCTCATCCTGTGGGGTTCGCAAGGCCGCTTTGACAAACGATTCGCGATCGGTGACGTCCGCGAACCGGACTTCAACGTTAGGATCGGTGAACTGCATGGGGAGGCCACCGGCGGCGGGGTCCAGCGTGACGCCCACGCCGCTCCACCGCGCCGATCCCCAACGGGAAGTCAGAGCGCGGCACAGCCCACCGGGCGCGCAGCCAAGATCCAGGAATCGCAGTGGTCGACTGCCTGCAGCGTCCACCGCATCTGCGAAGCCTGCGTCGTTGCGCAGTAGCGGCAGCAGGTGCTCGACGTAGTGTGCGGCATAGTCCTCGCTGCTGCCAAGCCTGGCTTGGGCCGCATCGTAGCCCTCATGAGACCAACCTGCCAGACGTGTCGACGAGTAGCGGCCATAGGCGGCGCTTGCTTGAAGCAGTTGCTGATGAAACGGATCGGCTGACATGAACCGACTGCAAAACCCGCCCGTCGACGCCTTAGGGTGGGGGCATTGACTCAACATGACACCATCGTCAGGGAGTCGCATCATGTAATGGGTGGGCCAGGAGGCATCATCGGGAGCGATTTACGCTACAACTGTGATCTGCGAAGCGATGCGTAGACGCGCGTTTGAGTTCCCGCGGCGACCTGTATGTCCAATGCCGCGATTGACCGCCGAGCGACTCGGACGACATCTTGTCGTTTGTCTAACTGTCGCGGGATGGAATAAGGGAGACCAGCATCAGAGATTAGTGCGGGCGCGGATCCTGCCCCGACCCCCCTTCATGCCTCGCGTGGCGTCAACACTACCCGACCTTAAACGGACGTTAGTTAACCCAGTGTGTGCGAGAGAGAAAGCCGACGACAGTGACGACGTCACGCAGCAGGGCATCCCTGCACAGATACCCGCTCGCCGGCGTCAACGACCGAGCTCACGGTAGGTGTCGCATCCTCGGAGATGCGCACGAGGATGCGATGGCATGCGCCTGAAGGCAGCGCCATCCGGGCGGTCCATGTGACGTCCGCGACGCCGTCTCCATCTGCGTCCCGTCTCCTCTCTCCGATCCAAACTTTGGTGACCGCGGCGGCTTCGCCGACACTGCCGATGCGCAGGCTTGCGCAGCATGGAAGCGGCGCACCAGCGCGCCAAACGACCCTTAAAGGTACGCGAGCGCTGACGGCGTCGCCGGCGACTGCCAGCACGATGTCATGTGCTGCAACGGGCGTCTCGGTGCTTTGCAATAGAGCAGACGCGGGCACTGTCCGCTTTTTGTCGACCGGCACCGCAGGCGACGACGACACCGTCTGGGCATGCGCCGCGGCGCCAAGGGCCGCAAACTCGTCCGGGGCCGGAGGCGAGCCGACGTCAACGTTGGGCGCCTGGAACGTGCTGTCGCCGTCGACGCCACGCCACGGCGCACGACGAACGATGGCTTGCACGACCGCTTGAATTTTCGGAATGCGACCCGTTCCGCCCACCAGCACGACTCGCAGCAGGGGGAGGTTGCCTTCCACCACTTGGGACAGGGCATCGGACATGGCGTCCTTCACGATCGTCTCAATGAGCGCAGCAAGTCCGAGCTCGTCGATCAGCCCGTCCAACTTGGCGCGAGAGACCGTCTCGTTGAGGTCAGCCCCGTCGAGAATGGCCTCGACTTCAGCGTTTCCGGTCGTCGTGGTGCTCAGAGTGCACTTCAGCTTCTCCGCGGCGGCTACGAGTTTCCGGAATGGACGCGCCTCGTCCATAACGTTCACGCCCTTTCGCTTCCGTTGAAACTGCATCGCCAACTCCTGCGCCAGTCGGCGGTCGATCAGCGCACCGACCGGCGTGACGCGGGAAACGGAGGACAGGTTGCTCACTGCCGTTCCGCCGCCGCGAACCTCAAACACGGATGCCGTGGCGGTGTAAGCACCTAAATCCACAACCATCGCCAAGTGTGGCGGCGTGACAGCAAGAGGCAATTCATGCGACACTGATCGGCGCGCGAGGACGTCGGCCGCGCCAGCGCCGCGTGCTCGCTGCTGACTTGTGAGTGACCACAGCACGGCTGCAGTGTCGTCTGGAATGACCCGAATCAGAGGATCTGGTGTCGCACCGGAGCCGGTGCTCTTGGAGGCCGGCGCACTCCCGCCGCAAAATACCCTTCGCGCGATTGATTCGAACGCGCTGTGGTCCACCTCGCGGGGCAAGGCGAACGTCACGGCGACAATCCGCAAACCACCAGCCGCAGATTCGCAATGCTGAAGCGCTTTCCGGAGGACCGCGTAGCAGAGATCGGCGACTGGCAGTTTGGCGTTCACATCCGCCCCTTCGTCCGTCGTACCATCGAGCACGACCACTGCATCGCCTCCGGCGGCAGCCTCGGTCGGGGAATTGCCATCCGAAGCAGCAGCTGCGGCCGCCGAGGCCTCCATCTCGCACGGGAATGCGATCTTGTGTTGCTTGAGGCCGTGGGCGGCGTGGTCGCCCAGCAGGGGAACGATCACGTTCGCGACTTGCTTCGGATTGCGAATGGCGGCGGTTTTGGCGATGGCGCCTACGTTGAGACCGGCGAGCAGCGAATCCCACGCCGCGGCAGTCGACTTGGACGCGGCGAGGAGGTCCATCGCGTCGGGCAGCTGCACCGCAATGGGCGTGACACGGTCGCCGTCGTCGTTGGCGGCGACGTTCGGCAAGGGACAGCCAGTGACGGCGTCCGGCGGTGGCACCGCTGCAAGGTGGTAGGCGGTCACCGCGGGGCCGACCGCCACGACGAGGTTGGACGAGCCGAATGAAATACCGCAGACCACTGCTGTCATGGTTGAAAAAGCCGACGGAGTGTTCAGAAATCCCCAAGCCTCGTAGGTACAAGAATCAACGAAGTGCTAGTGTTCGGAGCTCGTACATCCCCATCGGGCGTAACAACGACGCGAACGGGACCTCCGCCAGCCCGGACGGTCAGGGGTATCGTCCGGGGGGCCAAGGAGAGAGAAGGGGAAGGGGATGTGAATTAGAATACGCTTTGTGTTGTTATGCCTGACGACCAGGGGGACGGCTCTACGCCGTGGCGGTCAAGCCGGCGTAGCCGATGCCCCCTGCAAAAATGCACGCCGCGGCGACGATTGAGTGCAGACTCAGTTCGGAGAAACCAGTGATACCGTGGCCACAGGTGCAGCCTTTCGCCACCCGCGCGCCGAAGACCATCAACGCTGACCCAAGGAAGAGCGGCGCCGCGCTGGAGGCCGAAGTCGGCCACGGGATGCCGCGGTACAACGTCGTCAGGGCGGGCCCGGAGGTGACGTAGGCCGCAAGTGCGCCGGCCGCCGTCCCTCCCCAAACATAAACCAGTTGGCCGGCGCCCTCGATCGACCCGTCCAGCGCGGCGTTTTTCGCAACACGGCCACCCGTCAACAGGTTGCTGAGCACCATTACCGAGTAGGAGCCGCCCTGGCCGATGCCGGCGATGCACCGGAGAGGAATTTGGTTCAAGCCGACGACGATGCCGGCCGCGATCGGGTGGAACAGCCATGAAAGATCGCCGTTCGCCGTGGCAAAGGGCGCTCCGACAAGGTCTCGGCGCTGCGGAAAGAAAAATTCAGTGGCCAAGGCTCCCGCGACGAGAAGAGTACCCACCGGCGCGGCGATGGCCGCGTAGCTCGACTTGGCGTGGTGGTCGAGCGTGTTTCGAATCATCACGGGGGCACAGTCGGTGTGGAACATGGGCTTGTCCAGGACGCTGAACAGCGCCGCGCCAGCGATTGCTCCGACCGCGAGAACCACTCCCGGTGCCAGGGCCACCAGCTGGCCTGGGAGGAGCGTGGGACCCGATCCTGCCATGGCCATGCCGACGCCGAGGATCAATGAGCCGATGATTTGTCGATAGTAGCCCTTCGCGCTTTCAGAGAAGTGGCGCGTGTCTTCGAATTGCGCCGGCTGCACGACAGACAGGAGGCATTGCACCAGCATGGAGGAGCCAACCGCCGACAGAAACAACTTTAAAATGACGAATGAACGGAAGACCATCTGCAGACCCACGGCACTCGGCATGAGGACGCCGCTACGGTAAAACCAGAAACCTTCGAGCGTGCCGAACAAAAATACGGCAGCGTGCTGCGTGGCGGACATGTGTGAGATGATTTGCGAAGTGGAGCAGAAGAAATAAGGTGAATACTGGTTTACGAATCATTTTGCGCACAAAAAAAAGCCGAAGGGAATTCCGTCGCAATGCCGAACCTTTCGATGGCTGCGGCGAATTGCTTCCTTCGATTCCTGGAGCAACGTCCCCACCACACACCGTTGGCTGGGTATCCTTCGGTGGTGATATCCGCGCGGGTTAGCCAATTAGCGAAACAAAGAGGGTGGGGTTCTTTCACGGAGCCAGAGCCGTGAGGGTCGGCTGAAAGCATTCTTGTGTGTGGAATTTTTTTCCCTGGGGGATGCCGCCGCTAGTTGAGAGCGAGGCCCATCGCGTAGGCAATACCGCCACCAAAGATAGCCGCTGCCGCTGCCATCGAGGCCAAGCTCAACTCGGACACACCCGAAATGCCGTGGCCGCACGTGCAGCCATTCGCGACGCGGCCACCGAAAATCATCAGCGCTCCGCCCGCGACGGCGAGCAGGGCGCTCTTGGTGACGCCTGCGTACAGGTGCGACACGCCCAGCGGGCTCGTGTACGCCGCCGCGAGCGCTCCAACCGTCGTGCCGCCCCACACGTAAATGACCTGCGCGGAGCGGTGAAGTGTGCCGTCGAAGCCGAGACGAGCGGAGAGGCCCGTCGCCGCGCTCAGGAGCGTCATCACGGACGTCGACCCGCCTTGCCCCACCCCGGCGATGGCGCGAAGCGGGATTTGATTCAGCCCGACGACGGTCCCAGCCACGATCGGGTTGAAGAGCCACGCCGGGAGGGGACCTGCGAGGTTCGCGGCGTGGACCACCGCGCCGACCGCGTCTTGGCTGTGGGGAAACAGCTGTTCGAGTGTCAACGCGCCGGCGACCAGCGCCAAGCCGAATGGCGCGGCCAAGGTTGCGTACTTCAAATGGAGCTTCGCGTCAATGGCGACGTCGCTTGGGCGGCAAGCTAAGTTTGTCGAAAAGCACCGCGGTTCGATGAGGGCGTAAGCGAGTCCGCCGAGGAAGGCGCCGAGCACGGTGTAGTAGCCAGTGGCAAGCGACACCAGCTGCCCGGGTAGAAGCGTGGGGCCCGAACCGGCCATCGCCATGCCAACGCCGAGGATACCGCATCCGATGACGGCCCGGGCATAGCCAGGGGACGTGACCGAGTACTTGCGGGTCTTGTCAAATGCGCTCGGATTGAACAGGGTCCAGATGCTTTGGGCCACCATGGACGACCCGACGGCGGCGAGGAACAACTTTAGCACAATGAACGACTCGAACTTCATTTGCTTTGAAATGGCATCCGGCATGAGCAACCCCGAGCGGTAGAACCAGTAACCTTCCAGAGTGCCAAACGCAAAAATGGCCAGACGCGACATGGACATAATGATATGAGGAATAAAAAAGTCGGTTGTTTTCAGCTTCTGACGCGTGAATCCTAAAAAGCAATTCGCCCGAAAAGTCCCTCTGCGGCGCTTCCCGACGCACGCCTTGCGTCGGTCGCCGTCTACCCGGAGCCGCCGCAACGTCCCCCGTGCGCGCCAACAGAGAGGGAACAGAGGGGGGAGACGAAGCGCAAAGGGCAGCAGACAGGACCGAACCGGACAACGAGCTACTCCACACCGTAGGTCTTCGCGAACAGCTTTCGCATGTCTAACCTCGTGAACTGACGATCGTACGCTTTTAGCGGGCCGTCGGTCGCGAATGTTTTTCGGGCGTTCGAAAAGAAGGCGATTTGATTCGGGTAGTCGAAAATGGCCGCGTGCAGGTCGCCCGTTTTGGCCACTGGGGCAACGTCCAAGGCCAGCCGCTCGGCCGAGATGTTGCCGTAATACTGCTTGAACAACGTGGGAAAGCAATCCGACGGGGATGGCTGGGAGTGCTTGTCCCAGTAGACGATGTCTTTGATTGCCGGATGATTGGGAGGGTCGTTATCCGTTGAGCTGTTAAACAGCTCGTACGCTTTGGCGGCCACCTGCGCTCCGTAGAATTTGTTCTCGAGTCGGCCTCCGATGCCAAGGCGCACGGCGCAGGTCCGCTTGGCATTCTTCAAATGGTTCATAGCGTCGCTCAGCGAGCGTTTGGTCAGCATGTCGCGCGTCACGAACATCCACGGTTCACCGGCGGTCGATTCGATCGTTTCGTTTTGGCCATCCCAGAATTTTTCGCCCACCCCCACAAAGTCTCCGAACCCCGTGACGGTTCCCACAAAGCTGATCCACGCGAAGTTGGCATGCGTCGCCTCGCCGGTCGCGTTGTCCGGGTGATAGACCGCCACCGTGGCCAGGTCCTTGATCGGCATGGAGTAGCCGCCCATGCCGTCGAGCGTGCGCAAGTGAATCAGGCCGCCATTGACCCCGGGAATGTTCGCGGTGGCGGCCTTGTTGGCGCCGATGACGCTACACTGCGCCTTGATGGTTTCCGGAATCATGTTCACGTTGTAAATGTCCTGGTGGGGCACCCCCGCGCCGTCCGCGATGCCCTTCATTTCGTCGAGGTACTTCTGGGGAATGAAGGCCTTGGTTTGGTTGAACGTGATCTCAAACGCCAACGGTGCGCCAAAGTCGGCGATGATCGCGGCAATCCACGCTGGGATCCATGGTACGGACTGCTCAACCTGCTGTTCGATCCAGTCATAGAGGCGGTTGATTCCCGTCGGGATCACGGACGCGAAAAGGCGGCCTTGCGCCACGCCCATATCGTAGTACGAGCCGTAGAGGTGCAACACGTTGAAGGTGTCTGTTCCATTGCCGGCGACATAGTGTTCGCCGTTGGGAATGCGCATATGGAATCGTGGAGGACCCGTCCAGACGGGGAACGCGTTTGGCTGACCTGGGCACGCGCCCGCGCGCGTCAGCATGGCGTACGTGGCTGCCAAGAGCACAGTCGTCCAAAACATGAAGAGAGATTGCGGAACAGAAAGAAAGCGAGGCTGTTTTTTCAAGCCAACCCGCACAACATGCAAAAACGGATGCTTCAAGGGCGCCACGTAAAAAATGATTTTCGATTCCAATCTACCTATCTCTGCGCCTTCTGGGGGGGTAGTTCAGTGTTATGACCAGGCGTGAATGCCTTCGCCGCGATACGTCAGCACGGTGTCGGGGAGCAATCCCGGCCCTGTCGCATGGTGTAGCACATTGTAGTGAGACACGATTTCCGCCAACTCGCCCGACTTTGAGGGTCGGAATACGACGGGGTCACCAATGTGCAATGCGGAACTGGGCGGGAGGGCCACCGGAGTTTGCACTTCGCCCGCCCCTTCGACCGACAGCAGCGTGGCGCCCGCGGGGAACACTGGAAGTGGCAGCCGATCCTCGCCGGACGCGCCACTCGCTACCCAGCCGCCGCCCAGGCACGTCACGACGCCGGGCGCAGGAATGCGCGACACTCGAAGGGCAAAGTGCAACGCTGGACGGTAGTGCCCCGCGACGCCGCTGTTGCTGTAACGCGAAAACAGGTGCCCGCAGAGGGCGCCGGAGCCGATCGTCACCTCCGTGACACTGGGATCCGCGCAGGTCGAGGACAGCGAGCCCGAACCACCCCCGTTGACGAGTATCGAGCCGGGCAGGAGCGCCGCAAGCTCGCGTGCGAACAAGCCCCTGCGTTGGTGACATTCTCGAATCGATGCCTTTTTGAAGAGCGAGCGGCCCCAGGCAGTGACGCCGGTATCCCGGATGCCACGCGGCATAATGTCCGGAGTGTCAGGAAGCCCAGCAATCTGCGCCTCGTACCCCATGACGCCCTCGACAGCGACGAAGCTTCGCAGCTCGCTCACAACCGCCAGCAGCGCGGCGGCGTCTGAGAGGGTTCGAATCGGGCTTCGCCGCACGCCTAGGTGCAGCGACGCTACTCGCATCGACATGTCCACGTCGATCCAGATGGGAAATGCGGGAGGGGTCCGGTCTCCCTGGCGCTCGGCGATGGCCTGAACGGCCTCGGCGATCCATCGCACATGTGACACACAGTCGACCACGCAGGCGACGGCAGGGACCGTCGTCGCCTCGCCAGGTCGTGCATGCCGTTCCACGTGCCATCGAGCTAGCTTTGCGGCCGTGGCGGCGCTCGTAATGGGATACGCCACTAGAATATGCTTGGCCACGGGTCCGAGACGCGGATGCCGAGCCACCATCACGGCCTCTTCGGCGGTGAAGCACATGAGTCCGGCGAAGGACGCGCCGTCGCCGTTGCAGCCGCTTGGTCGACGACTGTCGAACGCCTGGCAGCGGTCGATCATCGCACGGAGCAGATCGACGGATCGCACCGACTTGGTCGCGACGCGCACACGTTTGGGTTGGTCGCCGGACGCCACCGCATCGATCATCGCGTCGACGTTCGCTACGAATGCCTCTTCGTCCACGAACGCAGCACCGTCGGGCCACGACGCGGCGCTGGCGCTGACTGCTTCCGCGACTCGCTGCGCCTCCACCGACGATGCGACGGATGGGGCACTGCGGGCTCGGCACAGGCGACGCAGCAGCGCTGCGGCGACGATCGCACCAGCGGCCGCCATCATGGCCGTCCGGGGCGGTGGAACGTGTAGGTCGAACGGCAGCGAGAACGACATCGCGTACCCTATCACTCACATAAATGGAGAGTTGAGATCGACAGCTCACTCCATGCGCGTTCCGGTTGCA
>ERZ1292633.1286-Hain-H41-02um-R1-1286-length-27405-cov-10_pt1 | contig 27405 bp, 8 predicted proteins | sample MGYA00564406_ERZ1292633 | MGnify/ENA primary metagenome ERZ1292633 (study PRJEB36523, sample SAMEA6512639) | groundwater metagenome | collected 2019-01-08 | study: AquaDiva: Metagenomics assemblies of 32 groundwater samples | reverse complement strand
GAGAGTCCACTTAAAAACCTCGGGCTGCTGTTCAAACGAATGGGGCCACTTCTGTAGTCTTCGATAAGAATTTCCATTTCTACCAAGAATCGCACCTCGTGCATACGTGCTATGGCTGTCGCGACCGGAGCGCGTATCTGATAATGCACGTATTTAATTGGCATGAGTTAATTACATGTAATTCGGATATGTCGTCATTGACAAACGTGGCCAACAAGATCAGCCTGCTTCCGTCGCAACAAATCCTCTGTTGAGGTAACTGTGGCCGAAGGCAAGGGGCCGAAGGAGGGCGGAAAAGATTCTGCCCCGGCCACAAACTCAATCTCTGCTCCAACCATTGCTCTGCCCAAAGGCGGCGGTGCCATCCGCGGCATCGGCGAAAAGTTTGGCGCTAATCCAGTCACTGGCACCGGCTCCATGTCGGTACCCATTGCAACGAGCCCCGGTCGTTCAGGCTTCGGCCCCCAACTTTCATTGTCGTATGACTCGGGAGCAGGCAACGGCCCCTTCGGCTTCGGCTGGAGTCTGTCCCTCCCTGTCATTAGTCGGAAGACGGACAAAGGGCTGCCGCGGTATTGTGATGCCGACGAGTCCGACGTCTACATCCTTTCCGGGGCCGAAGACCTGGTGCCAGTTCTCCAGCTGGACGGCACACGATTCAAGGACGACACGACCGCCCCAGGGTACGTCATCCATCGCTACCGCCCGCGCATTGAGGGCTTGTTCGCCCGCATCGAGCGCTGGACAAAGGTCGCAACCGGCGAGATCCACTGGCGCTCGATCACCCGTGACAACGTAACCACGCTGTACGGGAACGACAATAACTCGCGCATCTTCGACCCCACCGACCCGTCTCCAACCAATCCGACGCGCATCTTCAGTTGGCTCATATGCCAGAGCTACGACGACAAGGGCAACGCGATCTTATACGAGTACGCGGCAGAGAGCGCCTCCAACGTGGATCGAGGCCAGGCCAACGAGCGCAACCGCGTGCGCACTGCCAATAGGTATTTGAAGCGCATCAAGTATGGGAATCGCATCTCGCGCCTCATCCAGCCGGACCTGACTCTGGCGTCCTGGATGTTCGAAGTGGTCTTCGACTATGACGAGGCCCACTACGAGGAGGTTGATCTCGATCCGGCCAAGCCCAAGGCCGAGAAGCATGAATACGCTTTGGCTTCACCCTTGTCGGGGACTGCCTGGGCCGTTCGTCCTGACCCGTTTTCCTCCCATCGCGCCGGGTTCGAGGTGCGCACGTATCGCCGTTGCCGTCGCGTCCTGATGTTCCATCACATTCCCGATCTTCCCACGGGTGAGAAAGGCTACGACGGCTTGGTGCGCTCCACCGAGTTCGACTACGCCGATCTTGACTATACACTGCCTGTCACGATCGAAGACGAACTCGCCCATCAAGGTAGCACTCGCTTCGCGTCATTTATTCGCGCTGTCACGCAGTCTGGCTATGTGCGAGACGACACCCAAGCCGTGGTCGCACGCAATGGTGTCCAATACTTCACGTACCTCAAGAAGTCGTTACCGCCGATCGAGTTCAAGTACAGTAAGGCGGTTATTCAAGATCAGGTTCTCGACCTCGACCCTGCAAGCCTCGAGAACCTGCCTGCAGGTCTCGACGGGTCGACGTATCAGTGGATCGATCTGCATGGCGAAGGCATTCCCGGCATTCTCACCGAGCAAGCTGGCGCCTGGTTCTATAAACGCAATCTCAGCCCGATCAGCGAGCGCCCGGTCGAGTTCGCCCCGCTAGAGCGAGTTGCCGTCAAGCCCAACCTTGCTCTGGCTGGCGGCACCCAACTCATGGACCTGGCCGGCGACGGCCTGCCAGATCTCGTGATGTTGGACGGACCCATGCCCGGCTTCTACGAACACGACGGCGCTGACGGCTGGCAGTCCTTCCGCCCCTTCACGTCACGCCTCAATCGTGACATGCGCGATCCTAATGTGAAGTTCGTCGATCTCGACGGTGACGGCCATGCTGACGTGCTGATCAGCGAAGACGACGCATTCGTCTGGCATGCCTCGCTTGCTGAGGCCGGCTTTGGCTCTGCTCGCCGTGTCGCTAAGGCGCTGGACGACGAGAAGGGTCCCCGTCTGATCTTTGCCGACGGCACGCAGTCCATCTACCTCGCTGATATGTGCGGTGACGGCCTCACAGGGCTGGCGCGCATTCGCAACGGCGAGGTCTGCTACTGGCCGAACCTGGGCTATGGCCGCTTCGGCGCCAAGATCACCATGGACAACGCGCCGTGGTTCGACAATCCCGATCAGTTCGAGCAGCGCCGCGTCCGCTTGGCCGACATCGATGGCAGCGGCACCACCGACATCATCTATCTGCACCGCGACGGTGTGCGTCTCTACTTCAACCAGTCGGGGAACCGCATGAGCGAAGCGCGCCGCCTGACGTTTCCGCGCATCGACAACCTCTCCTCCGTCATGACGACCGACCTGATGGGCAACGGCACTGCCTGCCTGGTGTGGTCCTCTCCGCTGCCTGCCGATGCACGCAATCCTCTGCGCTACATTGACCTGATGGGCGGGACGAAGCCGCATCTACTCATCAAGTCGATCAACAATCTCGGCGCGGAGACGCAGGTTCACTATACGCACTCGACCAAGTTCTACCTGGCAGACAAGCGCGACGGCAGGCCCTGGGTGACCCGCCTGCCGTTTCCCGTGCATGTCGTCGAGCGCGTCATCACCTATGATCGTATCAGCGGCAACCAGTTCGTTACCCGCTACGCGTATCACCACGGCTACTTCGACGGCGTCGAACGCGAATTCCGCGGGTTCGGCATGGTGGAGCAGTGGGACACCGAGGAGTTCGCCGCACTCAATGTCGGTGGCCTAGCGCCCACCGGGACCAACGTCGAGGCGTCCTCCCATGTGCCGCCGGTCCTCACGAAAACCTGGTTCCATACGGGGGCGTACCTCGGGCGCGGTCATGTGTCCGACTATTTCGCCGGCCTCCTCGACGCCAACGACGTTGGTGAGTACTACCGCGAGCCCGGTCTGAACGATGCGCAAGCGCGTGCGCTTCTGCTCGACGACACCGTGCTGCCTGACGGCCTGACGGTCGACGAGGAGCGCGAAGCCTGTCGCGCCCTCAAGGGCTCCATGCTGCGCCAAGAGGTCTACGCGCTGGACGGTACGCTCAAGCAGCAGCACCCCTACGCCGTCACCGAGCAGAACTTCACCATTCGCGCGCTACAGCCGCGTGGCGGCAACCTCTATGCAGTATTCTTCACGCACGCGCGTGAATCGATCAGCTACCACTATGAGCGCGATCCTACTGACCCGCGCATTGGCCACGCGTTGACGCTGGAGGTGGACGAGTTCGGCAACGTCCTGCAATCAGCCGCCATAGGCTACGGGCGACGTCAACCGGACGCGGCCCTGTCCCCATCGGATCAGGTCAAGCAGACCCAGATCTTCATCACCTACACCGAGAACCGCCTCACCAACGCGGTCGAGGGCGCCGACGATCACCGCACGCCGCTGCCCTGCGAGTCGCGCACGTACGAACTCACCGGCTTGACCCTGCCAGTGGGCAGCAAGCGCTTCACCTTTGAAGACGTCCTCGACGCCGGGACGACGGCGATTGCTCTGGATTACGAAAAGGATCCGACGGTGGGTTTGGTGCAGAAGCGCCTGATCGAACAGGGGCGGACGTACTACCGGCGCGATAACCTCGCCGGCCCATTGCCGCTGGGTGATCTGCAGTCGCTGGCCTTGCCCTTCGAGAGCTACAAGCTCGCCCTGACGTCTGGCTTGATCGCGCAGGTGTACGGCGGCCGGGCGAGCGACACCATGATCGAGAACGAAGGTCGCTACGCCCATAGCGAGGGCGACGCCAACTGGTGGATACCCTCTGGGCAGGTTTTCTACTCCCCGGACCCGGCGCATACACCGCTGCAGGAACTGGCCTACGCGCGCCAGCACTTCTTCCTCCCGCACCGCTACCGCGACCCGTTCCACACCACTGCAATCAGCACCGAGAGCTTCGTCAACTACGATACCTACGACCTCCTGGTGCAGGAGACGCGCGATGCCTTCGGAATTGTCCTTGGCAACCGCGTCACCATCGGGGAACGCAACGTCGACCCGACGAAGCCACTCGTTCGTCGCGCACAGAACTATCGGGTCCTGCAGCCTGCGATGGTCATGGACCCCAACCGCAACCGATCAGAGGTGGTGTTCGACGCACTCGGCATGGTCGTCGGCACCGCGGTGATGGGAAAGCCGGAAGAGGTTCCTGTCTCTGGCGATCGGCTGGCGGCCACGTTCCACCCCGACCTGACTCAGGCGGAGATCGATCAGTTCCTCGTGAATCCCAAGGGGCCGATGGCAGCCACGCTCCTTGACGACGCGACGGCGCGCGTCGTCTATGCCCTGACAGCCTACTGGCGTGAGCCCGATCCAACGAAGAAGCTACCCGCCGTCGCTGCGACGCTTGCCCGTGAAACGCATGCCAGCGAATCTGTGCTAGCAGGTGGTTTGCGGATCCAGGCCAGCCTTTCGTACTCCGACGGCTTCGGCCGCGAGATCCAGAAGAGGATCCAGGCCGAGCCGGGACCCGTTCCGAAGCGCGACCCCACGGGCAAGATCATCGTGGGTGCGGATGGCCAACCGGAGATGACGCCGAACGACGTCAACCCTCGCTGGGTCGGCAGCGGCTGGACCGTCTTCAACAACAAGGGTAAGCCCGTTCGCCAGTACGAACCGTTCTTTACTGACACCCACCGTTTTGAGTTCGACGTGCGCGTCGGCGTCAGCCCGATGTTGTTCTACGATCCCGTCGAACGCGTGGTCGCCACGCTGCACCCCAACCACACCTGGGAAAAGGTCGTCTTCGACCCCTGGCGGCAGGAGACCTGGGATGTCAACGACACCGTGTCGGTCGCCGATCCCAAGACCGATGCCGACGTGGGCGACTTCTTCAGCCGCTTGGCGAGCACCGACGACTATCTGCCCACCTGGCATGCCTTGCGCACGGATCCAGCACAGGCGGTAGCGGCCACCCAGCGCTGGCCTGATCCAAAGACCCGCGATGCTGAGAAACGTGCCGCAGAAAAGGTGTCCGTCCATGCGGCGACACCCACCGTTGCCCACGCCGACTCGCTGGGCCGCAGCTTTCTCAGGGTCGCTCACAACAAACTCAAGTACAGTGACATGCCGCCCGCGGCATTACCTGTCGAGGAATTCCACCGCACGCGTGTCATCTTCGACATCGAAGGTAACCAGCGCGCAGTTATCGACTCCAAAGATCGCGTCGTCATGCGCTACGACTACGACATGCTCGGGAACCGCATCCACCAGGCGAGCATGGAGGCGGGTGCGCGCTGGATGCTAGATGATGTAGCCGGGAAATCCCTCTATGCCTGGGATAGCCGCGATCACCGGTTCCGCTCCGCCTACGATGCACTGCGCCGGCCGACGGATGCCTTTCTGCAAGAAAGTGCCGGTGCGGAGCTCCTGATAGGCCGGACCGTCTATGGCGAGACCAAACTCAACCCGGAGGCCAGCAACCTACGCGGGAAGGCAATTCAACTCTTCGATCAGGCTGGTGTCGTCACCAGCGACGACTACGACTTCAAGGGCAACCTGCTGCGCAGCCAGCGACAGCTTGCCCACGCGTACAGCACGACCTTGGTCTGGTCGGCCGCCGTGCCACTCGACGCGCCGGTCTACACCAGCCGCACCCGCTACGACGCGCTCAACCGGCCGATCCAGGTGATCGCACCGCACAGCGATCAGCCGGGCTTCACCGTCAACGTCATTCAGCCCGTCTACAACGAGGCCAACCTGCTCGATCAGGTGCACGCCTGGCTCAACGCGAACGCCGAACCAGTGAGTATGCTCGATAATGGCACTGCCGACCTGCATGCCGTCACTAACATCGACTACGGCGCCAAGGGCCAGCGCACGCAGATCGACTTCGGCAATGGCGTGCGGACCACGTACGCTCACGACCCCTTGACCTTTCGCCTGGTGAATCTGCTCACGTGGCGCGCCGCCGACGACCTTCAGAATCTGCACTATACCTACGACCCGGTAGGCAACATTAGCCACATTCGCGACGACGCGCAGCAAACCCTCTTCTTCAAAAACAAGCGTGTCGAGCCCTCCGCCGAATACACCTATGACGCAATTTACCGGCTCATCGAGGCGACGGGTCGCGAGCATTTAGGGCAAGTCGGTGGCGTGCCAATCACTCACTCTTACAATGACGTGCCGCGCGTCGGGATGGTGCATCCCGCCGAAGGCAACGCCAGGGGTACGTACCTTGAGCGCTACCTGTACGATGTCGTCGGCAATTTCGAGAAGATGAAGCATGTCGGCACCGATCCGGCACACCCCGGCTGGGTGCGCGAGTACAACTACGGGGAACCGAGCTTGATCGAAGTCGGCAAGCAGAGCAACCGTCTGACGGGCACCTTCACCGACCCGACGCAGCCCGAGGCGTACAGCAGCGGCGGCGACGGCTACGACGCGCACGGCAACATGCTGCGCATGCCGCACCTGCAAGAGATGCGGTGGGACTTCAAGGACCAACTGCGCATGACCCAGCGTCAGAAGGTGAATGCCTTCGACGTTGACGGCGCACAGCACCAGGGCGAGCGGACTTGGTATGTCTATGACGCCAGTGGTCAACGCGTGCGCAAGGTGACGGAGTTCGCCACGGGCGTGGTCAAGGACGAGCGCATCTATCTTGGCGGCTTCGAGATTTTTAAGAGATTCGGTGTCAGCCTGATCGTCCGTGAATCGCTGCACATCATGGTCGACAAGCAGCGGATCGCCTTAGTGGAGATGCGAACCGCGGGAAATGAAGTGGGCGTCCCGCCGCAGCTCATTCGCTTCCAGTTCGGCAATCATCTTGGATCGGCCAGCTTGGAGCTCGACGATCTAGCGCGGATCATCTCGTACGAGGAATATACGCCGTACGGGAGCACTTCGTATCAGGCGGTGCGTAGCCAGACGGAGACCCCCAAGCGGTATCGGTATACAGGTAAAGAGCGCGACGACGAGAGCGGACTGTACTACCACGGGGCGAGGTATTACGCGCCGTGGTTGGGGAGATGGACGAGTTGTGATCCGGCTGGTGTTGGCGCGGGCTCTAATCTCTTCGTCTACGTACTCAATCGGCCGTTAGTCCGCGTAGACCCAACGGGCCTGGACGACGAGGAACCCGGTTTCTTCAGCCGAAACCTTGGACCTGCATCCCGGCTCGGGCAATTTCTGTCCCACGCCGACTACTTCGGTAGTTCTTTCATTCAGGACGACAAGAAACTTCAGGTCGCGCAGGCTGTGGCCGAAGGGGTTGCGGTAGGGGCAGCGGTAGCGGTAGTCGCCCTGGTAGCGGCACCGGTTCTCATCGCCGGCGCTTCAGCGGGTCTATCGACGGCCGCTGGAGGCGCCGCGCTCGGATTGGGCGCTTCAGCTGGAACTGCCGGTGCAGTCACTACTGCGGTTGCAACTGGAACGACTGCAGTCGCGGAGACGGGACTCATAGCCGTGGGCGTCTATCAAGCTGCCAAGACCACATCTGAAGTTGCAACAGGGAAGGATGCAGAGACCGGCAAACCACTGACCGACCCGGAAATCGGGTATCGAGCCGGCGGACTGGCGGTGGGCGCGCTTGCTGTGGGATATGGAGCTGCAGCTCCAAAGGGAGGCGGGAAACCACCGACCGGAGGCGTGGGTGGCGGAGCACCTTCAGCTCCAAAAGCGGGAGAGCCCTTGCTTCCCGGCCTGACCGATGCCGAGATCGGCAATCCAACCGCCGTTAGACCAATTGGAGGCTACACGGATCACGGTCTCAACCAAGCGGTCGGGCGGAATGGGGGCAGAGGGGTTAATGCCCGGGCAATCATGGATGCACAGACCAACCCCAAGAGTGGCGTGTTGCAGGCCGGTAGGCCACCATTTCCAGGTAACACGATAAAGCTCCAAGGGCAAAACGCAAAAGTTGTCATCAATGAACAGGGGAAGGCCATCACGATTAGCGGCAAAGCAAGAGGACCACAACAACAGTTTGATCCTAGTGCGAGACCGCATGGCGAGGGGCCAAACCAGCGGCCGAGATGGGCTGGATCCGCGCAACGAAAAGCCAATGCCTTGGGGTTCTCGTACAGCAAGAAGCACATTAGATAGCGCCGCATCGAAAAGATCACGAGGGCAAGCCATGAGAGAGATAAGAACATGAGTACTCTGACGACAGATCAATCCGGGGAGCCCCGGAACTTTCGAGTTGCCGGCATCGTTCTATTCGCGGACGGTATTCCAGCGTCGCGAACTAAGGTCGCTGCTTACGATCGAGACCTGCGCAATGAGGAGTCACTGGGTGAGACGTACACCGACCGGAATGGGGCCTACCGTATTGGGTACTCCGAAAGGCAGTTCCTCAATCGGGAGCGCGCCACCGCCGATCTGGTCGTCAAGGCCCTCGATGCCAACGGGTCGGTTCTCGTCGCCTCGCCGGTGCTGTTCAACGCGCCGCAGGATGCCACGATCGATCTAACGATTCCGCTCGAGCGGCAACTGCCGCCGACGCTGTTCGAAAGGATATCGTCAGCCGTCGAACCGCTGCTTGGTCGTGTGAGCGTCGAGGAGTTGGAGGAGAACCAGGAGCACCAGGACCTTACCTTCCTCGCAGGAGAAACCAGCTTCGAGAAGCGCGTGCTTGCCCGGTTCGTTCTGGCGCACGGCCTGGCGCGGCTGGGCATTGACAGGGAATTCTGGTTCGCGCTGCTCGGCGGCTCGTTTTTCGAGTTCGCCGAAACAGAGAGCCTGAAGGAGAATCTGGCAACGGTCTCGGCTGCCCTGCCGACCCTTGACGCCACGGCTGTGCGCAAGGCGCTTGCCAGCAGTTTCAATAGACGTGAGATTCCTGCTCGCCTGCGAGAGCAGACGGATGCGTGGATCGAGGCGTTCCTTCAACTCGTCGCGAGCCTTGTGCTGGGAGATGCCAGGTCGCCCACGTTCGTGAGGATGGCCCTTGATCATGCAGGCATCGATAGTGCCGACAAACAGGCGAAATTCGCGCGGCTGTTCAATCAGCACCGAGCGCTGACACCCGAGTTGCTGGCGGCACTGGAGAAGGACCGGTCGTTCAAGAAGGAAGAGATTGCGGACTTGCGCACCTCGTATCAACTGGCCGAGCTGACGAAGGCAGACTTTTCTGTCGTTAAGATGCTCAAGGAGGAATTCACGGTCCGCCGACCCGAGCAGATTCGAACGCTCGCGAAGCGCAGCGAGCGCCAATGGGTCGATCTGATCGAGCGCAAGCACCAAGCGGGTGACATCAATCTTCCCCTTGGCTTGAAGGAGCCCGCCGCGAACGTGCGCTTGCCGGAGGCGGAGGTTTTTGCGAAGACCCTGGAGCGCCAGTTTCGCGAAGCGTTCCCCACGGCCGCCTTCGCGGGTGGACTCGAGCGGGCCTCGGGCAACGGCGGCGGGCACGGTGTTCGCAATGGCGAGGTCTTGGGCCGGATCATCGAGCGCCATCCCGAGTTTGACCTGCTGCGAACACCCATCGACGAGTTTCTGAGCAAGGGCATCCGCGTTGAGTTTCAGGCTCTGGCAAAGGAAGAAACCTTCCGCCTCGAACTCAAGTCGGTGCAGCGGGTATTCAAGCTGGCCCCGACGTTCGAGGCGACGGACGCGGTACTGGCCGACGGGCTTCACTCGGCCCAGATGATCTACCGGCTCGGCGAAAGTGAGTTCGTGCGCCGCTACGCGAATCGCGCCGGGTTCTCCGCCGACAGCGCCCGCCTGGCCTGGAACCGCGCCGCCGACACGCATGCCGCCGTGCTGACGGTGATCGGCGACCTCGCGGAGTTCGATTCCGGGGTACTGCCAGGCGTGCTGAAGAGCAGCCACCCGGACCTGAAAACGTTTCCGAACTGGGAGAACCTCTTCCAGTCAGGAGACATCTGCCACTGCGAGCACTGTCGCTCAGTGCTGAGCCCAGCAGCCTACTTCACCGATCTGCTCATGTTCCTGCGAGACCGCCGCAGCAGCAAGGCGAAACCCGGCGGTGGGTTTTACTCTGTCAAAGACATCCTGTTCAACCGCCGGTCCGACCTAGGCTACCTCGAACTCAACTGCGAGAACGCGCTGACTACCTTGCCGTACGTGGATGTCGTGTGCGAGGTGCTCGAGCGGGCAGTGGACAAAGTAGGCGACAACGATCTGGCCCTGAAAGGCTTCACCGCCGTCCCGGCATCCGTGGCGGCCAGGAAGGGCGCTGTGGCTGCCGCCTTGACAGAAGCGCTCAAGGATCCGGTGAACGACGGCAAAGAAAAAGTTGCCTTGGGTGCCGACTTCTCGCTATTGCAGGTCGATCCGGCAGACCCAGATCGTTGGGTAGCACACGGCGACGATGCGACCTACCTCCTCAAGAAGAAGGGGGGCGCGGGTTTCTTCGCCGAGCTTATCCCGAACACGAAAGCGAGCAGCGAGGAACTTCGGGCCTATCCGGCCTATGTCAACCCGAAGGCCTACTCCAAGCTCCGGCAGGCACGCTTCCCGCTAGCGCTTCCCTTCGACCTCTTCGCGGAGGAAGTCAGAGCGGCGTTCCAGAAGAGCAACCTGCAACGTTGGGATCTCATGCGCACGTTCCGCGGCCCCACGGCGCCGAACAATCCCACAGACAGCGAGATCGCTGCGGAGTATTTCAACATCAGCTGCGATGCGGCGGCCGCATTCGACGAGAAGCGACTCATTTTCGTGGCCGATACGACGGTTGCCGGTCAGCAGGAGGTTTGGGGCGAGAAAGGTAATGCTGGCTGGCTGGTAGTTCGCGCCTATCCGCCTGCCGAGCCGGCCACGCTTGCAAACGTCAAGACCTTCCTTCGCAAAAGCGGCCTCGAGTATGACGAGCTCCTTGCGCTGCTCGATCTCCCGTTCATCAACAAGGCAGGCGACATCGTCATCCAGCACCTCGATACGTCGTGCGATACCGACAAGAAGGTCATCCAAGGACTGAACGAGGCGAAGCTCGATCGGATTCACCGCTTCCTGCGCATGTGGCGGAAATTGAGCGGCTGGAAGATGTGGGAACTCGATCTGGCTATCCGCTGCCCAGGGATCGGCAAGGGGGCGCTAGACGATGCGTTTCTCATCAATCTCTACTACCTCGGCCGACTTAGATCGCGGTTGGGTGCGAAGCCGAGTATCGAGCAACTATGCGGTCTCTTTGACGACCTGAGCACCGAGACGTACTTCACCAAGCCTCACGAGAAACGCGCGGCCGGCCTCTACGGGAACTTGTTTTTGAACAAAAAGCTGATCCAGCCGCTCGACGCTAAATTCGAGGTCGCAGCAGTGGACGTTGTGGGACCAACGGTGGAGAAGATCTCAGGGCACCGCCCTGTCATCCTTTCAGCCTTGGGCCTGCGTGAGACGGATCTCGATATTCTCGCTGGATTGACCCGCATCTCGGGTACCGCATACATCACCGACGATCTGACATTGACGAACCTCTCGTTCCTCTGGCGACAGGCTTGGCTCGGAAAGCTCCTCAAGTGCAAGGTCGATGAGTGGAAGACCGTCCTGAAGCTGCTTCACCAAGACGTCCCGAGCTTTGCCGATCCGAAAGTAGCCTTCGAGTTCGTGGAAAGAGTCGATCACCTGAGGGCCTCGGGCTTCACTCCAGACGAACTCAACTGGCTGCTTGCGGCCGACCGTTTGGCGAAGGCCGCCGTGAAGGAAGCCGATGCTGCACGCTTCCTCACAACGTTGCGGACCGAATTGCAGGCGATCCACGCCGAATACGATCCGGCACGGTACGACTTCCTGAATCCACCTACAGACCTTGATCGCCTGACCTCCCTTTTGACGTCGCTGCTGCAGCAACTCAACCGGAACGAGACCGGAGCGCAGTTCTTCGTTGACACCCTCAGAGACGAAGGTCAGCAGGAAAAGGTGGCCCCTGGGTTGCCCGCTGGCTTTACCTTCCCTTCCGCGATCACTGGACCGTCTCCGGCTCACAACATCCCGATTCGCTATGAACCGGTGTTTCAGTTCGGCGGAAAGATGACCGATGCACAGCGCACGGTCGTGCTCACCGATCCGTCGCTGATCGCGGTCACTGTTCTTCCCTCCTATAAGCAAGCAATCCAGGATCTGTTCGACAAGCCTGGGGCAGTTGTGATTAACGATCTCCCGCCAGGCTTTACTTTCCCTGCAGCGATAACCGGACCGGCTCCGGCTCACAATATCCCCATTCGTTACGAGCCGGTGATACGTTTCACCGGTTTGATGACGGCCGCACAACACGTGACTCTCAAGGGGGATGTTTCACTTGCGTCCGTGACCGGGATCGCCACCTATCAGCAGGCCATTGAGGAGTTCTTCCAAACCCCGCGACTGGCGCTGAAGTTTCTAGACCCGGTATTCACTGCACCACTGGCCAACCTGCCTACCTCAGTGGATTTCAAGGCGCTGCCCGATTCCGCCTTAGCCCTGAAGATCTCGTATGACGCCGAGGAGCGTGCGCTGCGTGTCATTGGCATCCTCTCGGCTGACGATAAGACTGAGCTCGATAAGCTCTCGGCGGACCTCGACTATCGCAACGCCGTGAACTCCTTGTTTACGCAACCCACTTTGGGGGTGTTTGGGCCTGAGAAGCTCTGGTTACAGGACGCCGATTTGACGTTTCCACTGCGCGATCCGAGCAGAGATCCAAAGGACCCTGCCAGCGAAGATGTCACGAATCTGAAAGGTAACCTCGCGACGGCCGTGAAGAAGGGCCTTGCCTACCTGTCAAAGACGCTATCAGAGGGCCTGGTCATCCGACAGGCAAATGCGCAGATAGGTTTGACCGAGGGGCTTACGCGCCGCCTTTTGACTGACTACGCTGTCCTGCCAGACTCGCTGCTCGTGCATTTGACTGGCGCGTTTGCCGCCACCAGCGGCGTCGTGGATTACACGACGCTCAAGAAGACCTTTGACGGCTGGTATTGGGCTGCACGCATCGCGGCATTGTGGAAAAAGTGGAAGCTGACATTGGCGGAGTTACAGCGTGTTCTTGACGTGACCGCAGGCGCACAAATTGTCGATTTCACCGCCATACCGTTGGACGCTGCGGTGGCAATGGCGCCGATTGAGCGCTTCATCAGAACGAGTCGGCTGTTCAGATTCAAGGAGACCCTCCCGGAGACAGGCCTCACGCTATTTGAGGTGCTGGTCAAGCTGAACGGTGGCAAATACACCGCGGTGGATTTCAGTGACTTTGCGAACGACGTCGAACGGCTGAACGAGGCGTGGAGCCATGAGAACTCAAAAGCCATCGTTGGTTCGGTGGACTTGGTGTATCCGAATGATTACCTCCTGGCCGAGAGTTGGGAGCGTATAGGTGGAGCCTTCTCCTTCGCCGAAAGCCTCAACGCCGGTGTGACCACGGTGAAGACCTTTACCGCCGCAACGATGGCAGACGGGCATGCGAAGACGCTGAAGGCACTGTTGCGCTCCAAGTTGGGTGCCGAGACGTGGCTTGCCTTAAGCGCGGAGATCCAGGATGCGCTGCGTGAGCGCAAGCGGGATGGTCTGGCAGCCTATCTGTTGAGCCAACCCTTGCCGAAGGATGCGCCGACGGGCAAGTGGGAAAACACCAACGACCTCTACGCCTACTACCTGCTCGATGTGGAGATGGGGGCATGTCAGCTCACCAGTCGGCTGGTCCAGGCGTCTGGATCCGTGCAGCTCTTCGCGCAGCGCGGCTTGATGGGAATTGAGCCGGACGTCAAAGTCCACGCCGATGGCGCCGATGGGGACAGCGCCTGGCGCTGGTGGAAGTCGATGTGCAAGTACCGGTTGTGGGAGGCGAACCGGAAGGTGTTTCTATGGCCCGAGAACTGGATTGAGCCAGAACTTAAAAAGGACCGTTCGTCGTTCTTCAAGGATTTGGAGAATGAACTTCAGCAGAACGAAGTCAATCAGTACACCGTCGAGACGGCGTTCGCGAACTACCTGGAAAAGCTGGATGGAGTCGCGCAACTCGAGATCGCCGGCTTCTACCAGGAGGACGACGGCGACAATACGATCATCCACGTCTTTGGCCGTACGACTGGTACCGAGCCGCACATGTACTACTACCGCCGCTACGACTACCGGCAGTGGACGCCCTGGGAGAAAGTGGACCTGGACATCCAGGGGGATTATCTGATTCCGGCGGTCGTGAACAAGCGGCTGTTTTTGTTCTGGCCGGTATTTACCGAGGTGCCTGATGAAACGGAAAATAGCACCGTTTCGACGCCCGGCGCCAGCAACCCGAAGGTTCCGGTACAGCGGGCGGAAAAGGAACTCCGGATGCAGATGGCTGTGAGCGATTTCCGCCAAGGACGCTGGACTCCGAAGCGCATATCAACGGACTTCGATTGGACTCGGGGAAGGCATGACGTCGAACTGAACAAAACCCACTATCAGTTCTTTGCCGTTGACGGAACACTGACCGATGGCTCGTTCATCCTCACCCATGAGGGCCACAGTATCGACCGCAGCGGTTCTATCAAAGACAGCTTGAACGGTTTGCTTGGTCGCCTCAACGGCGCATTTGACATCTCAGGCTGCAAGGGCGTTCCTGTTCTCCGCCACGACATGCACCCGGAGGATCATTTTGTTCATGTCATTCGGCCGGAAAGGATTGCCACGGGTCGCGACAGGGTTGTGCCAGGCGGGGACTCGCTGTATTACGACACCGTGTCGTTGAAGTGGCTGGAGGATCCGCAGCGAGGGGACCTTCCAGAAAATGATTTCACGCTTATCAATCAATTCAATATGGGAGCGCCAGTTGCGGCCGCCAGACTAGAGGTCTCAGCCCCGCTGCAATTCTCGTCCATTCCCATTCTGTTCCAGACACCAGATTTGTTTGCCGTATCGGCGCCATGGCACCTGTCCCTATTCGACCGGTGGCTGCTGGACGCAAACGTCACGTCGCGCACTCCAGTCCCATATCCATATGGTGTTGGGCGCCTTCTTGGGACGTGGCTTCCGTTCTTCTATAAAGACAAGGCGCGATCGTTCTTCGTGCTTCCCTCGCTCGGCGGGTCACCACAAGACCGCGAAGCGCGGAAGGAAGGGGGCGTCCGGCTCTATTACCCGGAAATGAAGAGCAGCCTTCGCCAGTGGGAGGCATACTTCGATGGACTCGTACAGGCTTGGTTAGACTCGATCGACCTTTCTAAGCTAACCGTTGTGCAACGCCAGCAGCTTGAGCAGGGTCTCCATCAGGGGTTCCCAGAAGTCTCACATCCACCGTACCCAGACGAACAGGTGAAAGCACTGTGGAAGCGCGCATTAATGCGTTTCCACCACTTGACCGTCGGTGGCTGGGCCCTATGGTGGTTCCAGTGGCGACAGTTTCATTTTAAGACCTTCTACCATCCTTTCGTCTGCGACTTTGCCAGACTGCTCAACAATCCGCTCAAAGGCATTCCTGCGCTGATGAGTCGAGAGACTCAGCTGAAGAACTCGGGATTCAGCTTTCTTCGCACTTATCAGCCGACACCGTGGGTGGTCGACCCGGTGACCGAGACGTTGTATCCGCGCGAGACCGTGGACTTCACACCGGACGGTGCCTATTCGTCCTACAACTGGGAGCTCTTCTTCCACGCGCCGTTGCTCATTGCCAACGCGTTGAGCAGGAACCAGCGCTTCGAAGAGGCGCGAGACTGGTACCACTTCATTTTTAACCCGATTGGCATAGAGAGCCCGGTTCCAGGCGGCTCGGTGATGAGCAAATACTGGATCACCAAGCCCTTCTTTGAGACGACGGATACGAAATACGTACAACAGCGCATTGAGAATATCCTGCGCATGCTCGCCGGCGATACGAGTGTGCCGGGCTATTCCGCTCAGGCGAAGAAGGCGCTCGAAGATCAGGTGTTTGACTGGCGCACCAACCCCTTCGAGCCACATCGTATCGCCAATTATCGTACGGTGGCCTACCAGAAGGCGGTTGTCATGAAGTATATGGACAACCTGCTTTCCTGGGCTGACAACCTGTTCGGACAAGACAGCATGGAAAGCATCAACGAGGCGACACAGCTGTATGTGCTCGCGGCAGAGATTCTCGGCCAAAAACCGAGGAAGGTTCCGCCTCAGGTCAAACCGCCGATCGAGAGCTTCAACGAGCTGGAGAAGCAACTCGACGCCTTCGCGAATGCGCTGGTGGAAGTCGAGAACCTGATCCCGCCATCCTCAGGCCCTTTTGTAGCTGCAGTGGATTCGGCACCGTTGCCGATGTTGTATTTTTGCATTCCCCACAACGAGAAGTTGTTGGGCTACTGGGATACCGTGGCCGATCGGCTATACAAGATCCGACACTGCATGAACATCGACGGCGTTGAAAGGCAATTGGCGCTCTTTGAGCCGCCCATCGATCCGGCGGCCCTCGTCAAAGCCGTCGTCGCCGGCCTCGACATCAGCGCCGCGCTCGCAGACCGCAACGCGCCGCTACCGCTCTACCATTTCAACGTTTTTCTGCAGAAGGCCAATGAGGTCTGCAACGACGTCAAGGCACTTGGTGGCGCGCTTCTCTCGGCGCTCGAGAAGAAGGACGGCGAGGCGCTGGCGCTGCTGCGGCAAAGCCAAGAAATCCACGTCCTGGAAGCCGTCAAGGCTGTGAGAGAGAAGCAAATTGAAGAAGCAAAGGAAAATTTGGAAGGTGCCAAGAGATCAAAAAATACGGTCGAGACGAGGCGAAACTATTATCGGGATATCGAGCGCATCATTGACCAAGAGCAGTTGCATTTAGACAAGTTAGGTAAGTCTCAGGCCCTGCAAGGCGCGGCTCAGGAGGCAAAACTAGGAGCCTCGATCGTTTCGCTCCTTCCTGCTATCGACCTAGGGGTATCGGGGTTCGGTGGGTCTCCAATCGCTAAGTTCAAGATCGGTGGATTGGAATTGGGGCAGGCCGCAAATTTAGCTAGCGAAGTACTTGGCATTTTGGCGCAGATCGCTGCAAATGACGCTACGATGGCATCGTCCACGGCCGGATTCGACCGGCGCTGGAACGACTGGAAGTTGCAGGAGCGCCTTGCCGATCAGGAGCTCGCCCAACTTGACCGCCAGATCGCTGCGTCGGAGTTACGAGTTGTGATCGCCGAAAAGGAACTTGCGAACCACATCAACCAGATCGAGAACGCCAAGGCGATCGACGCCTTCATGCGGTCGAAGTACACGCATGAGGAACTGTATCAATGGCAGGTGAGCCAGATTTCGAGGGTGTATTTTTCGAGCTATAAGCTAGCCTGCGACTTGGCCATGTGCGCCGAGCGCTGCTTTCGTTTTGAACTCGGGTTGCAGGACAGCAGCTTCATCAGCTTTGGCCACTGGGATAGCTTGAAGAAGGGCCTGCTGTCTGGCGAGAAACTGCAGTATGACTTGCGGCGTCTGGAGTCTGCCTTTTTGGAGCAGAACCGGCGTGAGTTCGAGTTGATAAAGCATGTTTCACTCATCCAGTTGGATCCGCTTGCACTGGTGCGGCTCAGAGAAACCGGGCGCTGCTACTTCCGACTCCCCGAAGAGATATTCGATCTCGATTACCCCGGCCACTACTTCCGCCGCATCAAGTCGGTGAGCCTTACCCTCCCGTGTGTCACCGGACCATATACGACGATCTCTTGCACGCTGAGGCTCCTCAAGAATAGCATTCGCATCAACACCACCAATGGTGATAACGGCTATCCCCGCAACACCGACGAAGCAGGGCTTCAAGCTGACGATTCGCGCTTTTCAGAGAACAACATACCGGTCAAATCCATCGCTGCCAGCAGCGGACAGAACGACAGTGGCGTGTTCGAACTCAGCTTTCGAGACGAACGCTATCTGCCATTTGAGGGAGCTGGAGTGATCAGCTTTTGGTCGCTCGAACTGTTCAGCGACCTCCCGGCTAACAATCCAGACCCCGTTAATCCTGACTTCGGCCGGCCGCTACGCCAGTTCGACTATGGCTCGATCACCGATGCCGTCCTCCACGTCAAGTACATGGCACGGGAGGATGCCGGCGTGTTCAAGAATGGCGCGATCACACACCTTCGGAAGTATCTGAGCGAGGATGAGACGACACCTTTGTTGTGGGCCCTCGACCTACGCCGGGACTTCTCGACGCAGTGGAGCCGCTTCCTCAACCCGACGAACCCTGCCAATGGCAATGTTTTCGAGTTCGAGATGTCACCGACCATTTTCCCGATCCGGGATGCCGGCAAAACGCTGAAGATTAACAGTCTGTATCTATGTGCTCGCTGCACCGACGCGGGCAGCTACGGTGTGACGGTGATGCCACCGCTTCCAGTGGGAGCAAAGACAATGGCCCTCGTCAAAAGCCGCACGGCGTATGGTGGGCTGCACTTCAGTGAGAAGAAGGATGTGGGGGTCGAGATTGTGCCGACGAACCCACCGGCAACGTGGAGGATAAGGATCACGCGCCCGGGCGGTAGCAACCTGATTGAGGATCCCTTGAAGAAGGTCATGGAGGTTGAGGATATGATTCTGGTCCTTGGATATCAATGGGAATGATGGCTGCTTCCGGGCCTCGCGCGAGCGTCACAAGGCCCAGCAAGGGCGTCTGAGCCGTGCGGTCAGGTCTGCGTCCCCCCACGGGAGTCGCTGCATGACTTGACACTTCGAAGCAAAAGAAGGCGACAGCGCGGGTTGGGGATTGATTGGTCGATTCCTACTTGCTGCCGACCGGAGTGCGTCAGGCAGATGCGTACTGAGACATTCGCGCAAGCATCATCCCGTCGGACGCTCTCCTCTGACACGGTAGCCTCGACGGGGGAGCGTACTCCGCTTGGAATGAGGGAGTGGAACTAGAAACGTACAAAGCTCTCTGGTCGCAGGCAGAGAGAGGGCGAGAGTCTAGCTTGTTATTTTGCATCGATCCTCTCCTCATCGTCGACCTGGACAGGACAAAGTGGGACGACCACGTTGAGGCGCGAGTTCTCCTGTGCTAACTTTGTGCTAAACTCGCTCAAAAATGACTGAAATCAGTAGAAGTAATGGAACAGATGGAGCGCTCCCAAGTTATTGATGCACAACGATAAAGCGGGAAACCAGAGTCACGACAGGGTAGTCAACAATTCGCCTGATTCAGCCTTCCAGCAACGCGCGGATATGCTCAATGTTGCGTTTCTGGCCAACCCCGATCGCTTCAAGGACAGAGCCCCTCAATCGCCCAGGCTGCCAACCGCGGTCTGGATCAATCCATCCAAACAGGAGACCACCTCAACCAACATTCCCGATTCTTCGACAGTATTTTCATGCAACTTGGTGTCTCAAAGCCATTGACACGTACCGGTAGGACCATCCGTAGTACCCCCATAGTATGAGGGATTGCGAGGGTAGGGCAGCTGAACTGTTACGGATAATGCGTCGAGAGAGAACAGACCATCAGCAAAAAACTATGGCTGGGAATTATTGATGGCGGGAATCGGATTGTGCGAGGAGACTCTCTAGTTTTGCATGGAGAGTTGGGAGGGTCATTGGTTTCGTGACAACGTCATCCATTCCGGCTTGTCGGCACTTCTGTTCGTCCGCTGATGACGCGTGGCCGGTGAGGGCAATGATGGGCAGATGCCTGGTCGTGACTTGCTCCTGTCGTCTGATCTCTTGCGTGGCCTCATACCCATTCATCTCCGGCATCTCGCAATCCATCAGCACGGCATCGTAGGTGGCGCAGGCGATGGAATCGACCGCCTCCCGCCCGTTTCGTGCCACCTCCACCTGACATCCGAGCTTCTGCAGAAATTTGCACGCCACAACCTGATTGATCTCATTGTCGTCGACGACAAGAATCCTGAGCGGTGTGGTGCGATCCGTCAGCAATGCGATGGACGGCATCCCAGAGTGAGCAAAAGTCGTGCGCTGAATCGCAGGCAATAGGCTTGTGGTATACGAAAAGGAACTGCCCTTCCCTGGCATGCTTTCCACCCCGATGGTTCCACCCATCAGCTCAACCAGTTGGCGACAGATCATTAAGCCCAACCCAGTTCCTCCGAATCGTCTGGCAGTCGACACGTCTGCCTGAGAATAGGCTTGGAATAATCGCGCCTGCTGATCCACAGTCATCCCTATGCCAGTATCCTTTACCATCCACTGAAGGACGATCGCGTCGAGATCGTCCTGCTTGCACGGCTCAGTCTTCACGATTACCTGAATCCCTCCCTTCTCGGTGAATTTGATGGCATTGCCGACCAGATTAAACAGAATTTGCCGCAGGCGAACCGGATCACCTCGCAATTCAGCGGGGACATCCGGCGTCAGTTCGACCAGAACAACCAGCCCTTTCTTCTTGGCCGCATCCGCCGTCAGGGTGATGACGTCGGCAATGAGAGAATGGAGTTCAACGTCAGCGACTTCCAATGACATCTTTCCTGCTTCGATCTTCGAAAAGTCCAGAATATCGTTCACGAGAGTTAAGAGCGATTCAGCCGACCGGTGCATGGTTTCCAGTAACTGCCGTTGCGGATCGGTGAGAGAGGTATCCTGAAGTAGTTGCGTGCATCCCAACACGCCGTTCATCGGGGTGCGCAATTCGTGACTCATCGTGGCCAGAAAGATTGCTTTCGCACGGGCCGACTCTTCTGCTGCTTCTTTCGCACGGCGCAATTCCACGTCTGCGGTAATATCGGATCCATAGGCTCTGACCTGCTTCAACTCCCCTAACGGAAAGAAGGACCAGGCCAACACACAGTCTTCAACGTGATGTTCCAATCGAACGGTAGGTTGCTGCGACTCAAGACAGTGCTTCAGCACATCCGACAAGTTCGGCGGGAATACGGCTTCCACCCGTCCCTGGATGGAGGTACCGCGATTGAGGAGTTCCACCATGGCGGTATTGGCATAAAGCATGATGCCGTCTTCATCAAATTCCACAATGGGATTCGGCGCATCCTCCGCAAGTCTGGCCACCCGTTGAACATCTCGCTCCGCTTCCCGTTCCGCCGTCAGGTCGCGACAAACGACAATGGCTCCAACCGGCCCCATGCCTTGAGCCCTGGGCCAGAACGTCGCAGCGATCTCAATCCCGGTACCATCCGCTCGAACCCACTGATGGGACGACACCATTGTGACTTCACCGGTTCGTACGGTGTGCTCCAATGGGCACTCGCGATGGCTTTCCTCCTTTGAGGAAAGGCAGCCCACCAACTCATGAAACACTGAGCCGATGACATCCTGATGGCGGCCCACGAGCTGCTGCGCCACGGGGTTGAGAGACAAGATCCGCCCCTCTGGATCCGTCACAAATATCGCTTCTCCGGACGACTCGAGAATGAGAAACGTGTCCTCACGAGTGGGCAACCAGGACAGCTTTCCTTGTGGCGCAGGATCAGAGGTGGGACTGAGGGACAGGCTCACGCAGCCACCTGTCTGAGTACAGCTTCGATATCGAGACTTTCTTGAACCGCATTCCGCACATCGTGAATCGTCCGTCCTCCCTCTGGTTCATGTACTAAATCCAAGGGAACCGGTGGGAGACAGGTCTTGCCGGACTGGTCTCTGCAGATATACAGAAGGGGCAGGTGGGCTTTCCCCGGTGTGATTGCGCCGACAACAGCAATCTCTCCGGAACTCAGGGCCACCACACTGTACAATGGATACACGCCGATCGCTCGAATCAAGTACGACACGACCTGCGAGATCTCCTCATCGGCTCGATGCCGTTGATAAAGCTGCGTCAGCGCTTGATTTGAAGACATTGGAGTAAGGCCTGTCTGCCCGGTCACAAGCTCATCATACTGGTCGATGATTCCAATCAGTCTGGTAGATTCTTGATGAGTCGCTGATATCTCGCCTGTCTGTTCAATCTGCGCGGACAGATTATGATGCCCCTTCACAATGGCAAGAACGGCCTGGTCCAACGATCCGCTCTTTTCGAGGATCGTGCACCCTTGAGTAGTATGGCTCTCGTACAGAGCCTGTTGAGCCGGCGGCATCGTTTTCGGTCGCTTTACAATATTCAGGGGTAAGCGCGTGAGTCCGATGTCATGCAGCAACCCCCCGATCCCCAGCTGCTGCAACCGTTCACGAGGATAATCCAGGGCATGCCCCAGCATCACGGACAATGTTGACACGGTCAGACCATGTTCGTGAAGCGTTGAATCAGGTTGGCGCAATGTTAACGCCGCATAACAGGCAGCCTGCCGATCAAGAATGTCCCCAATAATCTCGTCGATGAACCGGCTGACGGCATCATACTGCACGAGCCCGGTTATCCGCGTCTGCTCAAACAAGCCATTCAGGCGATTTACCCATTCGGCGCGACGCTGTGTCGCTTTTGAAAGATTTTCAGCCAGCATGATCGTAGGAGGCAACGAAGATGTTGCTGCGAAAGGAGCAATCGGCTGTATCGGCGTTGGGGGTTCGACAAGAATAGTTTCAACCAAATCCAGCCCTTGCCCTGTGTCGATTGTCACCTCGGTGATTCCGGCACGCCGAAGGGCCTCGATTTCCGATTGATCCTTGATCTTGAACTTATGGCGAAGAAACGGCGTCTGCAGCCATGATCGGTTAACCCCGATCAGGTACATGCCAACCACGAGACGTGTAAGGGGAATGGTCTGTTGGGCCACGGGTCAGATCCTCAAGAGCACTAAGGACATTCAGCCCTACTCTATCGGTATGTATTCGTAATTCTTCAGTCCAGGGTCTGGAATATCTATTCTTCGATAGTGTTCATTGTGGCCGATTCTCACACCGCCTTCTCCCAAACCATGAAGCCGATCAGAAATCAAGTTCCTCATTCATCTGACCGATATATAAGCCGACAGGACGCAACAGGCTATCTCACTAAATCGTTGGAGCTGACGCCTGACACAGAACCTTAAGGAGGTGCCTGATGATCGGCGCAATTCACTCAGCCCTCTCTGGCCTCACCGCATTTTCAAAACAGATCGAAGTCACCGCTCACAATGTGGCCAATGTCATGACCGACGGATTCAAGAAATCTCACCTGGAGTTTGTCTCAGTAGAACCCGGCGGTGTACTCCCTGTCGTTCGAAAAGACGACTCTGCCGGTCCTACGGTCCTACGCGATAGCGGCTATGGTCCAATCCAGGTGGAATTGTCGAACGTGGATCTCGGTGAGGAAGCCGTCAATCAAATCATCGGTCAGCGAGGGTTCGAAGCCAACCTCCAAGCCCTAAAAACTGCGAACGACATGCTGGGCAGCATCCTGGATATCAAGAAATAGCTCCCTCTTCCAATCAACAGAAAGCCCGCCGGCAAAAGACCTATCGCGTAGCATTCCATTCAGCCAATATGATATGTCGAGTCCATGGCTGGCCCCATCCTGCTCCTCATCCCTCCGCTCACTCAGCTGAATACTCCCTACCCTTCCACCGCCTACCTCACGGGATTCCTCCGTGGCCAAGGGATTCAAGCCTCTCAAGCAGACATCGGCATTGAGATGGTCCTCCGGCTCTTTTGTCGATCGGGGCTCCAAGCCCTGTTTGAGCAAGTGCGCGAGCGCGAAGATGAGTTGCCCGGTGAAGCCAGACAGATGTTGGCGGTCGAGCCGGCCTATCTGAACGCCATCGACCCAGTCATTGAATTTCTGCAAGGACACAACCCCTCCTTAGCCTTGCTCCTCGCCCGCCCAGGGTTTCTTCCCCAAGGCCCCCGGTTTGCCGGCCAAAGAGAAAGCGCTGCGTCATTTCGTGCCTTGCCGGAACAGGATCGTGCCAAACGGTTCGCCACCTTGTATCTCGAAGACCTGGCCGATTTGACCCAGGCAACCGTCTCTCCCCATTTTGCTCTGAGCCGCTATGCCGAACATATCGCCCGGGCAGCCTCATCGTTCGAAACCATCATCGATGCGGTAGCCGTCCCTCCGACAATGACGGATCGTTTCATGCTCGAATCCTTATGGGAACATCTTGAGCGCCTCAATCCCTCGCTCGTCTGTCTGACTGTTCCCTTTCCCGGAAACCTCTATGGCGCGTTTCGTATGGCCTCCTCGATCAAGAGCCAACGGCCCGACATCGCCATTGCCCTCGGTGGCGGATATGCCAACACGGAGCTTCGCCGTCTGTCGGACCCCCGCGTATTCGACTACATCGATTACGTCACGCTCGACGACGGGGAACGGCCTCTGCTTTCACTGATCGAACATCTGGCAGGGACAAGACCTCGAACACGACTCTGCCGAACATTCTATCGCGACAAGGATCGAGTGGTCTTTACGAACGATACGTCCGATCGGGACTTCAGCATGGATGAAGTCGGTTGTCCGACCTATGACGGACTGTCCTTGGATCGCTACCTTACGATCTTAGACAGCACGAACCCGATGCATCGCCTCTGGTCGGAAGGCCATTGGAACAAACTCACAGTCGCCCACGGCTGTTACTGGAAGCAATGTACGTTTTGCGATGTCGGGCTCAACTACATCAGCCGCTATGAAATGACGCCGACCGATCGGCTCATCAAGCAGATCGAGCAACTGATTGCCGAGACAGGTTGCCGAGGGTTCCACTTTGTCGATGAAGCAGCCCCTCCCGCTGCCTTAAAATCTCTCGCCTTGGCATTACTGGAACGAGGCATCACCATTTCATGGTGGGGGAATATCCGCTTTGAAGAAGCCTTCTCACCGGACCTCTGCCGCCTCCTGGCGGCTTCCGGTTGCATCGCCGTGACGGCTGGACTTGAAGCTGCCTCGGATCGTCTGCTGGAGAAGATCAAGAAAGGGATTACCGTCGATCAGACTGCGCTTGTGGCAGCGGCCTTCAAAGACGCAGGCATTCTCATTCATGCCTATCTCATGTACGGTTGTCCCTCTGAGACCGTGCAAGAAACGGTGAATTCGCTGGAACGGGTGCGGCAATTGTTCGCGGCAGACCTGATTCAATCTGCCTTCTGGCATCGTTTCACCGCAACAGCCCATAGCCCGATCGGGCTTAAACCGGCAGACCATGGACTGCGCATCCTCGGGCCTGAATTTCAGGGCTTTGCAGAAAACGATCTTCTACACCAGGATCACCGTGGCAAGACACCGGAGTGGCTGGGCGAAGGATTACGGCGATCGATACTGAATTATCTCGAAGGAAGCGGGCTCACACTCGACGTCCGCCAGTGGTTCGACCATTCCGTGCCCAAGCCACGTGTCTCCTCCACATGGATACGCCGACTACTCAAGAAAAGAATTGATGAGGATGACCCACGGGCAGAACGGCGGTTCGTATGGCTCGGCGGACAACCAGTCTGTGAACCTGCCGGAAGAAGAACGAGGCTCATTTTGCCGGGACGTATCAACGACCAAACCGTCACCGTCCCAGACCCACAGGCACAGTGGCTTGACGATCTCATTCGACAATCCACACCTCACAACAACCCATCGCTCCCCCACCCTCTCCTCCGGGAAACGAAAACCACATTTCCAGGTACCATAAAGGAGTTTGAGGTTTTCCTCGGTACGACCTCCTGGAAAAAGGTTCGTTCAGCCGGCTTGCTGCTTGTATGAGTGTCCGAAATGTCGGAATGATGCCGTAGAGAATAAGAATGGCCGTTCCGGTAATCCCATAGCCAAGTTGCCGCTCCTCGCGGAACCAGAGTTTTGTAAATTGCCCCCCTGTGCCCGACCGGTAGTGGATCGATTTGATATCTAGCCGCCTTGACCAAGGTATGCTGCAGACTTTCTAAAACGAAGGAAGTTGCTGGGGCTGAGGAATGAACCAGAATCTGCGAAAAGTTGTCATCCTCGTTGCAATCCTGAACCTGGCCTATTTTGGAGTCGAGTTCGCGGTGGCCCTCGCGATCGGCTCGGTCTCACTTTTTGCGGATAGCGTCGACTTTTTAGAAGACGCCTCGGTGAATTTCCTGATCGCCATAGCGATCGGCTGGAGCGCAACCAGCCGGGCTCGTGTGGGCATGGCCCTCGCCGGTATCCTATTCATACCAGGTCTCGCGACGCTGTGGACAGCATGGGAGAAGTTCTTGGCGCCGATGCCGCCTGCTCCTCTTCCCCTATCGCTGGCTGGTGTCGGCGCCCTGGCTATCAACCTGTCGTGCGCGCTGATGCTGCTGCAATTCCGCGCGCATAGCGGCAGTCTGACAAGGGCGGCATTTTTGTCGGCTCGAAATGATGTTCTGGCAAACGTCGCAATCATCGCGGCGGGGCTCGTGACGGCCTATACGCTTTCCGGATGGCCCGATCTGATCGTTGGGCTTGCCATCGCGGCGATGAACGCCGATGCCGCGCGGGAAGTCTGGAACGCAGCGCGCGAGGAGCACCGGGCGGCGAACTCTTGAACAGATTTCAAACTGACCCACGATCCCCTGACCTTCGACTTGATTCTTGTCATGCATGATGAGATGTTATCGCCCTCACAAAGAAGGATCTACCTATGTTTCTGCTTCAGACTGCTGGGCTGTTCATTCTCACTGCCCTCGCTGAGATTGTTGGCTGCTTTCTCCCATACCTCTGGCTTCGCAAGGATGGATCGATCTGGCTCTTGGTTCCGGCAGCGCTCAGCCTCGCCGCCTTTGTCTGGCTCCTCACTCTCCACCCCGCCGCCAGTGGACGGGTCTATGCTGCCTATGGCGGTGTCTATGTGGCCACGGCCCTCGTCTGGCTGAAGGTCGTGGACGGCGAGGATCTCTCCGTCTTCGACTGGACTGGAGCCGGAATTGCCGTGCTTGGTATGGCGGTTATCGTCTTTGGCTGGACCGAGAAGGAGTGAAGCTCCCCGCAGCAGCCTACTCCGCCGAAGCTGCTGCTTCGGCTGCGAAGGCCGGAAGCTACGGGTATTCGGCGAAGGAGAATAATTCAAAAACAGAACGGGTGGGAGATGCTCCGGCACTTCCCACCCGTCTCTTATGATGCCACCGCTGCTTACTTATTCGGCTGCGGGGTATAGCGCAGGTAGGGCTTCACGCTCGTGAAACCCTTGGGGAAAAGCGTCTTTGCTTCTGCGTCATTCACAGCCGGGGTGATGATGCAATCCTCCCCATCCTTCCAGTTAGCTGGTGTCGCAACCTTGAACTTCGAGGTCAATTGGAGCGAGTCTATAACCCTCAGAAGTTCATCGAAGTTCCGGCCACATGAAGCAGGATAGGTCAAGGTCAACTTCACCTTTTTGTCCGGGCCAACGATGAAGACGGAACGCACCGTCATATTGTCCATCGCGTTCGGATGGATCATGTCATAGAGGGTTGCCACCTTCTTGTCAGGGTCGGCAATGATCGGATAGTTCATCGTCGTCTTTTGCGTCTCATTGATGTCATTGATCCAACCCTTGTGCGAGTCCAATGGATCGACGCTGACGGCGATGACTTTCACGCCCCTCTTCTTGAAATCCGGGGTAATCTTGGCGACAGTCCCCAACTCAGTTGTGCAGACAGGGGTATAGTCTTTGGGATGCGAGAAGAGAATCCCCCACCCGCCGC
>ERZ1292633.1283-Hain-H41-02um-R1-1283-length-27447-cov-8_pt1 | contig 27447 bp, 22 predicted proteins | sample MGYA00564406_ERZ1292633 | MGnify/ENA primary metagenome ERZ1292633 (study PRJEB36523, sample SAMEA6512639) | groundwater metagenome | collected 2019-01-08 | study: AquaDiva: Metagenomics assemblies of 32 groundwater samples | reverse complement strand
AGCGTGCTGTCGGCGCCCACGTGGGGCGTGACGAGGAGCCGCACGCCGACCTTCTTCTCGTCGTACCCGATGATCTCGAGCACGCCCGTCTCCCGCTGCCGTTCGTAGCGGGCGATCGGAACGACGGTTCCCACGACGATCTCGGCCTGCTGATTGTCGAGGGTCGTCACCTTGGGCGCCGAGACGAGGTTCGTGCTCGACTGCTGCTTCAGGAGTTCCAGCGCCATCGAGAATTCCTGAAATGAGAGCTTGCCGAACGTGAACTCGCCGGGCGACGCGTAGGGGAACGACTGCCCCGGCGGAAACGCCGGCCCGCCGCCGCCGACCTGGTTGTTCGGATTCGACTCCGCCGTGAAATCGCCGCTCCCGGCACTCTTCGGGAAGGGGAACGTGTGCGGCATCACGGCCCCCTTCGCGCTGGCGCGCATCTGCCAGTCGATTCCCAGCCGCTCCTCCGTGCCGAGCGTCGTCTCCACCAGCTTCGCTTCGATGGCGATCAGCTGCGGCCTACGGTCGAGCCGCTCGAGCACCTTCAGGACCGCCTCCAGGCGCGACGGCGTGTCGGTCACGATCAGGGCGTTCTCCTTGGTGGAGGCGGAGATGACGGAGCCGACTCCGCCGCCCGTGAACGGCGCCACCGACCCCTTCTCGCTCACCACGCTCGCCACCGCGTCGGCGGCGGCCTTGGCGTCAATGTAGCGAAGCGGGAAGACCGCCGAGCGGAGCGCGGCTGGATTCACCACCAGCACCCTGCCGTCGATGCGGTAATCGCAACCGGTCGCCTCCGCCACGTAGGAGACCGATTCCTCGAACGTGAGTTCGGACAGCGTCGCCGTGAACGTCCCGGACACCGGCTGCCCCATGACAAACGAATAGCCGAATTGCGCCGCCACGAGGCGCAGGGCGTCCTGGGCGCGCGTATCCTTGAACGAGAAGGACGCCGTGGCGCCGTCCCGGGCGCCCGCGGGAGTGCCCGCCGCGAGCGTCGCCGCGAGGGCGAGAAGTGCGACAAGGCGCCTCATGATCCTTCTCCTTTCAACGACAAGGTGACCACGGTGCCGTGGTCGAGCACGAGGACCGAGCGGGCTCCGATCTGGAGCACTTCCCGGCCGGCGATCCGATCGCCTTCTCGCACGACTTCCCCATTCACCAGCGCGGTCCGTCCGCGCGGGCCGTTCATGACTCCCTGCAAGAAAAGTCCCGAGCCGCGCGAGGAAGACCTCGCCCCCGATACCGGCTCCGAATTCGGTTCCCTGCCGAGGCGGAAGCGGCGGTCGAACGGATCACCGCCCCATCCCGGCGGCGTCGGCGTCACCGCGGTCCCCCGATCGGACGCGTTCGCCAGCATGGCCAGCGCCGGCGCCCCCCCGCCCACGGCGGAGCGGGAGCGGAGCGCGCGCGTCTTCTCGTCGAGGGAGTAAATCCAGAGGAGAATCGCCAGGAGCACCCCCACGAGGGCGTACGTCCTGGTATTCATCCCCTCCCGAATCTGCTTCCGCAGCCATTGCATGCCGGGCTCCTAGGGCGATCCGTAGATCCAGAGCGACACGTCGGCCACCAGACGCGGCGCCAGCGATGCCTCGTGCCGCAACGCCACCGAGCGGACCACGACCAGCTGGTCGAGCGACTCCACGTCGGCGAGATAGTTTCCGATCGCCTGGTACGGCGCCTCGAGCCGGAGCCTCAGATCGACCTTCCGGTATGCGACCGCCGCGCCCGAGGCGTCGGGAATCACTTCCTCGACCGGCAGGCCCGCGGGCCTGATCAACTCCGTCCGCACACCGTGGCGCACGCTGACCGCCGCGAGCGCGTCGAGCAGAGACGCCACCATCGTTCCGGCGGGGAGCGCGCGCTTGAGCCGCCCGCGCATCCCGTCGGTCGCGGGGTGCGCCCGCTGCCACGCTTCTATCTCGCCGAGTCCGGCCTGGAGATCGGTCAGCTCCGTCCGGAGCGTCGTCTCCCGCGTCGCGAGCACGCGCCGCTCCTTCTCGCGCGGCGCGATCCACGCGGCGTTCACCACGCCCAGCGCCACCACGAGAGAGGCCAGAACGAGCGCGTGGCCGAACCACGGCGCCCGGATGATCGCTTTCGTCACGAACCCGCCCCCTCCGTGAGCCGCGCCGTCAGCGTGAAACCGCTGAGTTCCGGCGCCACCCGTTCACATCCCTCCAGGCGGACCTCATCGACCACCGGCGAGGAGCCGAGCGATCTCAGGAGATCGGCCAGCACCCGCTCGGGCGGCGCCCCCTGCGTTCGGAGGAGCCCGGAAATACGAAGCGAGCGCGGCTCCGGTGGCGCCGGCGCCGCGCCGGGCGCCGTTGTCGCCGCGGCCGGGTCGAGCACCTCCACCGCCGTCAGGCGTACGTCTTGGCCCACGCGATGACTCAGGTCGCGAAGCACCGTCGACCAGACGACCTGGCTTCCCGTCAGACGCCCCAGCAGCGCCTCGAGGCGAGCTTCCTCCTCGCGCGCCGCACGGAACTGGGCCACCGCCGAGCTCTGCGCGTTCAGTTCTTCCAGGCCGCCGCGCAGCGACGCGATCCGCTGGCGGGCCTGCGAGTTCTGAATCTCCGCCGGGGCCGCGATCGACACGATGAGAAGCGCCGCCGCCGCCGCAACCGCCGGGGTCGGTACGGCCTCGGCGATCCAGGAGATGCCCTCGCCCGGGCCGCCGCCGAGGAAATTGAGCGTCTCGCCCGAGATGGACGCCAGCGTCACGCCGGGCGCCGTCGCGTCGGACGGGTCTTCGCGGCCCGTTCCAGCCACGGCGCCATCCCTCTGGGACGGATCATCGGCCGCGCGGACCGGCATCTTGAGAACGCCCCCGAGATAGCCCGCCAGATTCCGGAGCCTGGCGCCGGGCCCTAGCAGGACGACGCGGGTCACGGCCTCGCCCAGGAACTGCTCGTTGCAGTAGTCGAAGGAGTTCCAGAGGTCCCGGACCAGGCGCTCCAGGGTGGGCCGGAGCATGATCCCGACCGCCGCAAGCGGCATCCCGTCGACGAAGTTCGCCTCATCGGCTCCGATCGGCACTCCGCACGAGAGCAGGAGCTCCTCGGCCGCCTCGGGCGTCCGCTCCACCGTCCCCACACCGGGCACCACGATCTGGCGAAGAGCGGCGGCCAGCGTCTGGCGTCCGAAGGCCAGGTCACGCGAGAAGCGGATGTCTCGCCCCTTCAGCACCACGATCTGACTCGCGTCGGAGCCGATGTCGAGGTAGGCGACGACTTCGTTCGACGCGAGCGCGCCCTTTCGCTCGAGGTCGGCGCGGAGTCCTACCGCCGGCACGGTGACGGCCCAGGGGCGGAGACCCGCCGAGACGAGAAGCGCCCGGCGCTCCTCCACGCGGCGGCGCGGCGCGATGACGACCAGCACCGAGAGTTCGCGCCCGGAGCCGGCGGAATCGAGAAGCTCGAAGCGGATCTCAGCTTCGGAGATCGGATAGTTCACGTGGCGGCGGCATTCGAGTTCGAGCGCCGATCGGAGATCGGCCTGGCGCATCGCCGGCATCGAGAGCCGGCGGACGACGACGTCGGGTCCGGAGATCGCGGCGACCGCGGGCCGCCCCGCCGCGCCGAGTTCCGCGACCATCGCCGCGAGCGCCCGCCGTTCGGCGAGCTCGCGGGCGACGGGCGTGAGGTCGGGAGCGATGGCGCGGAAGGCGCTCCGCACGCGAGGCGCGACTCTGTGACGACGGGTCACGCGGGTCAGGCGGAGCCCTGCGTCGCTTTCCTCGACCACCAGCAGGTCGGCGGGCGCCGCGAGGCTGGACCGCCGCAAGCGCGTGAACCAACCCCGGACGACCGGAGGAAGGCGGAGATCGACCGCCGCCATTTTCTGCACCAGATTCGTCGTCGCCTTCGGTTCCATCGTTCCCTCTCGCGCTAGACGCGCGTCTCCACCCACCCCACCACGGAGAGGAGGCCCGACACCTTGCGGATCCGCTGATTCGACCTGTCCGCGATGTAGATCACACCCGTGGAATTGACCACGATCCCGGCCGGAGCGTTCAGCCTGGCGGCCGTCGCCGCGCCGCCGTCTCCCGAATATCCTGCCGTACCGGTTCCCGCGATCGTCGAGATCGTCCCGCCCACCGCGAAGCGGCGGATGACGTTGTTTCCCCGATCGGCCACGTAGAGATCGCCCGACGCCGCCACCGTGACCGATTCCGGCCCGTTCAGCCGGGCAGCGGTGGCCGCGCCGCCGTCGCCGGTGTAGCCGGCGGTCCCGGTCCCCGCGATGGTGGTGATCACGCCAGTCGCCGCCGCGACGCGCCGGATCGCGTGATTGGAAGTGTCGGCGATGTAGAGATCTCCGTTCGACGCCAGCTCGACTCCCTCGGGATTCCGGAGCCGCGCCGCGGTGGCCAGCCCTCCGTCGCCGGTATATCCGTTGATCCCCGTTCCGGCGTACGTCGTGATGATTCCCGTCGCGGCGGTCACCTTCCGGACCTTCCCGTTGCTTCGATCGGCGATGAAGCAGTCGCCGTTGGCGACGACGGCGATTCCGCGCGGCGAATTCAGCCTCGCCGCGGTGGCAGCGCCTCCGTCCCCGGAGGAACCGGGAGTGCCGGTCCCCGCGACGGTCGTGATGATCCCCGTGGCGGCGGCGACCTTCCGGATCTTGTGGTTCCCGGTGTCGGCGATGTAGAGATCTCCGTTGGCCGCGACGGCGAGGTCTTGCGGGAACTGGAGGCGGGCCGCCGTGGCCGCCGCACCGTCCCCGGACGACCCCGGCGAGCCGTTCCCCGCGACCGTCGTGATCACCCCCGTGAGGGGCGAGACGCGGCGAATCACGTGATTGTCGGTATCGGCGATGTAGAGCGATCCGTCGGGGCCGATGGCGACGCCCTCGGCGTTCCTGATCGTGGCCGAGGTCGCCGGACCGCCATCCCCGGTGTATCCGAAGGAGCCGGTCCCGGCGTAGGTGGAGATTCCTCCCGTGGAGATCTGGATCTGGAGCACCCGCGTGGCTTCTCCCACGACGCCCGTCGCCACGAGGCGCTTTCGCCCCGCCGGAAGCGGCGCGCCGTTCTCGTCAAGGGTGTCGGGCGGCGCGACCGTGAACGACCCCGGCCCGACGTTCTTCCCGGGGGACGGAAGGCCGCTCCACGACGGATTCGCGCCCAACTTCTTCACAGCGTACTCGAGCCCCGCCTGGGCCACGTAGAAGGCCTGGCTCGACTGGACGTGGTGCACCGATAGCCCCGAGTTCTCCGAGACGAGCGACACCATGGCGAGACCCAGAATCAGGAGAACCAGGATCGTGGCGGTGACGAGCACCACCGAGAACCCCGCGTCGGGCCGCGGCGCGTGCGGCATCGTCCAGCGCGAACTCATAGGGCCCTCAAGGCGGCGGCGCCGAGCGTCGCGATCGACTGCCCGCCGCGCGCCAGGCGAAGGTAGACCGCCACTCGGCGGATGTCGGTGGCGGAGGGAGCGACGACCGGCGCCGCCGCGGTCCCGTCCTCCTTGAAATAGGCGAACGCCAGCGAATCGACGCCGGCGGCCAGCGCCTGCGGCACGCCGTTCCTCGTGAAGAGCAGATCGGCGCCCTTCGTGCCGCTCCACGAGACGACGATCGGGACGGCGTCGCGATCGACGAACGCGAAGGTCTGCGCGGACGCCGTGGTCACACTGTTCCCATCGCGCAGGCGGCGCATCTCGCGCGCGATCCGCTCCTCGGCGAAACGCGCCTGCTGCAGGAGATCGGCCTCCACGTCGACGAAGCGGTAGGTGCCGATCGCCTCGCGAAACATGACGGCGAGCAGAAGGCCCGCGATCGAGATGACGACGATCACGATCACCAGCTCGATGAGCGTGAAGCCCGCCCCTCCGTCCATCTCCCCGCGCCGGCGGTTTCCAATCGCCCCGGGCCGCATCAGTAGTTCACGAACCAGGTGGTCAGAGTCACGGGCGGAACTCCCGACGTGGTCACCGTGACGCTCACGGTGCGAAAGGTGACGCTGTCGTAGGTCGAGTCGGACGCCACGCCCACCGAACGCTGAAACGCGGTGAACGCGGCAATTGGCGTCTCGGCCGGATAGTTTCCCGCCACCACGTAGGAGAAGCCGCGCGTCGAGGCGTTCCGATCGGCCGTGATCTCCTCCAGCTTGGCCTGCGCGAGTTGCGCGGCGACCGAGGCGCTCCGGGCGTCCGACGAGCGGATCGACGTGGTCGCGAAGAGCATGGCGAGCGGCAGAATGGCGATGCCGGCCACCATGATGAGAATCACCACCTCGATGAGCGTGAATCCCGCCGCCGCCGCCGCCGCCGCCGACGACGACGACGCGCTTCCCGCGCAGCGCCTGGAAATCCGTCGCCGTGACGCCCGGCTCATGGCACCCGGATCGCGCCGGTCTGCGGCGCGACCTCCACGGTGTCGCGCCGCCCCTGGAAGAGGAGCACGACCCGGCCCGCGGCAACGAGCTCGACACCCGCGCTGTCGCGCGGAACACCATAGAAATCGAACGTGACGCCGGGCGTGGCGCCGAAGGAGGCCGACTCGATGCCGACGCCGCGCGTCTCGGTCAGCGCGTCGAACGTGACGACGAGGTTCTTCCCGCGATCGGCCGGATTCACGACGGCCGTTCCGCTGTTCCCGGCGTAGACGATGTAGCGGCCCGCACCGACGTCGAAGCGGACGCCGTGGATCGTGCGGCTCCCGATCGCCCGGTTCTGGGCATAGCGCAGATCGGCGGCGACCCGGCGCGCCGCGGCGTCGAGCCGGATCTCGTCGATCGAGCCGAGCGACGGATAGGCGAGCCAGGACAGGATCGCGAGAAGCGTGATGACGATCGAGAGCTCCACGAGCGTGAATCCGTCCACGCGCGCCGCCGGCATCACCCGACCCTCCCGGCCGTCATGGCCCGGTCGTTCCACTCGCGAGCGCGAGCGGGGTCGCCGGCCAGATTCCAGGCCCGGGCCGCGTCCTCCGCCAGCGCGGCGGTGGGAGCGCTCCGGAACGCGCGCTCGAACCAGCGCGCCGCGTCGGCATGCCGCCCGGCCGAGGAGAGAAAGAGCGCGAGCCGCGACGCCGACTCCGCCCGGCCCGGCGCGAGCGCGCGAGCCGTCAGGAGGGCGTCGAGCGCGCGGTCGGGGTCCCCCGCGGCCGCCGCCGTCACCGCCACGTTCCAGTGCGCCTCCGGCATGTCGTAGCCGACACGGGCGGCGTCCTCGAACCACGGAAGCGCGGAAGCGAAATCGCCGCGCGAGAGCAGCGAGCGCGCCGCCGCGTCGGAGTAGGAGATGGCGAGCTTTCGCGTCACGAAGTCGTAGCGCTCGGGATGTCCGCCCAGGAGATCGGCGCTTCGCGGCCACGTCGCCGGCGGCGTCCAGGCTTCCACGGTTTCCGGGACGGTCCCCGGCGGAAGCGCGCGCGCGACGAGCCCGGAGGCTCGGAAGCGCACGCCCGCGATCTCGAGATCGGCCGGCGCGGCGGCGAAGTAGACGGCGCGGCTCGTGTCGGCGATCCGCTCCAGATCGGCGGCGCGGGCGCGAGCGGCCCAGCCGGCGCGCGGCAGGGTCGAAAGTCCGTTCGCGTCGTCGAAGACGCAGCCGCGGCGGTGGATCAGCGTCAGATCGGAACGCAGCCCCTCGTGGCGGATCAGGTAGGCCGCGAGAAACGTCTCGTTGTCCCCGTCGACCACCAGCGTCGCACCCCGCGGCACGGCGGCGAGGAGGTCTCGCCCATAGCGCTCGGGGAGATCGAAGCCGCTTCGGTCGCAGGCGGCGAAGTGATGCTCGCCGGTCAGGATGACGGCGATCGCGATCGCCGCGAACGCCATCCGCGGACGCGGCGCTCGCCGCACGCACCACGCGGCGCCGGCGCCCGCGACGAGCGCCACGACGGCCGCGAGCGGTACGAGGAACGGCTCGACCTGCGCCATATGCTCCGCATCGGGCGTGAAGACGAGGAACGCCGCCAGCGCGACCGGGATGGAGAGGGCCGCCAGCGCCGGCGCGCCGAGAAGCCGGAGGGTCCGCCCCCCCTGACGGCGTCCCACCGCCACGAGCGCGACCGCGGCCAGGGCCAGGGCCAGGAGGCCGGCGCCGCGCGCGATCAGGGCCGCCATGCCGGCGAGATCTCCGACGAAGAGGTCGATCCGCCACGGGTTCTGGGCCACGGCGCCGTAGGCCTGCCGCGTGAAGACGTCTCCGAACGCCTCGATCGGAGTGCGTTCCTTCCAGAGGAGCGCGGCGCGCTCCGCCACGCGCCACGGGACAATGAGCGCGGGCGTGAGCCCCGCCGCGAGCCACGCCGCGCCCCGCGCGAGGCGCGTCCAGGCGAAGCGGCGGCGGAGCACCCAGGCCGCGAGCACAATCGCCGGCGCGGCCAGCGTCTGATGCGCGAGAAAGGCGATTCCCGCCGTGAAGAAGTAGAGGGCGTCGGCCCGCGTTCCCGCGCTTCGGGCCGCGCGCGCGTTCCGGGCGGCCAGGACGAGCCCGAGGAACGCGACCGCGGCCAGCCCGTAGACCTCGGCCTCCACGGCCACGCGCCAGACCGGAATCGAGATCGTGAAGAGCGCCGCCGCCACCGCGGAGCCGAAGCGCCCGGCGCCGAAGCGGCGCGCGGTGAAATAGAGAAGCCCCGCGGCGGCCGCCACGAGGAGCGCGGAGAGCGCGTTCACGCGCCAGGCGAGCGATCCGACCGGGATCTTGCCCGCAAGGTGCGCCAGAAGCGTCCAGAGCGGATAACCTGGCGGATGTGGCACGCCGAGCGATTCGGCCGCGAGCAGGAGCTCGCCCCGATCGCCCGCGCCGACGCCGGGCGCCAGCGTGCGCGCGTAGAGCGCTCCCGCGGCCGACGCCGCGAGGAGGGCTTCAGCCGCCATGGTCCGGCGCATGCTCATTCCCCCGTTCGACCGAACTCCCTGAAAACGGTGGAGCGAGGCAGGGTTCCCTCCCCACCTCGCCGCCGCTCAGGTCCGCCGTGAGGCGGGTGCATTCGATGACAGTCCGATTAGTACGACGAGTAGGCGTTCAGATTCGCCTTCACGACACCCGTCGTGGAGTTGTACTGCCAGCCGCCGGCGTTATCGATGCCCGCCGTGGTCTTCACGGCCAGCGAGTTGTTCACCGGTTCCTTCGGGACGCGGCCGTCGGCGAAGATCGTGCCGTCGAGCGTCGGGAAGGTGGCGCTGCCGTTCAGGGCATTGCGTGCATACTGGATCGCGATCGCCGACCGAATGCCGCCCAGCTGGCCCTTCAGCGTGGCGACGCGCGCCTGTTCCCGCATGTCCTCGTACTTCGGGATCGCGACCGCGGCGAGGATGCCGAGAATCACGATCACGATCACCAACTCGATGAGCGTGAAGCCCGATTCCGAATGCTTCCGAACCATGATGAAAACCTCCCTGATCTGCGGACCTGAGTGCCCAGCCCCGCGAGGGCTGTGTGAATGGCTACAGGGAAAGATTCGGCTGATTCGGGCCCGATCTTTAGGGGCCCTTGGACCAGCCCTCCTAGTGCTGGAAGGCGCTCATGAGGTTCCAGAGAGGCAAGAAGACGGCCAACGCGGTGAAGAGAATTCCCACCGCCATGACCACCAGGAGGATCGGCTCCAGGGCGGAAGAGAGGTTCTTGAGCTCGTAATCGACGTCCCTGTCAAGATATGTGGCGCCGCGGGCGAGCAGCCTGTCGAGGGCGCCGGTTTCCTCGCCGACGCCGACCATTTCCACCACGAGGGGCGGAAAGACCCGGCTCCCGCGGAGTGGTTCGGTCAATCCCTGACCTGCGATGACGCCATCCCGCATCTTGTCGACGTCGGCTTCGGCCACTTTATTACCCAAAACTCCGCGGGCGATGGCGAGCGCCTGCACGACCGGAATGCCCGCCGCGAGGAGCGCCGAGAGAACCCGGATGAACCGCGAGATGATCAGCTTCTGCATGACCGTCCCGAAGATCGGCATGGTGAGGATCCAGGAGTCGATCCGCGCCCGTCCGCCCGGCGTGCGCGACCAGAGGATCCAGGCGGTGACCGCCGCGACGATCCCGAAGAGGACGAGGAGGAATTGCGCCTCGAAGAAGTCGCTCACCCCGATCAGAACCCGCGTCGGGAGCGGGAGATCGGCGCCGAGCCCTTTGAAGAGGCTGGCGAAGCGGGGAAGAACGAACTTCACGAGCACGAGGAAAGCGACAACGAGCTCGATGCAGATCACCATCGGGTAGAAGGTCGCCGAGCGAAGCCGCTGATCGGTTTCCTCGCCGTATTCGAGAATGATGGCCACGCGGTCGAGCATCTCCGTGAGAAGCCCACTCTCCTCGCCCGCGTGGACGAGGCTCACGTAGAGCTCGGGGAAGCAGCGGTCGTGGCGCGCCATCGCCTCGGTCAGGGTGCTCCCCTGGGAGACGTCGCTGACGACCTGATTGATCGCCTCCCGAAGCGGCACGCTGGTCGATTGCGCTCCGAGCATGCCGAGCGCCGAGACCAGCGGAAGGCCGGCGTCGAGCATCGTCTCCAGTTGCCGCGTGAAGAGGATCAGGTCGCGGCTCGAGACGCGCGGCTTCAGGAACGGAATCGAGATGGTGCGGGAAGGTGTGGCGGCCGGCGAAGGCGTTCCGGGCGCGGTGCCGTCCTTCGCTTCGAGCCGGACCGGCGTCAGGCCCCGGGCGTGGATCTGATCGATGGCGGCGTCGAGATCGGGAGCCTCGAGAATACCCTGCTCGTCGCCCCCGGACGCCGCGAGCGCGCGATAGTGATAGGTCGCCACGATCTACCGCCCCGCGTCGGTCGTTTCGCTCTCGAAACGCGCCGCGCCGCGCGCCGTGACGCGGAGCGCTTCCTCGAGGGTGGTCAGCCCCCGCGCGGCCTTCCGGGCGGCGTCTTCGGCCAGGAGCTGCATCCCGCCCCGCCGCGCGGCGCGCGCCAGCTCCTCCATCGGAGCGTGCGAGGCGACGAGGGAGCGGATCTCCTCGGAGACGTCGAAGACCTCGTAGATCCCGATCCGGCCCTTGTACCCCGTGTCGCCGCAGGCGCGGCAGCCCGCCGCCTCGAAGAAGGTCCCCGTCCCCTGCGGGAGACCGAGCGAGGCGAGGAGATCGTCGGGCGGCGTCACCGGGCGCCGGCACTTCTCGCAGACACGCCGCACCAGCCGCTGTGCCACGACTCCGTTCAGCGCGGAGGCGAGGAGATAGGGCGCGATCTGCATGTCGAGGAGGCGCGGAATGGCGCCGGCGGAGTCGTTCGTGTGGAGCGTCGAGAAGACGAGGTGCCCGGTCAGCGCCGAGCGGATCGCGATTTCCGCCGTGTCGCTGTCGCGGATTTCGCCGACCAGGATGACGTCGGGATCCTGGCGGAGGAGCGCACGGAGCCCGCGTGCGAAGGTGAGCCCGATGTCGGGATCGACCTGCGTCTGGCGGACCGTCGCCACGTGGTATTCGACGGGATCTTCCAGCGTCGTGATGTTCCGGTTCACGGTGTTGATCGTGTTGATGCAGGCGTAGAGAGTGGTCGTCTTGCCGCTCCCCGTCGGTCCCGTTACGAGAACGACGCCGTTCGGCCGCGCGATCATCCGCTCCAGGAGCGCGAGCGGCTTGGGAGCGATTCCGAGATCGGAGAGACTCCGAAGCGGCGAGGAGAGATCGAGGATCCGGAGCACCACGTTCTCCCCGTGAATCGTCGGAAAGGTCGAGACGCGGAGGTCGAATTCCTTGCCGACCGCCGTGGTCCGGATGCGTCCGTCCTGAGGCAGCCGCCGCTCGGAGATGTCGAGCGACGCCATCACCTTGATGCGGGAGACGACGGAGGCGTAGAGCGTCTTCGCCTGCGTCGCGACTTCGCGGAGCTGCCCGTCCACGCGGATCCGGATCCGGAACGACGCTTCCTCTGGTTCGATGTGGAGGTCCGACGCGCCCTCCCGCACGGCCTGCTCCACGAGGGCGTTCACAAATCGAATGATCGGGCCGTCTTCCTCGGGGCGGGCCGCCACGGCCGCGGCCGCCTGCTTGAGCGCCTGCTCGCGCACGATCGAATCGAGGTTGCCCGCGACCGGCGCGTACCGCTCGATCGCCTCGCGGATCTGGGAGCCGGCCGCCACGACGACGTCGACGTCGAGCCCGGTGGTGAGGTGCACCTCGTCACGCGCCACCACGTCGAGCGGGTCGGCCATGGCCACGGTGAGCGTGTTTCCGATCTTGAAGAGCGAGACGACCTGATACTGCCGTGCCACGCGCTCGGGGACGAGCTGGACGATCTCGGGCTCGAGGACGTACGTGGAGAGGTCCATGCGGGGAACGCCCAGCTGCTCCTCGTAGTAGTCGAGGATCGCGTTCTCGGAGACGAGCTCGAGCCGCAGGAGGACTTCGCGCAGGGTGGCGCCGGTCCGCCGCTGCTCCTCGAGCGCGCGCGAAAGCCCCTCGGGCGTCAGGCTTCCCTGCTCGACGAGGCTCTGGCCGAGCGGCTTTCGTCCCCCGGAATTCATGGCGATCTCCTCCTTCAGCCGCGCGGATGGCGCAAGCTATCGGATGGGTTATCGGCCGCGAGGGGAGGGTTCTGTAGCGCCGCCGAAACGGAGGCGCGCGCGATGGGTAGCGCCGCCGAGGGCTCGGCGGCGTCCTGCTACTCCTGAAAGCCCGAGGGATCGGTCTCGGAGTTCTCCAGATCGGAAGGAAGTTCCGGTTCTTGCGTGATTTCGGGCCTCGCGTCGGCGCCCAAATCGGTGAGCGTCAGCTCGGTCCACGCGAGGAGCGCGCGGGCAGGATCGGAGGTGAAGGCGCGCGTCGAGTCCGACGAAAGGGTCTCGGCCGTGGTCTCGACTCGCAGAAGGCTGTCGGCCTGAGCCGCCACCGCCATCGCGGCGGCCAGAAGCGTGGAGTCGGGGCGCGCCGTCAGCGGCGCTCCCGAGAGGAGGCTGTCGCTCCGGCTGCTCCAGGGGAGCCGGCGCATCTCCGCTTCGAAGATCGAGCGGGCGAATCCCGTGAGCGGGACGGCGCCGTTTCGCCAGAACGTCTGCGTCAGGACCAGCCGCTCGATGCCGGTGGAGTCGTCGTTCGAGGGCCAGCGGTCGCTACCGTAGCGGCGGACTCGCTCCACCATCGACGGCACCACGCGGCGCCCCAGGCGGAGAGTGTCGGCCCCGACGGTGGTTCGAACGGGCGTGACGCTGGGATCGTATTCGAAGAGCTCGAACGACGAGACCTCGCCGCCCTGGCGGGCGTGCCGGGCCGCGCCGACCGGATACTCGTAGAGCTTTCCTCCGTTCAGCGCCTGGTAGCGAACGAGGACGAACTCCTGCCCGTCGAGGTTTCCTCCCGGCGCCGGCACGTCGCCCGTGCCCGAGGAGTTCGCGCGCGGCGAATCCTCCGCGCCCTGTGGATCGTCGATCTGGGATCCGTCCCCGCCCGGGAGGAGGTCCTTGCCCCGCAGGGAGGCCGGGGCGAAGAGCCCGCGCTCGATCCGGAAGGAGCCCCGACCGTCGGTCGTCTTGAGCTCGACCCAGAGTCCCCAGCGCCCCCGCCCGAGATCCTCCTTCGAGACGACGGCGACCCGCTGATCGAATTCCCGGACGGGAGAATGGCGGCTCCGCGCGCGGCCGTGGAACGAAACCCACGTGCCGACGAGATCCTGGGGCGGAAGGCGGAGGGAGCGGAGCTTGAGGGTCTGCGCGGACGCGGACGAAACGGCCCCCGCCGCCACGGCGATCGCGAAGCACGCGGCCGCCGCGGCTCGGAAGAGCCTAGTCCCAGTGATTGATGTGCTCGAGCGCCTCGTCATAGTCGAAGTTCGGGCTCTGCTCCTTGGAGTGGCAACGGATGCACGCTTCGGGTCCCACCGACGAGGATTCGTCCGGATGCCTGGTTCCCATGCCATGGCAGCTCTCGCACTGGACGTTCACGAGGTCCGGAGTCGTCTGCCTCGAGATGAATCCGCCGGCCTGTCCCAGTCCCGCCACGTGGCAGGTGAGACATTCCGGAGTCGCGTCGCGTTCCGCCTTCACGAGCGTCTCGAACGCGTGCGCGTGGCCCTGCTTCAGGTACTTCTGATACTCCACCTCGTGGCAACGGCGGCAGGTCTTCTCGCCGAGATAGCGATCGCCGGCGAGTTGCTGCTGCGTCTGCGCTTCCTGCTGTTGCGCCTGCTGCTGGTTCTGCTGGGCGAAGCGCCGGTTCAGCTCGTCGTTGAAGGCGTCCACCACCTGGTTCATCGTCTCGTCCGGCGGCACCTTCGCGTCCAGCACGACGACCTCTCCGTCGTAGGACGCGATCTTGCCGTCCTCCACCACCAGGTGGATCCCCGGAATGTGCTGCCCGCGCTCGCCGCCCCGGACGTTCACCACGTCCTGCGTCTGGACGATCTGCTTGATGAGCCCCGCCTGGTGCCCGAAGACCATGACGTCGATCCCCGGCACCTCCACCGTCAGGCGCTGGCCCTCCAGGAGCCCCAGGTGCGAGAGGACGACGACGATGTCGGCCTTCTTCCGGAGCTGCGGAATCAGCGTCCTGGCCGTCTCGATCGGATCGAGGATCTCCAGGGCGGACTCCGTCGGCACGGTCCGGAGCTTTGCGTCTTTCCAGATGAGCCCCGTGAACGCGACGCGCACCGACCCGACCTTACGAATGACGTACGGCTTCACGAACGGCTTCTTCGTGTCGGCAAAGACGAGATTCGCCGAGACGACGTCGATCTTCGTCTTCCGGAGCGTGTCGAGCAGGTACCGCTGTCCGAAACTGAACTCGCGTTCCCCCAGCGTGACGACGTCGTATTCCAACCGATCCATCATTTCGACGAGGAAACCGCTCTTCAGCGAATCCTGGACGCCGCCGAATCCGAAGAAGTCGCCCGCGTCCACGAGGAAACGGTTCGGGAACTTCGTCGCACCGATCTTGAGTTGACTCGCCCTCCGGGCGAGTCCGCCTAGCGGGTTCGCGTGTCAGCCACAGGGGGCAAGTTCCCCGAAGACGTCGGTCGTGCTCTGGATGAAGATGTCGGTCGGGGCGCTCTTCCCTTGCAGCGATGCGGCAGCCGTAAGCATAAGCGCGACAACAAGAAAGAGCAGGTATCGAATGCGAGCCAGCGGAATCACCTCCTCACGTGGTGACGATAGATCGGCAACGTGACGCAAAACTATACCCCGCTGGGCTTCTCGGGTTCAAGGCGGCAGGGAGAAAAAGAGGGGCGGGGCCGCTTTTCCGCCGGCCCCGCCCGAAATCGTCGATGGGGGGACTACTACTTCTTCACGCGATCCTTGAGCGCCTTGCCGGCGTGGAAGGCCGGGAAGCGTGACGCGGCGATCTTGATCTTCTCGCCCGTCTGCGGATTGCGTCCGTCGCGTGCCTTGCGCTTGCGCGTCTCGAAGGTGCCGAATCCGGTGATCTGGACCTTCTTCCCCGTCATGAGCGCGGCGGCGATGACACCCTCCTTGCCCGGCGAGAAGATCATCTCGACTACGGAGCGCGCCTGACGGGAGGAGATACTCGCCTTCTTCGCGATCGTCGCTACGAGTTCTGTCTTGTTCATATTCGTCTCACCTCCTTTCGAAGAACGACGCGTACGCTACGCCGCACCCCGGGGAGGGTCAAGGGGTTTCCGCATCCTCATGCGGTTTTTCGCGATTAGTAGAGCTGGTCGATGCCGCCGAATCCGCGCAGCCCGCGCGACCCCTGCTCGTAGTAGACCTCGGGGAGGTTCTTCACGTTGATCTTGAAGTAGTACTCCTTCGTGTCGCCCGAGATGCTTCGCGTGAACTGCGCCTGCCAGCAATGGAGGTCGCGCGTGACGCTGAAGTTCTGGGAGACCAGTTGACGGCCCCGAACGTCGTACTGCCCCGCGTATTCCACGCGCCAGTTGCGGGAAAGGTTGAGCCCCAGGAATCCGTTGCCGCGCGCCGTCGAGCCCCACGGCTGATACCCCCCTCCGGCGAGGTTTCGGGCGCGGGAGCCGTTGTAGGCGACCGAGAGGGTCAGGTTCCACGGCAGCCCGGCGCTCGCCTGATCGGGGTGAAGCGGATTGCCGAGGGCGCCCGCGAAGCCGCTCCCCACGATTCCCCCGGCCGCGGTGCCCTCCCCGGCGTTCGTCTGATCGACAGTCGCCCCCGAGCGGCCCGTCAGCGTGAAGCCGGTCGAGGCGCTGAAGGAGAGGAGCCGGCGGTCGTACGGGTTGTGGAGGAACGCGAAGGAGAAATCGCTGCGCGGCGTCGGCGCCAGCCGGAGCGACGTGGAAAGGTCCGAGAGCGGCTTTCGTCCGAAGCGTTCGGCCAGGAAGTCGTAGGAGCCGGACGTGTTCATCTGGATGAAATTGTTGATCACCGTTGGCTGCTGCGGATCGCCCCACTTGAGATGCAGGTCGTTTCGCAGGGAGAACTGAAGCGACCGCTGCTCGCTGGCGCCGAGCGCGCCGATCCCGCTGACGCCACCGAAGCGCGGGGCCAGAACGCCCGTCGTGGTCCGGTAGAAGAGCTTCGGATACGACGGCTGGTAGGCGAAGGAGACCGAGGGCGTCACCACGTGCCGGAGCGCGCGAAGGGGACCGATCGGGCGGCGGAACGTGCCGAAGATCTGCGTGTTCACGCCGGCGCTCCCACGCCAGACGCCCGCGCGCTGGTTTCGATTCCCGGCCTGGTCGCGCGTGATGAAGGTCTCGGAGTAATCCATTCGCGTCGAGAGCCCCAGAAAGCCGAGCATCCGCCTCTGGTCGGTGAGCGACACGTCGTGGCGCGCCGCCGTGCGGGCGTCGATGACCGAGTCACGGCGCGCGGCCGTCGAGTCCGCAGGGAAGGCATTCACGAAGATGTTCCTCTGGTTCACGACGCTGGTGGAGAAGGCGACGAGGGTCTGCGCGAGCCACGGGAGGCGCGCCGGCTCCCTCCCCCGCGCCAGGTGTCCCAGCGGCCGGGCCGAGAGCCGGAACGACGCCGAGGGAAGCTGCTGCTGGACGCTGAGGCCCAGTGGATCGGGATCGAGATCCTGGTTTCGCACCAGGCCGATGTTGAGCGTGGAGCCCGGCCAGGTCCTATCGAGGGAAAAGCTCGACCGGAGATTTCGCTGCACGCGCACCGAGACCGGCCGGCCCAGGTTCGCGTCGCGGTAGTAGGACGACGAGTTGGTGAGGTTCGCCAGCCCGCGAAGCGTGAACCCGGGTGCCAGGGTCTGGAAGTGATTCCCCTGGAGGTCCCACGCCGACTGCTGAAGATCGGAGTCGAGCGACCGCTGATAGGAGCCGCTCAGCTGCCCCTGGAATTCGTAGAGCTTGTGATAGCGGGCCTGCCCGTGCGCCACCCAACGCGCGGACTGGTAGTAGTCGCCCCAACCGGTGGCGTCGAGGTAGTCGCTGATCGCCCAGTAGTAGCCGAGGTTCCGGACGAACTTTCCGCCGGCGCTGGAAGAGCCGAACTCCACTTGTGGAAGCTGGAAACCCGAATGCCGGCCCGACTTGATGGGAAAGATGTAGAACGGGAGCCCGAGAAGCGGGATGTTCCGGAAGTAGAAGACCACCGGCTTCACCACGACCTTGTCGCGCAGGACGAGGCGCATCTTCGAGGATCCGAAGTGGAAGTGCGGTTCCTCCAGATCACAGGTCGTGTAGGTCCCCGCGCGCACGTTGAAGATGCTCTCCGAGACGCGCCGCACCTCCTGCCCCGCGAAGTATCCGCGGTCGTAGTTCGTGCGTCCCGCGTAGACCGTCCCGCGCCGGATGGCCAGATCGTAGGTCATCGTCTCGCCCACGATCCGGTCCTTTCCGTCCTGGAGCACCGGCTCTCCCTCGGCGCGCATCTTCTGGGAGCGCGCGTCGAAGTGGACGCGGGTCGCCTGGAGATTCATCTCCTTGTAGGTCACGTCGGCCGTGCCGAGGACGTCGACCAGCCGTGTCTCCACGTCGTACTCGATCTGCTGCCCTTTGTAGCTGATCTTGTCCAACTTCGCCGCCGCGGCGGTATCGCCTTCGGCCGCCATGTAGTAGATCCCCTCGCTCCGTCCCAGCACGGTGGCCCGCCGCGGCTTTCCGTTCTCGAAGCCGACGCGGATCGTATCGCCGTCCGCCGTGTTTCGCCCCCCCTGCGCGCTGTCGGCGGAAGCGGGCCAGTAGAGGCTCTTCGCTCGGCCGACGATGAAGGCCTCCCGCGCCTCGTCGTTCTCGAGATAGAGCGTGATCGTGTCTCCGCTGGCCAGGTTCCGCTCCCCGCGGCCCGACGTCGCGCGCTCCTCGTAGTCGACGGAGGCGTTGGGACGCATCTGGAGCGACGTGATCTTGCCGTCGCGGAAGCGGACTTCCATGCTGTCGCCGCGCGCGATTCCCTCGGGGCTGACCGCCCGCGGGTCGCCGACCAGGAGCGCGCGATCCTCGCTGCGATAGAAGGACGCGGCGGCGCTCGTGGCGTGCAGGCTGTCGCGGTCGATGCGGACCCGCCCGACCGCGAAGACGCGGTTCCGGGCGTTGTCGAAGCGGAGCGTGTCGGCGGCGATGTCGGTGGCGCGCCCATCCTTCTCGACCAGCGTGAGGCTCGGCGATTCCTCCGCCCACGCGTAGTCGGCGCGCCGGTCGTACCGGATCCGCCCCGCGCGGACCCGCGTGCTCTCGGCGCGGTCCTCCGCGTTGACCTTGCCGATCGCGGTGACGATGTCGCGCCCCCGGTCGTACTCGAGTCGGTCGGCGCGAAGCGTGCGTGACGAATCGCGGAGCATGGCGTTTCCCGTGATCACCGAGAGATTTCGGTCCCGGTAGAACGTCGCCTCCTGCCCCGTGATGACGGTCCCATGGTCCTCGATCCGGACGTTCCCGGTCAGGATGGCGAGCCGCTGCTTCCGGTCGTACGAGGCCTCGGTGCCGCGCATGACGGTGGTGCCGTCGAAGACCTTCACGTTGCCGCGGAAGATGACGAACTCCCGATTCTGGTAGATCTGCGCCGAGTCGCCGATGACCCGCGTGGCGCCGTGCACCACGGTCACCTTCGTGGCGCGCAGCACGTTCTCCTCCGACGTGGCGGAGCCCTCCAGGCGATCGGCGTTCAGCCGGTAGGGTTCGTCGGCGGAAGCGTCGGGGGCCGGGGTCTGCGCGAACGCCGGGTTGGCCTGCGCCAGGAGCGCGGCCGCCGCGGCGAATCCGAATGCCGCCGCGAACGCGAACCGGCGCGCCGGCTTCCTAGAGCGCACGCGGCATCTCCCGATGGAGGTGCGCCAACACTTCGCCGATCAGGAAGAACGATCCGGTGACGAGGAGGGCGCCTCCATTGGCTCGCGCCCACTCGCGCGCGAGCGCGAGCGCCTCCGCGGACGCGCGAACCGCCCGAGCCTCCGGATGGCGCGCCGGCGCGTGCCGCACGAGTTCCCCGGCCGGCGTCGCCCGCTCCCCCGCGAACTCGGTCAGGACGAACCGCGACGCGCACGTTCCGAGCGCGCGGAGGATCGATCCGTGCTCCTTGTCGCGCGAGAACGCCGCGACGACCGCGACGGGACGGCCGCCGAAGAGTGCCGACACCGTGGCGGCGATCGCCTGCGCGCCTTCCACGTTGTGGGCGACGTCGAGCAGGAGAGGCGGATCGCCCGGGAGGAGTTCCGCGCGCCCCGGCCAGCGCGTCGCCTCCACGCCCGCCGCGATCGCCTCTCCGATCTCCCGGTCGCTCAGGCCCTCCGGCGCCAGGATCGCCTCGGCCGCCAGGGCGGCCAGCGCCGCGTTCCTCGCCTGATGGACCCCGATCAGCGGCGTGCGGAGCGTGCCGCGGAAGGAGGGCGTCGCGAGGTGAAAGGTGGTCCCCGACGGATCGACCGATCGCGCGGCGTAACGCGCGTCGGCGCCGAGCCGCAGCACGCGAGAACCCCTCGCTGCCGCCACGCGCAGAATCTCCGCGCGCGGCTCCGGCCGGCGGACGCCGAGAACCAGGGTGCCCCCCTCCTTCACGATGCCCGCCTTCTCGCGCGCGATCCGCGCCAGCGTTCCCCCGAGGATCTCGGCGTGGTCCGAGGCGATCGTCGTGATGACGGAGACGCGCGACGTCAGGATGTTCGTGGCGTCGAGCCTTCCGCCCAACCCGACCTCCACGACTCCGAAGTCGATGCGCGACGCGGCGAAATGATCGAAGCAGAGCGCCGTGGCCGCCTCGAAGAAGGAGGTCGGCTCCTCCTCGAAGCGCGGCCACCAGCGGGCCAGCAGCGATTCGAGCGCCTCGTCGCCGATCTCGGCGCCGTCGATCCGGATCCGTTCGTGGAATCGAACCAGGTGGGGCGACGTGTAGAGACCGACGCGCCGGCCCGCGGCGCGGAGGATCGAGGAGAGATGCGCGGCGGTGGAGCCCTTGCCGTTCGTTCCCGCGATCAACGCGCTGGGAAAGGCGCGGTCGGGCCGCCCGGCGCTCGCGAGGAGACGCTCGATTCCCTCAAGACCGAGCCGCATGCCGCTCCGCTCGAAGCGGTAGAGCTGCTCGAGCTGCCGCGCGAGCGGCAGTCCGGCGATCGCCGTCATTCGTCGGTTCGGGTCGCTCCGGCGGGAGAAGCGGCGGGCGTTTCGGGGGACATCGCCTTCTCCGGCGGGGCATCCAGCGCGGGAACGGGAGCCGCCGCGGCGGCGGGGGCCGGCGCGGGCGTGGCGGAAAGCGCGTGCCCCACCGGGGCCGGCACCGGCTCGGAGGCGGCGCGGAAGCGCGCCAGCGATTCGCCGGCGCGACGGCGCGGCGGGTGCGGCAGGCGCGCCGCGGCGGCGAAGAACCGCAGGAGCCAGGCGAGCGTCTTCCGCATCTCGGAGCGCGGAACGATCTGATCGATCATTCCCTTCTGAAGCAGGAACTCCGAACGCTGGAATCCCTCCGGCAATTCCTGATGGATCGTCTGCTTGATGACGCGCGGCCCGGCGAATCCGATCAGCGCCTTCGGCTCGGCCAGGATGACGTCCCCGACCGACGCGAACGAAGCGGTGACGCCGCCGGTGGTCGGGTGGGTGAGGATCGAGATGTAGGGAATTCCCGCGTCGGAGAGCCGCGCCAGGAGCGCGTTCGTCTTCGCCATCTGCATGAGCGAGAGGATCCCCTCGAACATGCGGGCTCCCCCCGAGGACGACAGGATGACGAGCGGGCGCCTCGTCTCGATGGCGAGGAGAATCGAGCGCGCGATCCGCTCCCCCGAGGCCGAGGCGAGACTCCCGCCCAGGAAGTCGAAGTCCATGATGGCGACGACGAGCGGCATCTCCTCGATGAGCGCCTCGCCGCAGAGCACGGCCTCGCCGAGTCCCGTCTGCTCGCGCGCCTTCTTCAGGCGGTCGACGTAGCGGCGGGCGTCGCGGAAGCGGAGCGGGTCGGTCGAGACGACCTCGGCGAACCGCTCCTGGAAGGAGCCTTCGTCGAGGAGGATCTTCACGTACGAGCGGGCGGAGATGCGGAAATGGAAGCCGCACTTTACACAGGACCAGAGGTTACGCTCGAGTTCCTTGTGATAGAGGATCTCGCCGCACTCTTCGCACTTGGACCAGAGGCCGTCCGGGAACTCGCGCCGGTGCTGCTGCGCCTTGAGTCCTTCCTTCGCCTTTCGAAGCCAGGTCATGCGCTCTGTCCCCCTGGAAGCATGAGGAGCATGACGATAGCATCCTCCACCGGGTTCTGGTAGTAGCTCTTCCGCATCGCGATATCGATGAACCCGTTGCGGGCGTAGAAGGTACGGGCGTGGACGTTGGACTCGCGGACTTCCAGCGTGACGCGCCTCGCCCCCTGCCGGCGGGCCTCGGTGACGAGATCTCCCAGGAGCCGCTGCGCGACTCCCTTCCGTCGGTACCCCGGATCGACCGCGAGGTTGCCGAGATGAGCCTCGTCCATGACGAGCACGGCGAACGAATAGCCGACCACCCGCTCTACCCCCTGCTTGTCCGCGACCAGCGCGCCGCGCGCGTAGGTGCCGCCGCCGACCTCGATTTCGGAGAGGAACATGGCCCGCGACCACGGATCGGAGAAGCAGCGCCGCTCGATCTCCACGACCTCGTCGAGGCAGTCGAGACCGATCGGCACGACCCGGATCGGACCATCGTAGGTCACGGCGCCGGCTTCCGCGCGTTGGGGGCGCGCCCGTAGGCCGGCGCCGCCAGCGTGAGGTCGCTCGCCTCGCCGGTCTGAAGCAGCAGGTCGCCCAGCATCGCCACCGACGCGGCCAGAGGGGCGGGATCGCGGCGCGGGACACGGTCGTCGTCCAGGAGCGATGCGATCGCTTCGTTCGCGGGAAGCGCCACGAACGGACGGCCGGCCGCGAGCGCCGTCGATCGCTCCTCGAGATCCTCCTCGGGAATCGACTCGGGCGCGGCGATCGGGCGCGGACGCGCGCCTCGCTCTTCCGCTTCGTCGGCCGTCTCCCAGAGCGCGACCTCGACCTGCTTTCGTTCGCCGTGGGTGACCGTGAGGCGTAGCCCCGCCGCGTCGCGAGCCGCGTGCGCCGCCGCCTCGTGCGCCGAGACGAGCGCGAGCGGAATCGACGCGCCCATGGCGAGCCCCTTTGCCCAAGCCAGCCCGATTCGAAGCCCCGTGAACGATCCGGGGCCGCGCGAGACCGCGATCCCCGAGAGCGAGGCGAGCGTGATTCCCACGTCCCGCGCCAGCGTTTCCGCGGAGGCGGCGAGCCCGCTCGAGTGCCCGCCCGGCGAGAGCGGCGCCACGGCGCGGAGCGCGCCGTCCACGATCAGCGCGACCGAGCCGTACGGGCTCGCGGTGTCAATCCCGAGGATGGAGCGCATCGTGCCAGCGGTCCCGGTCCAGGAGTCCTGCGCGAGCCGCCTCTTCCCACCGTTCGCCGCGCGGCCGCAGACGAATCTCGCGCCCCGCGCCCGCGGCGGGGTCGAGGTAGCGGAGTTCCACGTCGAGTCGCTCCTCGGGAAGGCGCTCCTCCGCTCGGTCGGCCCATTCCACGAGGGTCACGGCGTCGCCGGCCGCCAGATCGTCGAGCGCCAGCGTCTCGAACTCCTCCGGCCGCGTGAGTCTGTAAAGGTCGGCGTGCACGATGCGGGGCCCCTCCCCGTAGACTTCCACGAGGACGTAGGTCGGGCTTCGGCCACGCGTACCGGGATGGATTCCCTCGACGATGCCCGAGACGAGCGTCGTCTTCCCGGCGCCCAGCTGGCCGCGGAGCGCCACCCAGTCCCCCGCGCGCAGAATCGTCCCGAGATAGCGCCCCAACGCGCGCGTCTCGCCATCGGTTCTGAGGAGGGAGCGAATCTCGACCGGCATCGGTTACCCGCGCGGAAGAAGCGTGGCGACCGGGAGGATCATCTCGTCGAGGGAGATCCCTCCGTGCTGGAAGGAGCCTCGATAGCGGTTCTCGTACTCGTGGAATTTGGTCGGGTAGATGAAATAGAAGTCTTCCTTCGCGATGATGTAGTGCTTGTTCAGCGAGTCGGCCGGAAGGCGGAACCGCGTCGGGTCCTTCAGGTGCACGGCCGCGCGCCCGTCGCAACCGAGGTTGCCGCCGTACTTGAAGCGGAGATTCGTGGAGGTCTCCCGGTTCCCGTAGACCAGCGAGGAGCGCCGGCTCAAGACCGCGCCGTGATCGGTCGTCACGATCACGACGGAGTCCTGCTTCGAGAGCCATTTGAGCGCGTCGAAGAGCGCCGAGTGGTTGAACCACGACCGCATGACGGAGCGAAACGCCGATTCGTCCGGCGCCAGCTCCTTGAGCAGATCGGACTCCGACCGCCCATGGGTCAGCATGTCGAGGAAGTTGAAGACCATGGCGACGAGTGGGATGTTCTGGAACGTGACGACGTTCCGCCGCACGTGGCTCGCTTCCTCCACGTTCGACACCTTGAGGTACTTGAGCCCCGGGGCGACCGGAACCTCGAGGCGCTCCAGCAGTTTTTCCAGCAGCTGTCGCTCGAAGCGGTTCTTGCTTCGCTCGTCGGCGGAAATCTCCTGCCAGTACTCCGGGAACTGCTGCTGGATCTCTTCCGGGAAGAGCCCGCTGAAGATCGCGTTTCGCGAATAGGGGGTCGCCGTCGGCAGGATCGAGATCTGGTGATCGAGCGTGATGTCGAAGTAGGGCCGGAGGAGCGGCTCCACGGTGAGCCACTGGTCGAGCCGCATGCAGTCGATCACCACGAGCGTGACGCGCTTTCCCGCCCGCAGATGTGGGGCCACCCACCGCTCCACGACGTCGACCGAGAGCGGGGGCCGATCGGTGGCGGCGGCGGCGACGGCCGTGGCGGCGGCATCCGCGGTGGCGGTGGCGCCGGCGCCGGGGCGCGCCCACGATTCGTAGGCCGACTCGACGTACTGGCAGAACTCGACGTTCAGCTCGCGGCGCTGATCGGCGTGAGCCTGGCGGAGCCCTGCGTCTCCCGCGGCGTCGAGTTCCACGTCCCACTGCGCGCTCCGCGTGTGGATCTCGATCCAGCGGCGCCAGTCGGGCGCCGGCCCCGCGTCGGCCCGCGCGCGAGCCAACTCGGCGACGTAGTCACGCGCCAGGCGCGTTTCGTGGAGGCGATCGCCGTCGAGGACGCGCTTCAGGGCCAGAAAAATCTGCATCGGCCGGACCGGCTTCAGAAGATAGTCGCTGATCCGCCGTCCGATCGCGTCGTCCATCAGCGACTCCGCCTCGTTCTTCGTCACGAGGATCACGGGGAGTCCGGGATCGTGCTCCTTGATCGCTTCCAGCGTCTCCAAGCCGCCGCGCCCCGGCATCGACTCGTCGAGCAGGACGGCGTCGAACTTCTCCCGCTCGGCCGACGCCACGGCGTCGTCGCCATTCGAGACCGGCGTGACGCGGTACCCCTTCTCCTCGAGGAAGAGGATGTGGGGACGCAGGAGCTCGATCTCGTCGTCGGCCCAGAGGATCTTTCGCTCGTTCGGCGCCATGGGATCAGGAAGTCCGGCCGTCAGGCGGCGACGGCGGCAAGGGAAGGGTGACGACGACGGTCGTGCCGCGGCCAGGCGCAGTTTCGACGATGGCGATGCGGCCCCGATGGTACTCGTGCACCACTCGCCTCGCAAGCGCGAGGCCCAGTCCCCAGCCCCGGCGCTTCGTGGTGAACCCAGGGTCGAAGGCGTGGCGGCGCTCCTCCGCGGTCATGCCGCGCCCGTTGTCAGCGACGCGGAGCTCCACGGCGCGCTCGTCCCGCTTCCAGGAAACCGATACGTCGATCTTCCCCTCGGGCTTGTCGCTCGCGTCGAGCGCGTTCTTCAGGAGGTTCTCCACGACCCATTCGATCAGCTGGGGATGGACCGCGACGCGGGGCGCCGGCTCGTACCGCTCCTCGATGGCGACCGAGTGACCGAGATGCGGGAGGCGATTCCGGAAGTAGGAAACGGCTCCGGAGGCGATCGTGGAGAGATCGGCGAGTTCGAGCGTGGGAGCCGACCCGACCTGGGCAAAGCGCGAGGCGATCTTGTTCAGCCGGTCGAGGTCTCGGTTCATCTCGTCGAGCACCGTGCCGACCTTCTCGGGCGCCAGCGTCCCCGACGCGACCTGATCTTTTAGTAGCCCGGTCCAGCCGAGAAGCGAGGAGAGCGGCGTGCCGAGCTGATGCGCCGTCTCCTTGGCGAGCGCCGCCCAGAGCGAGCGCTGCTCCCCCGCCAGGAGGCTTCGCCATCCGGCGAATCCGAAGAGGAGGAGCCCCGCGACGACGGCGAACTCGAGATAGGGAATCCACCGGAGTCGCGCCACCAGCGGTGGCTCGCCGTAGTGGACGAGGCCGAGCACGCCCGGGTGTCCGATGCGAATGATCGGAATCGGCTCGTTCACCCGGTCGAGTTCGGCGACGACGCCTTGCAGCCGGGCGAGCGACGGGGCGATGACCCCGGTGCTGTCGGCGATGGCGATCAGCGAATCGGGCACCTCCCGCGTCTGAAGCCCGACGTGGCGCCACGCGCGCGGAATCCCTTTCGTGTCGGTCAGGATCACCGGGAAGTTGATGTTCTGGACCACGTCGCGGTAGATCGGCTGGAGTTCGGGGTCCTCGGCCGCCTCGAAGGTGGCGACCGCGAAGAAGCGGGCGAGCACGGTGCAGAGGCTCCGCGCCTCTACGTTCAGACTTCCGATGACGTAGTTCGTGTGCGCCACGAGCGCCACCATCAGGAGGACGATGGCGACGAAGAGGTAGAGCCGGAAGGAGATCGGGCGAAGCGGCCGGCCCGCCCGAGCGGGATCGGCGGGGCGCGCAGTCATGACCGGGGCAGGCGCGGGCGCCTAGCCCGGCGCCAGCTCGCGCACTCCGTCCAGGTACGGAACGAGCGCGTCGGGAATCCGCACGGTGCCCTGCTCCGTCTGGTGGTACTCGAGGATCGAGGCGAACGTGCGCGGCAGCGCGAGCCCCGAGGCGTTCAGCGTGTGGACGAACTCGACCTTCGAACCCTTCTCGGGGCGGAAGCGGATGCCGGCGCGGCGGGCCTGGAAGTCCTCGAAGTTGCTGCACGAGGAGACCTCGAGCCACCGCTTCTCGCCCGGCGCCCAGGTTTCGAGGTCGTAGCACTTGGCGGCCGCGAAGGACAGGTCGCCGGCGGCGAGGAGGAGGACGCGGTACGGGAGTTCGAGCGCCTGGAGAATTTCCTCCGCATCCTTAAGAAGTCTCTCGTGCTCGTCGTACGACGTCTCGGGGCGAACGAACTTCACGAGCTCCACCTTGTCGAACTGGTGGACGCGGACCATGCCGCGCGTGTCGCGCCCGTAGGAGCCCGCCTCTCGGCGGTACGACGCGCAATACGCCGTCAGGTAGATGGGGAGCTGGCTCCCCTCGAGAATCTCGTCCTGATAGATGTTGGTGACCGGCACTTCGGCCGTCGGGTTCAGGAAGAGGTCCTCGTCGGCAAGGCGGTACATGTCGGCTTCAAGCTTCGGAAGCTGGCCGGTGCCGAAGAGCGACTCGCGTCTGACGACGTGAGGCGGCGAGACCTCGGTGTAGCCGTGATGCTTCGTGTGGAAATCGAGCATGAAGTTGATGAGCGCGCGCTCCAGGCGGGCGCCCCTCCCCGTGAAGAGGAGGAAGCCGGCGCCGGCGATCCTCCCGGCGCGCTCGAAGTCGAGGAGACCGAGCGAGGTTGCCAGCTCCCAGTGGGGCTTCGGCGTGAAGTCGAAGGTGCGCGGCGTGCCGACCGTGCGGACGACGACGTTCCCGTCGGCCTCCGCGCGCGGCACCGACTCGTGTGGGATGTTCGGGATCCAGTGCTGGAGGGTCTGGAGTTCCGCCTCGATCTCCGCGAGGTGAGAGTCGAGTGCCTTGATGTCGTCGCCGACTGTCTTCATGGCGGCGACCGCCTCGGCGGCGTCCTTCCCCGCCTTCTTCGCCTTCCCGATTTCTTCGGACGCCCGGTTCTTTTCAGCCTTCAGCGTCTCGACCCGGACAAGGATCTCGCGGCGCTTCTCCTCGCGCACGAGATAGCGATCGAGGTCGACCTCGGTCTTCTTGAACCGGCAGGCCTCGCGGACGAGGCCGATCTGGGCGCGGATTCGTTTCGGGTCTAGCATGGGCAAAACATTACCATAGAGCGCGTTCGGACGGTAGCGGGGGGGGGAGGAGGGGGCCAGGGCGAGGGGAGAAGTCTCTGGTCGCTGTGCGGCG
>ERZ1292633.1281-Hain-H41-02um-R1-1281-length-27450-cov-13_pt1 | contig 27450 bp, 26 predicted proteins | sample MGYA00564406_ERZ1292633 | MGnify/ENA primary metagenome ERZ1292633 (study PRJEB36523, sample SAMEA6512639) | groundwater metagenome | collected 2019-01-08 | study: AquaDiva: Metagenomics assemblies of 32 groundwater samples | reverse complement strand
TCGGCGATGATCCGAGCTTCCCGTTGTCGGATATCTCATGCGGTACGCCTCCCGGACCGACCGTTTCAACGCGCTGCTCGCGAGACCCACAGCGTTTGTGCACGACGAGCGCGGATTGCGCGGCGGGTGACCAGTGTATCGACGCACTCGCGCCCCCGGACGGATGTTTCGATGCCGCGTCCAACGCCTGCCGTTTCACGCCGCGCGTGATGCTGCAAGACAACTGGGGCTGGTGTACCGGCGAATGCCGCAATACGATCGTGGGTGGGAACCTGGAAGATACGGGCACGTGTTCTGGTGCGCCTGAACGCACGTGTCGTGCGGATTCTGAATGTGCTTCGGGCCAGACCTGCGTGTTGTCCGTGCTCCATCCGTACGGAGGGTGTTATGTGGGAAATGTGTTCAACGGAACTCAAAGCTCAAGGGTGAGGTTTAATACGAGAGCGAGTGAAAGGACCACGGGTCCAGTGCCCGCGAATCATAATGTCACTGGGTATATTTCGGAAACCAGCGGAGAATGTTCACTCAATCTACCAGGATCTGGAACCCTGCGACTTCAGTCGAGCCGTCCATGGATCGTCTACCCAGGATCGCTGCAACTGAGAAGGAGTGATGAGATTGTGAGGTAGACCACCCAATCGCGCCTCCTCCCCTAACCCCTCCTCAGAGTGAGGAGGGGAACAAAAGGGTAGAGCCGGATAAGGGAGGATTTTGGATAAAAAAGAGCCTCGAGGGACGATCGTTTGATCGTGCCTTCGAGGCATTCCGCCGGTAGGGCGGCGGTGTGAGTGGGCCTGCCCACCGAAGTCCGGCATGCGCCGGACGTAGGTGGGCTGACGCGAGGTCCGGCCGAGTGTTTGAGAGCGACTCTGAGAGTCATTCTCATCTTCAGCGCGCGGCCGTCACCGTCTGGTATGGAGTCTCCTCTCCCGCACGGAAGAGCGTTCCCGTCGCGACCGAACGGGTCGGGTCGAGCTCCAGCTCCGCGCTGTCCTGTCGGTGGCCGTTGCGCCGGTTGTAGTACCAGCGCCCGTCGGCACCGTAGTAGAACAGCCCGCCGAACGATGCGAATTCCGGACAGTACATGAGCAGCCAGATGCGGCCCATGGGATCCGAACCGAGATCGGTGGTGCACAGTCCCGAAGGCGAGTACCACTCGGTACCCAGACCGATGAAGTCCTCCATCCCGGTCGGACCCGTGCCGGGGCCGATGCCCTCCGGAATGTCGGGGTCGCACGGCGGGGTGACGCGATCACGCATCATCTCGTCCGTGCAGTCGCTCATCCCGCCGTCGGGGTTCATCCCTCCGTCGTCCGGCGGCATGCCGGAGTCGGGCGGGGGAACATCGCTGTCCGGAGGCATGCCCCCGTCGTCCGGCGGAGTGCCGGTGTCGGTTCCGGGCATGGGCCCGGGACACCCCATGAGGAACAGAGCGAGAACGGCCACGAAGCCGCCCCCTAGAATCAGGTTACGGTTGTTCGCGTTGTCCACGTGCCCCTCCTTTGGGGTTTACCTCGTCGAATGACGGGTATGCTTGAGTTGAGAAAGATCCATCTAGAGAGTACCATTTGGCACCCCCGCCAGCAACGCTTCGCGTAGCGAGGCGGGCAGGCTTGGTGTTAACAGCCTTAGCAAATAATATGAGGTTTGTCAATCCCGGTGGGGCAAGCCCGCATTCAACAAACACAAAGAAAAGGGCTTAGGTTAGGGGATTGAAGTTAGAACGTGTCCTCATATTATATTGACCGACCCGACTGCCAATGCTAAGGACTCGTTAGCCACGCCACGTGGCGAAAACGATCCTTCACAAAAAGAGGTAGAACGATGTTTGATCACGACGAACGAATTATCGTTCTTGCACAAAACGTGCGAAGGCGTGCAAAGACGGTCGTCGTTGATACACCCTTTGCCAGCGGCTGCACCATCGAAGGCGAAAGCCTAGGTGGTCTTCTGAGCGTTCTTCGGCACGGACATCTCCGAACCGTGCGTGAGATGAATCGTCTTCTACGGAGAGACTATTCAATGTCCGAGCAGGACGCGAACGAACTGTTGGTAGGCTTGTTCGACCTGCATCTCATCACGTCGAATCGCCACATGCCCTTGACCATGGAAGAAATTTCCATAAACCCGAGCGGCATGCCACTCGCTCCCCGTACCCCTGAAGACATGCAAAAGCTGCACGCGGAATCTATGCAGGGGGAGGATGTCGACCTACCGGAGGATGCGACGCCGCTCATGAAGCTTCTCGCTCAACGAAGTTCCATTCGAACTTTTTCGAACCAAGAACTTACGGACAAACAGACGGCTTCACTCGACCGAGCCGCGCTTGGCGGCTGGGGTGCACATCGTAGCGTTCCGTCGGCTGGTGGATTGTATCCATGCCGAGTCGTGATGCTCATTCGACATGGCAACACGTATCACACGACCGACCAGCGGGAACTGTCGGTGCGACGTGTGAAGAACATGTTCGTTCCGAACGCGCCCTGTGTAGCTGCGCCGATCTATATGGTCATCATCGCAGATTACGAACGAGCGACGAAGAAGTATGGTGCGAGAGGATGGCGCTACGCCATCCTCGAAGCGGGACACATCGCTCAAAACGTCGAACTCCACGCGCTCGAGCTTGGACTCGCAACGTGCGAGCTTGGAGCGTTTAAGGAGTCTGCCTGCATCCGCTTATTGAAGTTATCTGAGTTGGATGTTCCATTGATCGTCATCGCAGGCGGTTATGCATCGAAACAGGGCACTGTTTTACGCAAGTCGCAAGCTTCTGAATTGATCGCTGCCTATGCTGGGTCGACGGGCATCGTCAATTCATTCAAGGTGCGCAGACGCGACCCTGCACTTTTCCCAGATATGTATTCGGTACGTGCGCAATCCGCCGTTCCGATAGCGCATCGGGGAAAAGGAATGGATGTCCAGATCGTGGGCGCTGAAGCGGCAACTCGCGATCTCGCGATTGTGAAAGCGATCGCTGAAGGCGTCGAGCGTTTCAGCACTGGATGGATCCCGTCGCCGGAACATATTGGCAGGGTCGATTCTCTCAGCAATGTCGTCGTCATTCATCCGCGAGAGCTACAGAGGTATGCTTCGGAACAACGCGTTCCATCACGTCTCGAAACATTCGCGCGAAACTCCTCGGCATCCTGGTACAGGGTGCACGAATGGGGAAGCGACCGTGAGGCATACGTGGCTGGAGATTTTCTATTCTATCCCTACAGGGAAGACGATCAGAAGCTCTACAGCTACGCCACGTCGAACGGCGTGGCGGCACATACAAAGCACCAGACGGCGCTCTGGGGCGCGACCTCTGAGCTCCTAGAACGCGAAAGCCTACTCGCATGGTGGTTCTCTGGCGCGACGCCCCCACGCCTTTCGGATGTGGAGACGTCACACCTGGATCGGTTTGTTCGTGCATGGAAGACGAAAGGCATCGAACTCCGTTTTCTGAATATCACCACATCAATCCCAAGCGTCTGTGCCGTTGGCATTGACCGTCTGCGTCGTTCGACCTTCGTTGCGACCGCTAGCGGAACCGATCTTTCGGCAGCGGCGACGCATGCATGTTCCGAGGTTCTACGAGGTATCACCGGACTGGAGGGAAAGACGCCGTCGCGCGTCACCCCTGCCAAGGTCCGTTCTGTCGAAGACCATCTGAAGTGTTTTGTGGGAGGGTATGCGTTCGACTATGTCGACGTATGGTCCTCGGGTCAGGGGTCGGGCTTCAAAGCTGGATGGTTTCCGAAAGATTCGGATCCTGACGTGTGGCTTCATTGGGTCGTTGACAATGTCGGACCACTTTTCTACTATGAGCATGTACTTCCAAAGAAGACGTTTCGCGACCAGCAGCTAGTCGTGACCCGCTCGATCATTCCTGGTGTGGTCTCCATCAAATTCGGTTACGGAGAACAAGATCTCGGACTGCCTCGTTTGCGCAAGCTCATGAGGTGGTGTCGAGATGCCGGGTCAACCACAGGGCGATTGGTACCGAAGCTCCATCCACTCGCCTGAACACGGAAGAAGGGAGTAGAACATTCCATGCGCAAAAAGAAGAATCGTCTGAAGAAGCTCGGTCTCGTGATCCGATCCAAGGGCACGCGTACCGGCACCGAAGCGATGAACACTTCGTGTGGCCACACGGGCACGAACTGCAACATCAGCCCCTGAACGGGGCAGGATGCGGCGAGGTCATGGTGGTGCTCGCATCTATACATAGTAGGAGCGAGCACTACCAACTTTAAGGCGGCACTAGACTAGCGCCGCTCTTTTTCTTACCTAAGATATGTCTCTATAATCTTTTTTGCTCCAACCTTTTCCACGATCTCCCATGCTCGTCGATAATCCGGATAAACAAACATAATGCGCTTGTCGCGTTTCAGTCTTTCTTCAGAAAACAATTTAAGAAAAATTTGTTCATGAATCGCATGGACGAGTACGTGTATGAGAGCATTTTCAGTATCCTTCGGGTAGTGTTTTTTAAGTTTAGCAAGGACTTTTTTCCATTTAATAGAAAAAGCGGGCTCGATGAGGTTGCGATGGATTAGTTCATGGCACAAAACATCGGAGGCGTAATCTATGGGCGCTTGAGGGGCGAAAACGGGCATTGTTAAGGGGTCTGAAAAAGGAGTCCCTGACCCAACGACGTAACAAAGGTGCTTGCTTGCTGTCCATCGTATGCCGGAGAGATTCTGTATCATGCCGAATACTTTTCTTTCATTTTTTCGCCATTCTTTTTCAAGGCGATGCATGAAGTCCGTTGTTGTTCTTACATCTGGATACGGGCGTTCATGCTTTGAGAGCAAATCAAAGGTCGCACGACATTGATCATCGTAGATTGGACTGTAACGAAATTCGACAGATAATGCTTTAGTGTTTTTGAGGACTTTCATGATTTTAGCCTAGCAAGGTCAAGGCTTTACCTCAAGATCGAGTTTGGAGCACAACCGTCCCGGGCCAATGTCCGATCTCGCTGCTCGATACGGTCGCGTTCGATGGCTTGTCCGAAGGCGCGGTCGTGGCCGGCGGCGGTCAGCACAAGTCCTCGCTCCGCTTTTACGCATGGGCCGCGCATAACCAGATGCCGTTGCGCCAAGTGATCGTCGATTGGGGCGACGGCCAGTCGCAAACCGTGGATGACACGCGTCTCAAAAACCGCAAACCGTTCTGCGGCGTGCAAAAAGAGTGCGAGCTTGCGCCGGGCTTGACCTGCCAAGTGGATTACGACTGTCCGCCCGCCACCGGCCGTTGCGTGCAGGTGGGCGTGTGCGCCTCGGCACCGCAGCGTTCTTGTACCAGCGACGCGAATTGCACCATCGGCGGCGTGGAAGACCGCTGCCAGATCCGCACGATGTTCGGCAACGCCACCGATGCGTGTCAGCAGGACTATTTCGACTTCGCGCACGTCTATACGTGTGGAACGGCGGAAGAGCTCCATCTGCCTCCCTGTGCAAATTCACCCGGCGGAGCGCCGGTTGCTCCCGGACAATGTTACTTTGGGGTCGGTGATACGGTTGCCGTAGATACATTGGGTAGCAGACCGTCTTGTACGGATGCAAGCGTGCAATGCTTAGCCGCATGGCGTTCAATCACGTCACCGACGGCATCGTTGCCGACCGGATCGTTGTGCGGCACGGCGGCGGCCACCGTTACCACGCGCTGCTCACGCGATCCGCAACGCTCCTGTACGCCGGGCTCGACGGCCGCTTTCCCGGCGACGGGAACTTGCGCACCCGGGGATACTTGTATCAACGCTCTCGCTCCTCCCAACGGATGCTTCGACGGTGACACCAGAACCTGTCGCTTCACGCCGCGCATCATGCTGCAAGACAACTGGGGCTGGTGCACCGGCGAATGCCGCAACACCCTCGTCGGCGGAAATCTCGAAGACACTTCCAGCGTTACCGTGAAGCATCCATATGGCGGTTGTTATGTGGGGAATGTGTTTAATGGGACGCAGGATTCGAGGACGAGATTCAATACGAGAGCGGATAAGGCGGCTCCTTCCTCAACTCCGGGGGTTCCCGAGGCACAGCATTATGTAACGGGAAATGACAGAGGCACGGGTCTTGGTGAGTGTCGTCTGGAGAGCTCCGGCACGCAACGACCATGGATCGTCTATCCGGGATCACTGCAACTAAGACGGAGTGATGAGATTGTGAGGTAGACCACCTCACCCTTTATCCCTCTCCTTCGTGAGGAGAGGGATTTCGTAAAAAGAAAAAAGCCCCGACATGAATCGTTGAGGCCAGATGTGACCGATGTTATTTTTTCCAGCACTGCGGGTCGGCTGCGGTCCACGTGCCAGTCGTGCCGTATGTCACCGCCATGCATCCGCGGCAGTGGTACAGCAGCTCACAGTTACTGCATTTTTCTAGACGAGAGAAATCCCTGTATTCATCCAGCTTGGCTCCGGTGAAGATGTCGTAGAGGCTATCCTCCGGTACCCTTCCCAAGGGACTCGTGAACCTTCGGCATGCGTAAACCGTACCGTCTGAAAGGATCGTCATGTGTGAAATGCCGAGACCGCACCCAGCAACGACGACGTCGTCAGTCTGTTCGGGTGCGAACAGGCCCATCTCCATCAGGAACAGCGACCAGAGGTGATCCTTGAGGATGAATTCCGTTCCACTGGACGCGTGCTTGGCGAACACGTCCCAGACGAGCGAGAGAAACCCTCTGTATTCCTCGGGAGAGAATGAGTTATCGAGATCCGCATGAGTCGGGCAGTACCTCGCGAAGGCGTATACGTTCACCTTCATTCGGACCACGTACTCGATCAATGCAGGGATGTCTTTCGCATTTATTTTTGAGACGGTAGACATCACCGAGACCCGTATGTCGTTCCTGCGAAGGATGTCTATGGCGTGCCCGGTTGCATCAAACGAACCCGGACTACGGAGCGAGTCGTGGGTTTGCTCTATGCCGTCCAGAGACAGCTGGAATCTATCCACGCCCAACCCCTTGAGCTTCATTGCGACCTTGTCTGTCAGTCCGCGCGCGTTGCCCATCATAGCAACGGGAATGCCGAGCGCTTGTAGGTGAGCGAGGAAATCCCACAAGTCACGCCGCATGAGCGGATTTCCGCCAGTCAGCGAAATACGAGGCTTTGCTTCCAGCCGCTTACAGGTGCGCACATAGTCCTGGACTACGGTTTTAAGAACGGGCAGAGTCATGCGCCCTTCTTCGACGATTTCTTTGGCGTTGGGTGTGTTGAAGATGTAGCAGTGTTGACATCTCTGATCGCATCGTGAGGTAATGTGCCATTGCAGCGAGAGAACCGGCTTGTCCATCTTGGAGACCTTTCTAAAAAAGGGGCGAAGCTAGAAGCTCACCCCTTCAGAACCGACTGATCCGTGGATCAGTCCCACGAGCTGCAGCCCGTGCAGTTGCACGGATCTGCTTGACAGTCCTGCGAGGCGAAGGGCTTGTCCTTCTTGCCCTCCAGAACACCTCTGACCGAACGCGGCGTGGCCGCGATCACCCGATCTTTCCCTTTTCGCCAGTGGTTGAACTGGCGAAGGTTCTTGCCCGGAGTGTTCTTCAACAATGCGCCCTCCTGAAACAACTGGCGCGCGAACGTGATTGTCAATGTGCCAATATTAGGCTAGCAAATATCATAATTTAAGTCAATAGACTTAGCCTTTCATTTACTTCATCATTAAAAAAGTAACCGTTTCTCCCTTATCACCAAAATATTCATGGTTAAAAATCTTCACACTCGAAAACATGTGTTTGAGCAGCTTTTGCGTTTCTAAAAAATCCACCGCGATTCCTGGCTTATCTTCCTTGGTGTACTCCATATCTTTATGGAGTACGGGTGTAGTCAAAACAAAAACGGAGTGTGCTGCCATAAGACCTTTGACCGTTTCTAAGAAATTTTCTTTTTGTGCGATAAAGGCATAGGTCAACCGACAGAGGATGACATCAGCAGTTTGCCTGAAATCAAGAGTATCTAGATCTTGTACAGAAACTTTAATATTACGAATACCTTGCTCGGATAGTTTTTCCTTTGCAATATTGATTGCGATTTCCGACATGTCGAAACCAAAGCCACTCAAACCATTTTTTGCAAATTTAATCAAGGCGTCTCCTGTCCCGCACCCGAGATCTATGACGGTAGTTGGTTTCTTTTTGGAGGTTCGTTCGATTTCCTCCAAGAGCCTTTGGAGATAGAGCTCGTTCAGTGGAGTGTATTTCGCTCCATTCGAGTAGAGTTCATCCCATTTGTTCATATGCAGGCAATTATACGCCCAGATATGTTTATTGGCAAGTTCGAAATAACTTTTTATTTAATTTCATATTATATGTTCTCAAATAAAGAAAAAGCCCCGTCACATGTGTGATCGGGGCGAAGGTACGAGAGAGGCTGACGCGAGGTCCGGCCTGGTGTACGAGTCTTGCGCTCGTGATCGTTCAGGGCGAAGCCGAGAACGTCAGGTACGGAGTCGTCTCTCCCGCGTGGAAGAGCTCGACCACCGCGATCGGACCGGGATCGACCCGGAGATGCGACCACTCCTGCGTCGCGCGGTTCTGGTAGTTTGCGTACCAGTCACCGTCGAGGTCGAAGTAGTAGTATCCGTAGTAGGGCGGGATGTCACCGTTCTCGTTGCAGACCATCTCGAGCAGGATCCGATCCATCGCATCCCTGATCATGTTGGTGCCGCAGCTACCACTCGGGCTGTACCAGGTGCCGCCTACCCAGCTCTCGAGCCCGGTCGGACCGGTGCCCGCACCCGTGCGGGTGTCGGGATCGCACGGCGGGGTGATGCGATCGCGCATCATCTCGTCCGTGCAGTCGCCCATCCCGCCGTCCGGGTCCGTCCCACCATCGTCCGGCGGCATGCCAGAGTCGGGCGGGGGAACGTCGGCGTCGTTGGGGGGCATGCCCCCGTCGTCGTCCGGCGGCATGCCGGAGTCGGTGCCGGGCATGGGCCCGGGGCACCCGGTGAGCATCACCAGGCAGATGAGCCCCAGCACCATACGGTGCGGGGCGAGGGCGGCCGCGAAGCCGCCCGGGTTCAGGATCCGGTCGTAGTTCGTCATGGCACACCCTCCTGTTTACCCGGCGCATGCCGGGTGGGTGATCTCGCAAAGTCCCGCGCACCATACGCAAGACTGAAGTAAAGATAGAAAGTCCGCACCGGGCATACGCCCGGCGTGCATGGAGCCGAATGGCTTCTGCACGCCTTGAGAATATCAAGGAAGATACTGCGTAGCAAATAATTTAAGTTTTGTCAATGGGGGCTGACAGAAATTTGACCAGACCATTTCAAAGAAAATGGCTAATATCGGTACTTTAAATAACCCTCTTATCCTCAAGTATATTAAAACTACACCCCCGCCCTCCCCGCGTCGCCGCTCCCGACACGCGTCGAGCTGAGCTCGGCGGGTTTCATATGGGTGAGGGGATTCGGACCCTATCCCTTTCGGCCAACCGCTTCTAGTATTTTGTGCCAGTGACGGTGGCCGGCTTCATTGTCAAAAAAACTGAATGTTGTTACTTGGATGTTTGTGAATCCCGCGTCTTTCAAAGACTTCTCAAGATCCCGCTTGGATATATCGGATGAACTATTTGGATCGGAAGCATCGAATGTATGAATAAAAAACCACCCATCGTGCATCAAGTTATTGTATACAGTCTGTAAAAAAGTTTTCTTATTTTTGATTTTGTGGAAGACATAATTCGAGTAAACGAGCCGAAAGGGCCCGTGTTTGGATAGGAAGGGCTTTTCCAGGTTCGTACCTGTATTCAGATCAACCCCTTCGCATTTCCATCCCAACTGTTTCATGCAAGCAACATCAAAAAAATCACCCGCACCGAGGTCTAGTGCATTGGCGGGCTTTTTAAACGTGTCTTTGATGAATTCGTGTAGATAGAGGTTCATATTCTGTTTATACGATAGCTGATGCTTTGTATATTGGAAATGGTAGCTGTGAACAAAAAAGCCATCTTCTTTTGTGAAAAAAATGGCCAGACTACTCGAGCGGGGGAATGGGCGAACTAGCACCAGCAGTGAGGGTCTTCACCGAGGTAGTCGCCGGAATGCGCCAGTGCTCGCGAACGACAGCCGCCGCAGCTGAACTTCTTTTCGCACGTTCCACACCTGCCCTTGAGATTCATCGTCAGCATGTTCCTGACGATCGGATTCTCTTGGTATTGGCGCGTGATCTCGTCGATTTCTAGTGGAAAGACATTCATCATCGGGATGTCCAGGAGGGCGCACGGGGTCATCGTCCCACCGGAATCGACGTTGAACGACACTGCCGCAGCTCCGCATCCGCTGAATACGCGCTCGTCTGACGACTGAGCAGCATCCTCCGCGTCCTCGCCGAGGAGGCACTGGAGTGGGTCGGTGCTGCCTACCTGAATTCCTGGATACTTTTCGCCGAGCTGGCGTTGACTATTAAATTAATATAAGGCACGTTGTAGATATGAACGTCAAAAATCCCCGATTGGTCCTGGGTTTGCTGGCTCTGCTAGCAATTATTGGGATCGGTGGGGGATTTTTGTTAGCCAAGAAGCAAGGGGATACGTTTATGAGCAATCTACCCATCACGACGAACGCTCGTCCTGAATTATCAGCTCAGACAGTATTTGATGTAAATTCGTGGACCGAACACAAAGGGACCTACCACTACGAACCCAAGACGCCAGGTTCTCAATATGTGAAATTGGTAAAGGGATGTAATTACTCCTTTCGATTTCCTGAAGAGCTCTTGCGATACGAGGTTGGTTTTGGAATGAGCGCGACCACTCTCCCGAAGGAGGAATGCGACCCTATTCTGTTGATGAACCGCGATGAGAATGCATCGAGTACCTTGCCTTCGGGGATACGGTTCGGATATTTACCAAATGCTGAAACAGGTGCATTGAAACAAGATAAAATGAAAGAGTTTTTGCAGCTTTGGGATGAGGCAAAAACGAGCTCAACCATCACAATCGTGGATAAAAAGCGGATGTATATCGACGGTCGTCCGGCCGAGCAAATCATATACGATTACGTGAGCCAAGAGAGCAGCGATCCTCTGTGGAATAAGCGAAGCTCAATGCGTACTTGGATCTACGATAAGGCCGGAGTGTTGTCTGTCGAAGCTTATGGCTACAAGAACCATGAGGATCTCTATCAAGCGATTATTTCGACTGTTCGTTTTCGCTAAACTCCACTGATGGCCTGAGAGTTGGGTGGATATACGCGATGTCCATCTATGGCTCAAGCCATAATTCGCGGCAACGGGCTCTTTCGACAACCGAATAGGAGAGCGTCATGCTCAACAGAATCTGTTTCCTCGGTTTTATGTGTGTGTCTGCCTTCCTGGGCGGATGTCTGGCCAACGCCAACGACATCGCTGAGAGTCAGTGGTCGGTGACGGAAGTCGCCAGCACATCCGATGGTGGTATCCAGCCGCCGGTTATCGAGCCCCTTGGGCGAGATTATAGGTGTCCGGATTGTCCGTACGATTTTACGGATCATGCGGATTATGGCCCGACCTGTGTACTTCCGCACCCCGGAAGAGACGATAACGTACTTGGTATGGGAGCGAGCGATCGCGGCACCCCGATCTACAATGCCGCCGCCGGCGAAGTTGTGTGGTCGGATACTGACGGGAGCACGGAAGACGCGCTTTCGTGGATGGCGGTGACTGTCCGCCATCAGGTGGCGGGCGTCGAAGGCTATCAGGCCTATGGCCATATGGAGCCGATCTTTGTGCGCCGAGGGGACATGGTTCCTATGGGAGCTATCCTGGGTCTAATGAACGGTATCGCTGGCGGCGACACCAGGTGTCCGGGTGGTGTGGCTTTCAGGGCCGATCTGGGTACTTCTTTTCCCCCGCATCTTCACTGGGAGGAGAGAAACGCGTTCAACGCCAGGCCCACGAACTACAATAACTTCGGAACACCCGAAGAATGCACGGACAACTACTTCCCGTGCTTCTCGTCGTTCGCGACCGTGCGACGAGAATTTGACCATCCCGAGGAGTTCGTGGTTTCCAACGCCATGGACGGGCTAGCGAACCAGTACGCAAGCGTAGATATCGGCTCGGTCGTAACCGACCAGGCTCTGATGTCTTGCTATCTCGTGGATGGTAGTGCTTGTGTACCCGGGGGTCGTTACGCGACTCACGGATATCCTGCGTTTCCTGATCCGACCGCTGAGGACGTGAGGATGAACCGTCGTCCAGTGGACGTCGATGGCGCCAGCGGGACACGTACTGACGACCATGTGTACTGGTGGAACGAGTGCGGTCTCTATAGCGGCATTGGCTGCGGTGGAGACAACTTCATGTTTCGGCTTTATGCAGGAGGAAGGCTCGGACTCCATCTTCTCGTCTTCGACGTGAATGGTGGGGCACGGTTCCCGAGATCGATTCGGACCGGATTTCTGGACGAGTGGCTGGATGAGGGTGGCCCCGCGAGTGTTAGCGGGATGCCCATCGGTTCGGAGATGTATGACTGCTCCGAAGTGGTCGTGCGCGCCGGGACCTGCCGTAAGTCGATTCAGCTTTTCCAATTCCGCTATATGACGTGGGACTGGGATCGAGCGGAACATCTCCGGGTGGAGCGATACGATACGCCGGGTGAATGTCCTGCGGGAATGGCGGTCGGGAATATCAGCCCGGGCGCATTCGAATTCCCGTGGGGTGTGATCAGCACGGTGAGTCCGCGACGCGCAGACATGCCGTTCTACACCATTGATGACGCGGCCGATCTCTTCACGGACGCCTATCATCGTGTCGGTGGCCATCGCCGTTTGGGCATGCCGTGTTCTCCTATCTTGGGAGTACCGGCGTATGTTCATCGCTGGGATGGCACGCCTTACTGGGTACAAAATTTCCGAGGAGGAGAATGGGGGGAGGGAATCATCTTCCATCACCCCTACGATCCCTCGCTCGCCCGTGAAAGTCGCTCCCGAATTTCGCACCAAGCGTTCGTTTTGCGGAGTGGTTTCTGGCTGTGGTTCAGGAATCATGATGGGATTCACGCATTGCTAGCACCTAGGAACGATGAGTACTGGGATGCGGCTGCGGGCATGTCTCGTCAAGATTTCGAAAGTGGGAACTGTCTCGTCTGGCGCTGGACCCGTCCCGGTGTTGGAGGAGCGTATTGCGGGCGCATCGAGCCCGGTGGGGCTGGCGAGAATGGCCAGTGTCGGGGTTACGAGGGTAACGCCGACCATTGTCCCGAACCTATCGCGGCCGAGCGCTGGGATACCTACGGTTGCAGGGGAGATCTCTGCACCTCGGGTGACCATATCGAACGAAGTGATATTCGTCCCGACGGTCGAGGTGGCGGTGGCGGTTCTAGACCCGACGCCGGCACCCCCACCCCCGACGCCGGGACCCCTTCCGGCACCCCCTGTGATTGCGCCTTCGGCTGGCGCTGCGAAAGCGGCGTTTGTCGTGAGGTGGATCTGGACGGCGACGGCTATCTCGGATCGCTCGGAGACTGCAATCCCGAAGTCGCGCGCATTCATCCCGGCGCCGCCGAAATCTGCGACGGTCGCGACGACAACTGTGATGGAGTCGCGGACGAGGGGATCGACCTCACGTCCGATCCGAACAACTGCGGAAGCTGCAACGCGATCTGCGTGGCTGCCACGTGCATTACACGCGTCTGTGTCCCAATCTGCGTGCCGTCGCCCGAGACCTGCAACGGTCTCGACGATGACTGCGACAGTGTGGCAGACGATGGAGTCCCTAATCAGATCACGATCAACGCCTGCGGCCTCGTCACCGAGCGCTGCACCTCCGGTGCCATGGTTCGCATCTCCGGACGCGATCCCGTGGCCGAGACCTGTAACGGTCTCGACGACAACTGCGACGGCACGGTGGACGGGTTCACACAACCCTGTCCATACGGCTGTAGCGTCGCGGGGGTTCGGGCCTGCACGAGCGGGGGATGGTCGTCTTGTACGCCGACCTCCGCTCCGCCGGTAGAGATCTGCAACGGTCTCGACGACGACTGTGACGGACGAGTGGATGAGGGCTGCGCCCCCGTCTGCACGCCGGTCGCGGAAGTCTGCGATGGCCGCGATCAGGACTGCGACGGCGTAGCGGATGACGGCCTTGCGCCGCTCGCCTGCTACGACGGCCCGTCCGGAACCTCCGGTCGCGGGATCTGTCGCGGCGGAACCCGGACCTGCTCCGGCGGAAGCTGGGGGTCGTGCGTCGGTCAAGTTCTGCCGCGGACGGAATCCTGCAACGGTCTCGACGACGATTGTGATGGCGTCATCGACGACGGCGTGTGCGCTCCCGCGTGCGTGCCGACGTCTCCGTCTCGTGACATCTGTGACGGTCGTGACAACGACTGCGACGGAACCGTCGACAACGGATGCCCCGCGATGAATCCGTATCTCGTCGAGATCTGGATGGATCCGTCCATGTTGGACGACTGTCCCGATCCCGGCGGGTTCCGGATCAATCTCTGGGGCCCCGGAGGCAGCGTCCTCCGGAACGTCGTCGGTCAACCGTTCCGGCGCGCGATCGACGCAAGCTGGCCCGCGGCCTCCGCCGTCACCTTGTCGTGTTCGGTCGCGCCCACTTGGCACGACTGGACCGGCCATGTCGGCGAGGCGTCCTCGCTGAACGGCGTGCTCGTGATGCGCCTGGGAGGAAGGGACATGCTCCCGACTTCTCTGGTGTGCGACGACATGGTGAACCCCGCCTGGGGCGCCAAGCCCTACCTTCCGCTCGAGTCCCGGTACGAAGGGTCCTGTACCCCTCGCTGGTGACAGAGTGGAACTCTGCCCCGATGCTCATCGGGGTTTTTTGTTGGGATCTTAAGACAATAAAAAATCCGCAAGGGCGGATCAGGGAGGCGATGCGCGTCGATCAGGCGTCCAGTAGGTCGGATTGCCGTCGCATTTCTCGACGACATCGAGGAGATGGCCAACGGTCTTCACGCCTTCCAAGAAACCATCGGGAATGAGTAACCCGAGGCGTTGCTCCATGGAAGTGACGAGATCGATACATCCCATCGAATCGAGGCCGATATTGGTAAGCTCGTCCCGTTCGTTTACTTGCGAGCAGTCCTTCTCGAGAATCTCGGCGCAGGCTTCTCGGAGATGCTTTAAGAATTCCGGTCTGGTCATGCCACCTCCATCGGTTTGGTGATTGAAGATTGCCACACTGTTCATCCATGTCAAACAACTCAAGAAACCTTCCTCCGTCGTTCTTTGCGTTTCCATTGAACCTGCTCGGGCAGTAAGATATCGGCATATGAAAGAACGGATCCATCAATATGGTCAACAGCTTTTGGGAAAGGCGATCGTTGAAACCATGATGCCCACGATGCGTAAGGCTTACGCGGAGCGTGGATGCGTCGGGATGGCGGAAAGAGCCTTTGATATCCTGCATGCGCGGCCGGAATATTTGCATGAATCAGACCCGGATTTTGAACTCGACAGAAAGAAATTAAATTCCGAACCCGGGCTCATCATTAGTAATCATCCTGGGCCCGGTGACTGTCCGGTAGTGCTACAGACCCTGACCCGTAGGGATTTGAAATTTTTGGTGGCGGAAGAAGCGATCAAGGGTGAAAAGTTGGATACCGTCGTACCGAAGGAGATGCTCCTCGGCGCGGCAAAGGATGTCGGCAAACTTCGTCCCATCTTTAAAACTATCATCAGCCATATTCAATCGGGTGGTGCATTATTTTATTTTCCAACCGGATTAGCGAAGGATCAATCCAAAGCGATATTCGCTTCGCTATTTAGAGCGCTTATACAAAACATTCCGGCCGAAAGCATGGTATATGCATTCAATATCGATGCAGCGGATGTGAAGAAGGTCGCGTCGAAAGGAGCGTTCGCGGCACGTAGTTCGGCCGACTTTATTCTTCCTAACTTAGTCAAACCCATAACCAAGATCGGCGAACCTTCCGTGATTCATGTCGACGAACGATACACGCAAGCGAGCCAGTGGTTGGAAAATGTTAAGCGGTCGGGGAGGCCCAAGGCGGAATTCAATCACGTGATGACGGAGTATTACGAAAATCTCTTTGAATAATCGCCAAAGATCTGTCGGTAAATAAACCATTAAATAAGGAAAAGATCGCTCTATCTGGACCCTTGACAGCCGGGTAGGAACAAGGCACGTAGTGTATATATAGATATGTGAACTCCACCACGATCCGCCGATTTTTCCCCTTGATGGGTTTCTCGCACTTTGTACGGTTGTGATTGGAGCCGGCTGCATGCGGGCCGTAGCGAACAAGAATGGGTTCGGGCAGGAAATGGCCCGACGCACTATCACAATTGAATTTCCTGGAGGTCGTCATGCGTACCTATAAGCGTGTCTGTTTTGTGCTTGTTCGTGCGTTGGTCGCCTCCCTGGCTGCCTGCGCATTCCTGGTCTCCGGATGCGAGTCCGGAGTGGCTGAGATCAACGCCAGTCTCACAACCAGGGGAATGGAAGTCCTTGCTTTAGATGTTTTTGTGGATCCGAAAGGAAATCATTTCATAATTGATACAATCCCGCCGCAAGATTTTTCAGGAACAACGCGGTAAGGCGTGCCCTTGTCTTTTACATTAAGAGCAGGACAATGTTTTTTCAATCGGAGTAAATAAAAACGGCCGAAGCCGTAGAGAAGCTGCAGACGCGCCTGGGGTCAGTCGGGTTGCATGGAAAGCTCTTTGTGAGATCGCTTCCTGTTGCTGAGGAAGTAGTGGAACATGTCTTCCATGACTAGCGATGCTTCGGTCATCGGAATGGGGCAACCGATTTCATCGGGATTCAGTCCATGCGTTCGGGCATAGTCGCAGGCCGCGATGTTAAGCGCACCATCGCCATCAGTCTCATCGAGATAAAGGTACCAGCCTTCTACACAGTTGCCCGCGATGCTCTGTACATCTTGAGACTGCCAGATGACGGCGAATCGGCAGTCCCGTGCGCGTGTGAGGTCCGGGTGGCACCAAAGAAAGACAAGACGCAGCCCTACCTGGTGTTGTTCCTCGAACCATTCCAACGGCAACGTATCCCCCTGTTCCTCGGGCACACGATGCACGGTCGTGTGCCAGTAAGGCCGACTTCGTTGAGAGGCCTCAAGACCCTTCTCTTGGAAACGAACGAGCATGAGTTGAGTAACTTCCTGCTGGCGCATAACGACTCCTTTGTTGGATGTGCAACGAATATCGATAACTCAAACAAGCTTGCCAGTCAAGAGTGGGGGCGGGAGAAAAAATGTCGGTGGATGAACAAGAAAATAAAGGTAAAACCAGTGTCCATGGATCGTTTATCCGGGATCGCTCGAGCTAAGAAGGAGTGATGAGATTGTGAGGTAGTGCGAGACGTAGACCACCCCCAGCCCCTTCCTTAAGGAGGGGTTTTGGATGTAAAAAGCCTCGAGAGAGGTCGAGCGAAGCTCGACGTCTTTCGAGGCGTGTCCGGCCTGCTTTCTTGTTATGATTTTATTTTTAATAACCCGCTTTTTTTAGGTTCGTCAAACCAAATTCGTGCGCTTATCGTGTCGCAGCAGTGGACGAACGCTGCCAAGGGATTCATAACCCGCTTGGTAGGGTGATAATCTTGTTTTTCACCCTCTGCATACTTTAGGGCGTTTCGTTGCGTTTTAGTAGTCGGGATCTTTAACCTCTTCAAGATAACCTCAGCTGAGCGATAGTTAGGGTTTGAAGCGAGTTCGGTTCGCACGGGTCGTTCACGGACATCAACTGTCAGTCTGTACAGTTTTTCAAGGTCATGGAGGAAGAGAACATACAAGGCATCCGAAAGGGAGAAGCTTAGTCGTCGATGTTTATTCATCGTATCGAAAAGTATGCACGCAACGGACATGGTCTCTGTCAGATGATCAATATAACCCCCTTTCCAGTTTTGATGTTTATACAATCCACCCGGCGCTTTCCTGATTTTAATAGATTCCTTTTCGATAATTCCCAATACATATTTTCGTTCTTTCGGACGGATGTTTCTGGTGAGCTCTAGGAGCTCGTGCAAATGGTCTGGCATACGGTTGACAATCTATCCTTTTTTTGTTACTTCGCATATAGCTCGTTGACAACAAAGAAAGGACTGCCCATGAGCTCACAACAGGCATCTTGTCTGCTTCGCTATGGGCTGTACCAGCCCGGTGAAAGCGTCTTCAGAAATGGGAGGAAGTCGCCCTACACGGTACGGCTTCCGGATATTTGTCCCAAGGAGATGTATTCTTGTCTTGCCGAGTCGGCTTGGAGTCTTAAGCAGCTCGACTCGCTGAACGAGGTTCATTGCATTGGTATCGCGAATAGTGGGATTCTTTTGGCCACGGCTATTCATGAATACGGTCTCGGACTTGGTAGACGCCTTCAATATTCGATCGTGCAACCGCGCGCGGCCGAGCAGGAAGTCCACATCTTCGAAAAGAGGATGACCCCCGTTTTGGTGGATAACGCAGTTACAACTGGTAAAACCGTGGCAAAAGTTCTTACCTTCCTGCGGCACCTGCCGCAACGCCCCAGGCATGTCATTCGCATCTTCGATCGCGAAGATCTTGGCGAGGATGGACTGAGCACTGCCGAGCGCCTCAAAGCCGACTTGGATATTGATCTCATTTCCATCTTCCTGCTGAGAGATCTGCTTCCTTTTCTGGACGCCGGCGAATGCCAGGCTATACTCGATTACCAGTCGATCCATGGGACAAACTCGTTCAAGGAATGGATCGGAGGCCGCGATGTTCTCTGAAACCGCCCTTGGCTCTTTTCTGCGCAGAGTCTACTCCGGATCGCATCCGGACTTGATGCGCCAGGAAGCCGCCATCGCGCTCGCGTCATTGTTGCTGGCAGATGACTCGGCATTGGCATCTTTCGCGATTCGAAATGAGTTGCGAGAGGTTCTGAACGGGATTTACGGAGACAAAGTTAATTGGAGGAGCCATGAGCCTCCGGTTAGCGAGCCTATCCAGGCTGAGCTCAAGCAAGTGCTACGAGAGATCGTCAAAGAAGACCACCCTCACGCTAAGGCGTACATCATGGGCCTTCTGGGAATTGCAGAGAGTTCGCTCGCGTTCGCGAAGACAAAGCGAAGCGAGCGAATTCACTCGAAGATGCTCCGCATCTTTTACGGCAGACGCGAAGGATTTTCATCGGAGGGGAAAAATCTCTTTGTCGGAATCGTTGGTCTGAAGGGTTCGGGCAAGTCGAGCATCCTACGTATTCTTGAGAGAGAAGGCGACGAGGTGCTCGAAGTGTATCGAGAGCTGGATCATCTGAAGCAGAAGTGTCCGGAAAGAGTGTCGACTCTTCCTCCCAGGGAGAATTGGGAAGATGAGCCGTTGCGACTTGTTCTTGACGAGCGAGGCGTGACCGCTCAAACCCGTCGCACCATCTTTCTGGGGAGTCTTCTTCGGATGTCTGAACTAGAGCTGCTGTCTCAGCGTGGGAAAGCGATTCTTGTTCATGTCGGATCGACGAATAGGGAGCGCCATTCTCGCGCGAGGCTTCGCGGTCGCGCAATCGAGAAAAATGCCGATCAAGGACGTCTGGTCGAGCTCGACGCTCACCGTGACGGACTTTGGCCTGCGTATGAACAGAACGATCTGGGGGGTCTGATCGATAGGAGTGAACATTTCATTCCGAACGATCACGGTATTCCCCTGGAAGACCTCGGCCAACGAGTTCGCGATCTGCTCGGAAAGGGGCATGATTCATGAACCTACTCACTCCTATCGTGACTGCTTCCGGTTGGATTTATTCGGCCGGAGCGTTACACGCCCAAGAAGGCGGCCATTTCGGGAGACCGATGTACTACCCGAGCGAGGAAGGGGAGAGAGTCTATTTGGGACGTGAGTATACAAAATACTTGCGCCGTCCCCAAACGGAGCTACTTCCCGCCCAACCGTATCGCGAGTGTCCTCAGATTGATCCTTGGTCCGTGGTCATTCCGTCTGCACAGATCGTCCATTGTGTGGATACGCGCTCCGCTTTTCAGAGTTGGCTTGCCGGTTCAGACCTTCGGGTCGACATTGTAAAGCATATTCTGAAGGGAGCTGGAATCAGCATGGATCAGTGCGGACTCGGCGGTTCCGTAGGTCTTGGTTGCGAGACCACCGCCTCCGACATTGATCTGCTCATTTTTGGTAGTGCGCTGGCCCTTTCGTGTCGGCGAGCGATCGAGGATGCCCTGTTGATGGGCGAACTTGCTCTCATGACGAATGAGACTGTTTCCTCGTATGCACGTCGTTACTCGGATCTATACGGTTTGGATCTGAATTACCTGCACACGGTCTTCGCGCGAGATCTGAGCAAAGTGTACTATCGAGGCCAGAAAATTTCGTTCATTTTCACCTACGGTGAGTGTGAGCGCGATAAAATTCCGCTTCGGTTATACGATGGATGCTTCGACCAGGCCCGCGAGATACGACTGAAAGCGCGAGTGGTCGACGGGACCGCGTCCTGGCTTTACCCCAGGAAGTACACCATCGAACAAGCGACTGGTAGACTGTATCAGGTCTGGTCGCACCACTGGCTGCGAGACCCCGTGACTCCCGCTGGTACGCTCGTTGAAGTCGTAGGACGGGACCTGGGTGACGGGACCATTTCCCTCACCGACCTCCGGCATCATATCGCGCCCCTGAACATCTGACAGCTCTCTATGCATCTATGCTAAGAGAGCTTTTTATTTTTTCGACATTTTTTTCAATAACATCTTTCTGCTCGGCTAAGTACATCACAGGTAATCGCTCCAGTGGGAACCACTTTAGTTCGACGTCTTTGTTATCGGGTGCCGAAGGTGTCTCTGTCCGAGTAGGAGACATGAGAAAGTAATGAATCGTTTTAAATTCATTTGCTTTCTCGACGAAGCGTTCATACGTCCCGAGGAGAGAATGTATTTTGACAAAATGAACCCCGGCTTCTTCCGCAACTTCTCGCAGGGCGGCTTGTTCGAGGGTTTCATTTGGCTCAACGTGACCCTTTGCAAGGTACCATTCGGGAAAACGAATATCTCTTAGAAGAAGAATCGAATATGAATCGTTTTCCTTTTTTACGATGACTCCACCAGCTGAGACGGCGATCTTTGGAGCGGGCATAGAGATGTGGGGATGTCAGAGACATTAGCACAGGTAAGGAAGAGTTTGCGAGGTCGAATGAGGAAATTCCGTTTTACGGAATACATCAGTCAATTAGGTCTAGGGCTTCGCCTATTTCATCATTAAAAAAGTGACTGTTTCCCCCTTATCACCGAAATATTCATGATCAAAAATCTCTATCTGAGAAAATGACTGCGCGAGAAGCTTTTGCGTTTCCAAGAAGTCCACCGCGATTCCGGGCTTATCTTCCTTGGCGTATTCAACCCCCTTATAGAGTACGGGCGTTGCCAATACGAAAACGGAGCTCGCCCCCATGAGGCCCTTGACCGTTTCTAGAAATTTTTCTTTTCGTTCAATGAAAGCGTAGGTCTATTCGCCTCATGTGCTTCAGCGCACGAGGCGTGATGAAGCCGAGGAGCAGAATCTGCGCCGCGTGCGCTTCTGGCATCAGGGCGGAACCTGCCTTCAAGCCTGTGTTGAATGGGCATTTCCTGGTATGCTCTCGAACGAATTGCTCGAACGTATCTGCGTCGAGCTGATCGAATATGTCGAGAAGCGTACTTGAACAACTCAACCCCCTTCGCGAAGGGGGTCTTTCATTTGGTGAAACCGCAAAAGCCGGGATGATCGTCTTGCGCTGGAATGCGAAGGAAGGGATTGAAATCTTGCTGGTACATCGCCTCAAGCAGGACGATTGGTCTTTTCCTAAAGGGCATGTTGAACCTGGTGAATATTGTCTGGAAGCTTCATTGAGGGAAGTGTATGAGGAATGCGGCATTCGTCCAATGGTACTGGGACGAATAAACGATCTCGAGTATCTGGATGGAAAAAGCTGTTCAACCAGATTGGCTATGTATTTGGGGCTAGAAAGTACAGAAGCTTTCTTAAGATCAACAAAAAATGAAGTTTCAGCTTGGGTGGAGTTTGATGATGTTGCTCATACGCTTTCTTATACCAACCTAAAGGAATATTGGGAGGCCAATATTGTTCCGTTGTTTTCGAACATGCGTCCGGCAAATGTGAGATGCGATATTGTTTACGCGCGCAAAGATCCATATCGTTCCGCGGTAAAGGAGCTTTGTAAAGAGCTGGCACGGCAAGAAATCGATTCGGACGCGATTGAAATATTAAAATTCAGGTTGAGACCGCCTTCAAGCCGCCCGAGATCGGTCTATTTTCTTATGGATCAGTCTCGGGCATGGCCGGCGGCTTACTGGATGCGACATTTCGAAAGAGGACGCGTTATCAACGCACATGCATTCGATTTGAGAGCGCCTAAATCGATCACGCAGTCTAAACTTGCGAGCATTGGTATTACTGTCGCTGAGGCGAGGCCTTTTGGTGTTGTGAATACGAGGACACCATCAGAAAAAAGGTTTGTTTTGAAATCCGAACTGCACGGAATCCGTCGAAAAGGAATCTTTGAGCGTTTTTTGTCTGATCCTTGGCTGCTTTATTACGAACGCAATGTCGCGTTAAAAGGATTCATTGAGTCCAAAATTTGGAGTGTCGGTGGTAGGCTATTCTCATCCGAGCCATCTGTTCTTCAGAATGCGAAGCTGCATCAGCAAATCCATCGGATACAAGCTTTTTTGGGGCTAGAGGTGCTTTCTTTGGATGCTTTTATTGGATCGGAAAATCGTTTTTTTATCATTGACGTAAATACAGCTCCAGGTTTCTTTCAGAATGCTGATGCAAGATCAGCATTTGTTCAGTATGTCAAAACGCAGGCCTTATTTTTGAAGGGACGATAGCATTAATTCGTAGAAACGATTTTAGAGATAAAAAGTTTTACTAACCCATCTCGAATCCTTGATCTTCATCGAAACTTGACTCCATATATCTACACTTAGAAGGCTTTTTATTTTTTCTACATTTTTTTCAATAACATTTTTTTGCTCCGCTAAATACATCACCGGTAATCGCTCCAGAGGGAACCATTTTAGTTCAACATTTTTGTTGTCTGGTGACGAGGGTGTTTCTGATCGGGTCGGGGACATGAGAAAGTAATGAATCGTTTTAAATTCATTCGCTTTCTCGACACTTAGCGTCAGGGATACTGTTTCTTATCTATGCACAAAAAACTTCTCTCTTTGGGATTGGGGACTCTCTGTCTTTTTGGCATCGGTTGCGGAAATCCGCTTGCTCCTCCCGAAAATAAGGATGACGGGAAAATCGTTGTGGACTATAAAAATCCGATTTCAAACAACGATCCGATTTGTTCCGTAGAACCGACGACGCTGAGTGGAAAAACCCAAAAAGCTATCGCGCAGCCGTATGTGCACATGAGATTCCTTGGTCAGGTGTTTACGGAGTACCAGTGTCGAGAGGGGAGCGACGGCTTTGATTCCGACCAGCTCTATGGAGACGGCTCACGGATCAAGCTAAAGAGCATCGCGACCGCGGAGCTGTACACGGTTCTCAAAGACGTCGGTTATCTTTGCGTCTCGGGACCCGAATCCGGTTGTATGGAGTGGGCCCTCGAACAACCCGTCCCGATGCGAAATCTCATGCGAATCGAGCCGTTTGTGGATAAGATCCAGAATGATGATTGTGTAAATTGCCGCCGATAATAAAAAAATCCCGCTACTAAGCGGGATTTTTGGTCCAAGTCAAAGAAGGCTTGACAAGCAAAAAGATCTATGGAACGTAGTGGTATAACAAAGAATATGAACTCGACTTCTCGAAACTCATTGCTTGTTTTCGCCCTGGCCGCGTTGGTGTTGGTGGGGGGAGGGTGTTTGGGGCAAGGTGAGATACCGAAGAAAGACGACGGTTTCGTTACGCCCGCGCCAACCTCAACGAGTGTCGTGACTGTCCGTCCGGAATTTCCAGGCATGGAAGACGTTATGATCCCGGAGGATTGGAAGGAATTTAAAGATGAAGAACTAGGGATTTCGTTTCGATATCCCGGGTATATGCGTTTCGTGTCGATGAGTGTGGAAAGCACGAACACCGGCAAGTCGCTTGATCACTTCTATTTTACACTCTCTTCGTATCCGAATACGGTTTGTGCCGAGAGCATTTCCATCGGATTGGCAACGGATGCCAAGACACGGAATATAGACAACGGGGATATTGCGAAGCCGGGCTATAGAGAAAATGTGAATCAATCCAATCCCGATATGTATGGGGGGGAGTATGCGCGATGGGTAAAATCTATTGAAAGTGGATACAGATTTTATTATGTCTCGGGAGAGGCCAAGAACTCGAACTGCCTTGACATGCAACGAAGTGAAGACGGAAGAAAAATCCTTCAGGATTACAAGGGTGTGCTGAAGTCATTAGAGATCAAAATAGCTCCAGCAAACGGCACGCTCACTCTCCCCAAAATCATCCGTCCGGAATTTCCTAGAGTGGGGAGTGAAGATATTGAGATCCCTGCAGACTGGAAAGAGTTTAAGGATGAGAGTCTAGGGATTTCGTTTCGATACTCTCCGGAGATGAAATTGGTAAGCGGAGCAAATACCTCGACTTCTTCTTTTTCGTTCCTCCTTACTTCGAAGAACCCGTCAGTTTGTAATGAAAGTATTGCTATTGGAATTACTACGGACACGATCGCGCAGAGGATGGGGTATAAGAATAAAGTTAGTCAAGAATATAGTGAGGATCTAGAACAGTTCAGCCCAGTTCCTCGTGAACTCTCATATACCTATGATGTACAACATGCTTGGTGGGTACAAACGACAGGCATGGACTACAAGTTCTACTATGTTTCAGGTGGCTCGACTTTGAACTGCTTCCATCCTTTTGGTGCTGTTGGAGAGAAGATGATCCGTGATTACAAGAGGGTTCTGAAGTCACTTACGATACAAGTCGTATCTAGTGAGTAAGTTTCGAATTGTTCGGGAAAAAAATCTAGCCTTTACTTCCTTATACTCAGTCTTTGATTCACAAGGAATGGGTTTGGGCAGGCAAGGCTCAAGGCACATTCACAACTGAATTTCGATGGAGGCAGTCATGTACGAGTATTCCCAAGATCGCTCGAAGCTCTCTCAGGTGTTGATGACAACATTGGTCGTCGGACTCACGGCGATCTCTGGGTGTGATTCGGATATCGGTCAGATCGATACGAGTCTCACTGTCAGTACCGTTCCTGCCGGCGGCCGTCTCCGAATCCGTGATGCGGCCGACGTGGGGTTCACCTCTCCGGTGGCTGAAGCGGTCTCTGACTCTGGCTTCTTCTGGAACCAGCTCGCTAATGCAGCGTTTTACTACCCGCTCTGTGGGGTCCCGACACTTTGGCATCCGGGACTGGATATCAACATTCTGGGTGCCGGCGGTGCCAGCGACGCGGGAACACGTGTGTACGCCATCACCGATGGCGTCGTGATTGATCGGGCGAACATCAATCGCACTGACTCCAGTGGAGCGCGGGTTTGCGATGGTAGAGACGGTACCGCTCCTAGAGCGCCAATTACGGAGTGGGGCTCGATCACGGTCCTCTTCTACTACGACGGCGTTTCCTACGTGTACGAATACGGTCACATGCAGCGTATCGACGTAGGTATCGGTGATGTCGTCAGGCTCGGCCAAGAGCTTGGTGAGATGGGTGAAGTCGGAGCCCCCGGTGCCTACCATCTGCATTTCGAGATCCGAACCATGGATCATGTGTGTCACGATGGAGCGGTTGGTGGTTACTGCCGCGACAACCTAGGCTTGGTGCGGTCCTGCACCGAGCGAGCTGACCATCGTCCCAGCCTGTACTTCTGCGACTTGCTCGTCAACCGACGAGACGTGACACGTATGTACCAGAATCCGATTGAGTTTCTCGTGTCGAGGTCGATGGACCAATACGCGGAAGACACCGTCGGATTGTCGGCGCTTGGCGCCGCGGTGATCCCGAGTGTCCTTGCCTATCCAGCGGACACCGGCACCAACTCGAACCCGAGCAGCCTCGCGCGGCAAGACATCGCATGGCTTCGCGGTGGAAGTGTCATTTCCGCCAGCGATTTGCGCGATGCGCTTGTACGTGAATACCGTCCCTCGGTTTGGGGCGGATCGCCCGGCTACCTCGTGTTCCCGGTGAACCATGGCGCGAGCCACCCGTATTGGGTGAGGAGCGCGATCGGGGCACGCTGGCACGAACTCGCCACGAGTTCGGTTGTAGCGAACCGAGGGGCTTGCGGCATGCCGATCACGGGAGAGTATCTGAACTGCCCTGATGGCGTTCGACCCTGTGCGTCTGTTCGACAAGACTTCCAAACCTGCTACCTCACGTGGCAAGCGGGTCGAGATCCCGAACTGAGCGGCGCAACAGCCTACCTTCACGGAAGTCCGGGAGCGTACGCGAATACATGGGGTCGGGCGGCGCCTGATGCGCCACGCGAGACGACTGCTCATGCGTATGGCACGGACGATGCGGGATACCGCTTCGCAGAGGCCTACGAACGGAATGGAGCTCACGTACGTCTCGGGGACCCCACGGGTCCGGCCCATGCGTTGCTCGATGCCCGCTACCACGCCCAGGTCTTTTCGGGCGGGAGCTACGGGCGCGCATTGATCGTCTTCGACCCCGAAAACCGGATCGTGAGTTCAAGGGATCCGACAAGGCTTCTGGATCGGACGGCAGCTTCCTTCATCGAGGCTGCGTATGATCGGGTTATGACGATCGCGCGCGATACCGCAGGGAATCCTGTGAGCGTCGTGTATGGAGATCGTGTCCAGGCGCATCTGATTCGTACCGGTTTTCTCGACTGGTACGAAGCAAATGACGGGATTCGTCTCGTCGGAGCGCCTCTCAACGATGAGTATCGGTGGAGTCATCTCGATTCGGGCGGGCGTTTTATCGAAGACGCGCGTCAGGATTTCGAGAGTGGTAACTGCCTCATCTGGCACCTGGAAGGTTCCGGTTCGGGTCTCACGTATTGCGGAGCCATCATCGGCGAAGCGTGCGTGGGATGGGAATCCTATACGCGCGGATGTCCGAGAGTTTCCTCGATTCACATCGATGGAGGCTCCGGGCGACCCGTGGACCTCGGCCTTCCCCCGCCCGCTAGCGGCGGGCCTGATCGCGGTGGTGGGGGAAGTGAAGATCCAGACGCCTCCGTACCCGCGCCTCCTCCCGACGCCGGAACTCCGACGTTGGAATGCTCCGTCGACACTGACTGTCCCGCGTACGGTTCCGGCTGGCGTTGCCGGTCCGGATCGTGCCGCGAGGTGGACATCGACGGCGATGGCGTGCTCGGCTCCGACGGCGACTGCAACATCGAGGTGGCGAGAATCCATCGAGACGCGGTCGAGAGCTGCGACTTCGTGGACGAAGACTGCGACGGACGCGTGGACGAAACCTTCGACCTCACGTCCGACCCGCGCAACTGCGGCGTCTGTGGACGCATCTGTCCCGGCGGAGAAGTCTGCTCCGCAGGGAGCTGTGTCACGCCGTGCTCGGCTTCTCCGGAAGTCTGCGGCGACGGCATCGACAACAACTGCGA
>ERZ1292633.1280-Hain-H41-02um-R1-1280-length-27451-cov-6_pt1 | contig 27451 bp, 22 predicted proteins | sample MGYA00564406_ERZ1292633 | MGnify/ENA primary metagenome ERZ1292633 (study PRJEB36523, sample SAMEA6512639) | groundwater metagenome | collected 2019-01-08 | study: AquaDiva: Metagenomics assemblies of 32 groundwater samples | reverse complement strand
GTAAACTCCTTGACCTCACAGCAAACGCAGCAACAACCACAACAGGCCTTCTCACAATGAATGCCAACGGGCTGACTACCGGTTCTGCTCTTGAGATCAATTCCACCTCTCTTGTACTCGCCGCTGGTGAAATTGTGAACTTTGATCACACAGCCTCTGGAACACTTGCCGCAAACAAGACAGGACAGCTTGTAGATATCACTGCTTCTCGTACACACACAGGCTCCACGACAATCTCTGATGATTACGATTCTTTCTCTGTCATTCGTTCCAACATCATGAACGAAGGAACAACAGGGGCTCTCAACGCCGCGGGTTCCGCTCTCTACATCCAAAACATCTCCACGCAAACCGCTGGAGCCTTGGCAGACACGGCTCATGGTGTTGAAATTACCATGACAGGCACTGTCGGCGAGATAGGAGGAGACGCTCTCAATATCACTTCCGCCAACACAACGGTCGCAGGAGGCCAGGCTATTGAAATCACTGCTTCACAGACAACAGCTAATGTAAACTTGATCACGGCAAACGCACTGACATCTGGATATGCAGAGGTGATCAGTGTCGCCGGCACCACGGTTCTTACAACAGGTGGAGCTCTCAACATTGATGGACCAACTGGTATCTCTGTCATGGATGCAACCACAGGTCTTGTGAACATCAGCTCAACAGGAGCGATTACCAACTCTACTATTGGCGGAGGAACTTTACTGCAGGTTACCGGTAACGGCTCTATCACCCCGACATTGGCTTCTATCTCTAATACATCTGCCATGACGGGGAATGGACGGCTTCTTGATCTAACGGCCGACAACGCAACTACACCGACAGGACTCTTTGCAATCTCTGCTATAAATATGACAACCGGTACCGCAATGAAAGTGACTGCATCAAATGCCAATACAAGCGACTTCTCGATTGCTGGAGGATTTGCGCCAATTATGTTCTCAACGACTTTTGCTCAAGCAGGCACAGCCCAGTCAACAGCGAGTGGTTATGCGGGACTACGACTGAATTACACTCATAATCCTACTGTTACTGGCAATACCGAGAACATGATGGTCATTCAAAATCAAGTGACCTCTAACGCTACAGACCTCGCCGTTAACGCTGGACTACTCATTGATAATGCTGATACTTCAGCAAGTAATTCCACAATTCTCACTGATGCTTTGAGGATTACTAACTCCGGTGGTATTGCAATCGGCATAACAAACGCAATCAATATTGCTTCGACCGATGTTGTGACAGATATTCTGATGCAAAACGGTGAGACGATTGATAACAACGTAAACGGACAGATTAACCTTAACACAGGGGTGGCTGGTGCAAACGATGGAATCTGGATAGATTCAGGGCAGACCACCTCTACAGCATTTGGTCTTTGTCATAGCGGTGCCGATGCTGATAACGCGGCGTTTAGTGATCGTCAGATCGTTGCATGCGCTGGTGCTGTAGACGGCGACTATGCTGAAAAATATCCAGTTGCCGCAGGAATTACCTATGGAGATATCGTTGCACCAGGGACGAAAGAAGTCGTGACGACACAAGGACAAAAAATTGTTGAGCTTGTGATGACAACAGAACCGTATCAAGGACCAGTCGCTGGAATTGTGGCTAAGAACTACGGAGACTTCACTTCAGCTGGTAACAACATCAAAAAAGAGGATAACCCGATGCCAGTTTCTCTTGTCGGACGTGTGCCGGTTAACGTTACCAACGAAAATGGAGCGATCGCCGTCGGCGACTTCATCACAACCTCCTCAACCGCCGGAAAGGGTATGAAAGCTACAGAGGCTGGACGTGTGATCGGTATGGCACTCTCTACATTTGATGCAGTGGAAGGTCAGGTCATGGTGCAGATCGTCAACACGTGGTATCAGCCGTCATCATCAAGCTCCCTGCAAGGTGGTAACAACACAGGCGACATGCTCTCGATGGGTGCGATTGATGCAGAGAACCTGACTGTCACTGGCCAGCTCTACGTTGGTAGCGATATCGCAGGCCGAGCTCGCATCAAGGCTGGAGACGAGAGTGTTCATGTGACGTTTGAGACTGAATACTCCTACCAGCCAATCGTGATCGCCTCTGTCCGCGAGGATATTGATTCCGCATTCGCTTGGTGGATTGAGAACGAGACAACCACAGGATTCGACATTGTTCGCTCTGCCTTCAGTGATTCAGCCGTTGAATTCAACTGGATCGCGATGGGTGTTGATGGTGGCATCGTGAGTATCTCTGATGGCACAACCGAAGAGATCACTATCACAGTTGCCGATCCAGGTGCCTCAACAGATATTATTGGCGTGGTCGCCGATACTGGTAGCTCGAGCGTTCCAGTCGAGGAGCCGGCCGTTGAAGCTCCAGCCGAGGAACCAGTAGCCGAAGAGCCAGCAGTTGAGGCTCCAGCCGAGGAACCAGTAGCCGAAGAGCCAGCAGTTGAGGCTCCAGCCGAGGAACCAGTAGCCGAAGAGCCAGTAGTTGAGGCTCCAGCCGAGGAACCAGTAGCCGAAGAGCCAGTAGCCGAGGAGCCGGCCGTTGAGGCTCCAGCCGATAGCGCGCCAGTTAGCGAGTAATCCCACAGAATAGGGAACCAAAACCCCGCCCGATGGCGGGGTTTTGGTTTTTGGTGAGCTGGTGTAAAATGAACATCATAAAGTGTTCTCTGCTCTTAATTTCAAATGTTTAAAGTATGTCCATCGAATCAAAGATTCGTCGTCCGATGCCGTTTGGTCGGCCTGATGAGCCAATGCCGATACCACCAAAAAAGAGTCGAGTTGGCAAATTTTTCCTTATTCTCTTTGTTCTCGCTCTTATAGCCGCCGCCATTTATTTTGGGAAAACGTATCTCTTTGAGAGCCCCGATGATCTACTTGGAGATCTGCAAGGGACGACGGGTGAGTCAATTCCAGTTGTAGAGGGAACCTATTACGCAGTTTTCCTTGATAATAGCCAGGTCTATTTTGGCCTACTCGATGATCGAGACGGCGATTTTTATCGCTTAACTGACGTCTTTTATCTGGACACACGACAAAATCCGCAGGATACATCGGCCGGAGCCGGTACGTCGCTCGTGAAACTTGGTAACGAGGCCCATGGTCCGCAGGACTATATGGACATCAACAAGGATCACATACTGTTTATTGAGGAGATGAAGCCTGATTCCAAGGTTGTACAGGCGATTGCACAGTATAAATCTGGGGAGTAGCGTCAACATCTTATCCACAGTCCATTTGGCAAATATTTGCTAAACTGCCTCTAACTTTAACCCATCTTAATCAACCGTACTGTTATGGAACCACTTACAAGTTCCGGGCTCGGTGTGGCCCAACGGAGGAGAAAAGTGCCGTTTACGAATGTCGGAATGTATCAAGTGATCACTCGTTGGTCGCTGTATTTGCTTACATTTCTGTTGCCGGTCTTCTTTTTGCCATTCACGTCCAACTACCTAGAGATAAATAAACAGACAGTGCTTGTACTGCTCACGTTAGTAGGTTTGGTCGCATGGCTTGGCGCAATGGTGATTGAGAAGAGGTTGTCGTTTCGTACTGGTTGGTTAAACGTCGTACCAGGTGTCTGGTTTTTGATAGTTCTGGCCTCTTCGATTCTTTCGCTGTCTGGCTATCAATCATGGGTTGGACAAGCATCACAGGAATATACCAGCTTCTTGACGCTTACCACGTTCCTCGTATTGTTCTTCGTTGTCATGAATACGATGAGCGAGACATCTACCCAACGTAATCTCTTTTTCGCAACCGTCCTTTCATCCGTTCTCTCTGGCATCATCACAATCTTGAGTTTCATTGGGATCGGAATCCTACCGTTTTCATTCGCGAAGTTTAGTGGATTCAACCTTGTTGGCACGATGAACAGCTTTGTTGCATACATGGTCGTTGTCATGATTCTTGGTCTCGGTCTCTGGTTGGTTACCCGTCCGGGGAAGGACGCGATCATGCCAGATGGTGGTAGGGGCAAGACGATGCGCATCCTTATGATCGTTCAGGTTATTCTGACGATCCTTGCGCTTGTGGCGATAGATTATTGGGTGATGTGGATTGTGACGATCTTCGGTATCCTTCTTCTTTCAGCTTTCGCTTTCATCCAACAAAAAGATTTCCCGGGGACAACGCGTTTCTCGCTCCCATTGTTCTTGTTGGTTGTGAGTGTTCTGTTTCTGTTCGTTCCATCGCCATTGCGTTGGGATTTTCCAGCGGTCGTATCTCCGTCGTTTGGAGCGAGTCTTTCTATTGCAAAAGAAACTCTTGGGCGCAATATCGGTTCGATCTTGGTCGGTTCTGGTCCGGGTACGTACGCATTTGATTACGCAGAGTTTAAGGACACTGCCGTGAGCCAGACAGATTTCTGGAATACGAATTTTGACCGTGCCAAGTCGCATGCGTTGACAATTCTCACGACCATGGGCGTTCTTGGGTTAGTTGGATGGCTTGCCTTTGTCGCTTGGGTCGCCCTTATGGCCTTGAGTCGCTTGTTGCGTGAGCGAGATCATGAAGAGTGGCGTGTGACGTATGTCGTCTTTTGTGCGTGGGCTACCATTCTACTTTTGCAATTTTTGTACACATCAAACATGACATTGAGCTTCTTGTTCTGGCTCTTCTCTGGTTTGATCGCAAGTCAGGTGATGGTTCGTGTAAAGGAGACAGATTTCGGACGTTCTCCAAAACTTGGCCTTGCAACATCATTTGGATTTATCCTTGTGGCCGTTGCCGTTGTTGGTGGACTCTTTGTGACAGGTCAGCGCTATGCTTCAGAAGTCGCATTTGCTCAAGCTGTTCGCATGGATAGGAGTGGAGCCTCTGCAGAGGAGGTGGTAAATAAACTGGCGACCGCGACATCATTTAATCAGTTGAGCGATGTCTACTATCGAAACTTGAGCTCCGCGCTTCTTCTGCGCGTGCGAGACGTCTATCAGGAGATCAATGCGACAGGCGTTCCTGCAACACCGGAACAGACACAGCTCATTCAAGCTCTTGTTAACGCAAGCATCAATGCGGCGGCACGAACAACCGCACTCGAGCCATATAACGTTGATAACTGGTCTGTGCGAGGGATGGTCTATCGAGAACTCATGCCACTTGTGAATGGAGCTGAAGATCTGGCCGCGGCTTCCTTTATCCGCGCAGGAGAATTGGAGCCAACGAATCCAAAGCACTATACAGACCTTGGACGTATCTATCTTGTTACAGCTGATCGCGCGAGTGACTTGAAGAGTTCTGAAAATGCCGAGCTTGCGACTCAAGCCGTTGAGTCGGAGAAGAAATATCTTACACTTGCAGAAGAGGCGTTTAACAAAGCAATCATTTATAAACAAAATTACGCGCCAGCTCACTATTATCTTGCGGCAGTATTTGAGCGACAAGGCCGTCTTGATGACGCAGTTGCTCGCATGGTCGCTCTACGCGATTACGCCCCACTCGACATTGGCATCGGTTTTCAGCTTTCCCAGTTGTACATCCGTCAACAGAAATACAGCTTGGCGCAGGCGGAACTGGAGCGTTTGGTCGGGTTAAATTCAAACTACTCCAATGCTCGTTGGTACCTTGCTTCCATGTATGAGATCAGTGGAAACTCCACAGCCGCCATTGAACAGATTCAAAAAGTCGCTGATCTGAACCCAGAAAATGAGTTCGTTATCGAGCGACTCTCTCGCCTAAAGTCAGGACAATCCACCACAACGATTCCGCCTCCAGTTGAGGAAGGAGAGGAGTCCGCAACGGAAGTGGAGGATGGGGAAGTTACGGTTGATGAAGAGGTCACTGAGTAAACGCGTCAAGGATTATTCGTTCAGCTTCCACGAGGCTCATGTTCTGCAGACGGACATGAGCCTCTTCGTGTGTGCCTGAAGGAGAAAAAGATTTCAAAAGTTGAGTGGCGTGATGTGGAGGATTTACGCGCAGAATGCATCTGATATTGCGATCATGATCTTCATATAGCAGTAAGGCCATCTCTGCATCTGGTGATGAAAAGATGAGTTCATCAACGACCTCAAGCAGGTCATCATCTTGAGCTCCAGCGTGCAAAAAATCTTGTTGAGACAAAAGCGTCCAGACTAAATTGCATTCTACATTATGCTTCAATCTAGCAAGCGCACGGCCCCAGAGACGTAATGTCGAGACAGAACGTACGCGATAAAGGTTTGTAATTATCTCTTCTCGTCGCGCTCCTTTCTCGATCAGCGCGCTCACAGTGTTTAAGGTTTTTGGTGTGACATTGCGCGCCTTAAAACTCTTCGTCTTTGCAATCATCCCTGTTAAAAAAAGAGTTGCAATTTCCTCGTCCATAATTTCCGAGTACAGCTCATTCACCAAATTATGACAAACTTCCGCGCAAGAGGTCGCTGTCAAATCAACGATGTTCATCTGACCAAAATGTTCGTTTGTTGTTGAGTGATCAATATTAATGATAGGTGTGCGGTACAAAAAATCTGCATGGGCAGTATGAATCTCTCCGCATCCCGCAAGATCACTTGCTCCAATGCATATTACAAGGTCATACGGATACGGTGATGTTGAGACATTGATATCCTGTTCGCTCCACGTTCCAACATTTGGCGTGAATAAAAAACGGATGCGGCCGTCCGCATCCTCCCTTTTGATTTCTGTCGCTTGCACCGCTCTCGTGTCTAGTTCAACGACGAGCGTTCGCATGTTTGGGAGATCGGATCGTACATGATCGCCGATCACAATGCGACCGAGTGCCTTTGGGACTGGTGCGGAACTCACAACAGTTACAGGCTTGTTCATCTTTGCGAGCGCAAATTTCATGCCAATCGCAGAGGCAAACGCGTCAATCCCTCCGTGTTTTGCAACAACGACCAACGGATGTTGGCTTCGCGTGATGATCTGTTGGATTTGCGCGGTTTCTGTAAGCGACATAATGGAATATGGGAGTGTACACGTTGCGATTAAAATCATCAAGCCCCCGTCCGTACGACGAGGGCCAGTTGTTTTGTCTTGCTAGAGTTCGAGCCAGCTGAAGATGTAGGCGGAGCCGGTGTTATCGTTATAGTGAGCGCCAATGATGATGTCAGTGAAGCCGTCCGCGTTCGTGTCGCCTGCAGGAGCTATCCCAACGCCGAAATAGTCACTCACGGCTTCTCCGTACATGATTGTTCTACTGCTTGAAAGTTGATTACTGACGGCAGTAACAGGTCCAAAGATGCAGTAGACCGTGCCTACGTCTAGACCGTACCCATCACTTCCATAAGCACCGATGAGCAGATCATCATTGCCGTCCAGGTCGATGTCACCTGCGCCAGAGAGACTCGTTCCTGCTAAATCTCCACCATTTTCACCGATGAATTTTTGTCCGTTTGTTGCGATATTTTCTGTACCGTATGTGGCGTTCACTATTAGGTACGCGGCACCAAAACTATCACCAGCACTACTTTCATTTGGAGCACCAACAAGGAAGTCGTCGTAGCCATCATTGTTTATGTCTCCAGCACCGCTCGTCGCGCGGCCGAATGAATCACCAGCATCTTCTCCTGTGAGTTTCATATCTGCATCAGCGAGCGAGATGGTTATTCCACCTGATCGCGGACCGTAGAGCAGATAGGCCGCTCCGGCTCCAGATCCTGCGTAATCGTTACTACTTGCCCCGACTAGGATGTCGGGTACGCCGTCGGTGTTGATATCCCCGGCGCTTGCGACACTGATGCCGGCCAAGTCGCTTGCTTGCTCGCCGTTGAGGATGAGTCCGCCAGATGTTGTTAGATCTTCCGTCACGGTCGCACCAGGCCCAAAGTCAACGTAGATCACGCCTGCGTCCGTTGCGGTAGTATCGCCCATATAGGCACCGATGAGTACATCATCGTAGCCGTCGCTGTTCAGGTCTCCAATACCGGCAATGCTATAGCCAGTAAAATCGGACTCCGCATGACCAGTAAGTATACGATCGGCATCGCTTAGACTTTGAGTTCCACTCACTGGCCCATTGACTATGTAAACAGCGCCTGATTGACTCCCATTGAGGGAGCTGGATGGTGCGCCGATGATGAAGTCCGTATATCCGTCGTTGTTTAGATCACCAGCGCTTGCAACGCTAGTGCCAGAGTAGTCATTTGTTGAAACTCCGATGAAGGTTGCGTATGCGTCGGAAAGGTTACTCTCCATAGTGATCGGTCCGCGGACGAGGTAGACGATTCCGGCTTGTTGTGCAGCACGATCGTTCATGTTCGCACCGACCAGCACGTCGTCATATCCATCACCGTCTATATCGCCAACACCCGCCACGCTTACTACAGCCATATCTTCTGACGACTCTCCAGCGAGAATAGCGATCGCGTCTGAAGCGACGATTTCGCCTTCGAACACGCAGTCACCTGCGCCTCCATCGCAGTTGTCATCAACACCGTTGTTGCAGACTTCGGTCACGCCTGGGTTCACATTCGCGTCGTTGTCATCGCAATCCGTCGCATCGCTCACATAGCCATCGATGATGTTACAGGCAACGACTTGATTGTTCACATCGCCGTACTCGTCGTCGTCAGCATCGGCGTACTGCGTGGTGTAGGATGCGTCTTCATCCGTCTCACCATTGCAGTTGTTGTCAACCTCGTCTTCACAGAGTTCGATCGCGTTTGGGTTCACGGCCGGATTCTGATCGTCACAGTCTGTCGCGTCACTCACGTAGCCGTCAGGTTGCGTACAGACATTCACAACTCCCGACGCATCTCCGAATGAGTCATCGTCAGCATCGGGGTACCAGAGCGTCCCATCAATCGGATCGTTGTCTGCCTCATCGTCGCAGTCATTGTCGGTCTCGTCGCAGACTTCGGACGCGTCTGGATTGATGTCCGAGTCTTGATCGTCGCAGTCGCCATCGGTTGTCGCGTAGCCAGCGATGTCGTCGCATTGTACGATGGCGACCCCGAACCCGTAGCCGTCGCTGTCGCTGTCCGCGTACCATGACGTAGCGTCAACGGAGTCGTTTTCATCAACGTCTCCGTCGCAATCGTTGTCTGTGCCGTCGCAGATTTCATCCGCGCTCGGGCTCACAGCCGCGTCTTGGTCGTCGCAGTCGTCAGGTCGCGGGGCACCATCTCGGTCCAGGTCAAAGCGATCTGTGAAGCCCGCATCGCTAATGAAAGGCAGAAACTCACAACCCGAAAGTGTAAGGAGCAAGAGGGAAGTAGCGGTCATTGGTCACCTCACCTCCTTTTTCCCTTTTTTTGAGGGTTTTGTCAATTGGGTCGGCTGAACCGATTGACTCTGACGGAAAAAAATGGTGAGATTGCGATGGAGGCTTGTACCACATGCCACGTATTCTTTCAGTCCTTTTTTTGCTGGGTCTTCCGCAACCTGCGCAGGCTGATGAGCCAACGGCTCCGCCTGCCGAGGAGACCTGTCCACAGGCCGTTGCGGTTACTGATCTGCTCGCCACTATCACGGCGGGCGAGACCGCCTTCGTTCAGATGGATCGTGATGGGATCGCGTCATCTCGTGACACGGCGATCGGTCAGATCAACTGCCTCAATGAGCAGATCGCCATGAGCGATGCGGCTCGGTTCCACCGCTTGCTCGCACTTGTCGCTTTCGTCGCAAGGGATCGTGATCTCGTGCAGAGCGAATTCCATGTGAGCAACAAGCTCGAACCTCACTACGAGTTCCCGGAAGGGATCGTGCCGGCAGATCATCCTGTCGCACGGCTGTACGAAAAGGCGAAAGTCGTAGAGCTGTCAGGCGAACTTCAGGTCGTGCTCGCACCGATCGGCGGTTGGGCAACGGTTGACGGCGTACGCACTGACACACGGCTGTCGAGCGCGAGCGCGATCATTCAGATCATGAATGCGCACGGTGTCGTTGTCGAGTCTTCATTCGTGCGTCCGCTTGATCTACTGCCGAAGTTCGATCTGACGGCGTACAACATGGAGCTAGTCGTCCCTGTGCCCAGGGGGATCTTCCAGGGCTCTCCGACGCCGTGGCTCATCGCGACCGGTACGAGCCTGTTGATCTCTGGCGGGTTGTACACTGTGGGTATGATCGAGAAAGAACGTTTCGAGAATACCGAAAATCCTATTTCCGACGACGAGCTTTCTGCACTGCGGGATACGACGAACACGCTCGGTGTGGCGTGGGTCGCAAGTTCTGCGCTCACGGCTACGCTCGGCATCATCACATTCACCGTGGTAATTCCCAACCACAAAGGTGGACGCTAATGTTACAGCTGAAGTCTGGCGATCTGTTCGCACGACGATATCGCATCATTAGATTGCTCGGCGAGGGAGGCATGGCGTATGTCTATCTTGTTGAGCATACGAGTCTCGGGCGTCAGTACGCCTTGAAGGTTCTCAAGTGGCAAATGAGTGGGAAAGAGGCGTTGCGTCAACGTCTTAAGAAAGAAGCCGTCGCGATGGAGCGTGCACAACACGGCAACATCGTAGCTGTACATGACCTAGACGAGCATGAAGGACAGATTTACATCATCATGGACTTCGTGTCTGGCGGTTCTCTGCGCGATCTTCAACGTCGAAAGGCGTATATTCCGAGTAGGGAAGCCGCGAGTATCGTGATGGACGTCCTACGTGGCCTCGAGTGTGCACACAACAATGGAATCGTGCATCGTGATGTGAAGCCAGACAACGTCCTGCTCGGCGCTGATGGGGTTCCGAAGATTTGTGATTTCGGGATCGCTCGCGCGAGTGGTGAGAGTCACGGTTTCACACAGACAGGGGACATAATCGGTACGTTCTGGTACATGGCACCGGAGCAACACTGGAGCTCTGTTCGTACAGACTTGCGGGCGGATCTGTACGCGACTGGTGTGATGCTTCATGCACTGATCGCTGGGATCGTCAAGCCAACCGCGCCATTTTTCTACTCGACACTCCATGAAGACCCGGACATCATGGATCCTATCCCTGACGTACTGCGTCCGATCATTTGCAAGGCGACGGCGCATCAGCCACAGAATCGGTATGCGAGTGCTATGGAGATGATTGAGGCCATCGAAAGCGTTTTGAACCAACTGCCAACGGTCAGTGAAGAAAGTGAGACACGGCGTGTTTCATTTCACACCATGGTTCCTGAAATCGAGGGTGAAGTTATTGGAACACGGTTTGACTTCAGTTCGTCATCTTCTAATGCTGACGGACAAGTGAGTTCTGAACATGAAGTTGCACCTCCTGTCGTCGTGAGTGTTGCGGTCGAGCCACGCAGGGAACGCTTGCCACACGGTGGCATGATCGCCATTGTTGGCACCGTGACCCTTGTTATCTCTCTCTTAGTGTATGGCTTCTGGATGCGTGATCCTAGGTCTCCTCCTGTACAAGCATGGCAAGCGTATCCAGAAGCCATCACTTCTTCGAGGATCGAGTCGGTCGCTGAACCTACCGCTTCACCAGTTGATGAACCAGTCACGTCAGTCATCGGTCTTTCCAGTGAGAAGGATAGGGGTAAGGTGGTTGGCAAGAACGACCCGAAAACGAAAGCGACGAAAGTAGAGCCACGTGTCAAGGCTGTCCAGCCATCCGTGGCCGTTGAACAACTTGAGACTCGCGCGACAGTGAGGGGCGACGCCACGCAGGTTCGTCTGATCGGAGACAACGGGTCATTCACACTTCCGACTAGCATTCCTCCAGGTTTCTATCGCGTTACTGCAACGTTTCAGGATACGCCCGATCCAGTCACAGTGATCAGGCAGATCGAGGTCAAAGACAAGCCGGTCGTAATCGTCTGTGATTCGGCATTCGCCCGTTGCAACCGTGAATAGCTCCTTTTACAGCGTCCGCTCTGGGTCCACCAGAGCGGCGTTTCGTTTTTGGACATCTACAACGAAAATTTTAAACGAAGATCTCTAATTGCCAAATACCCTTTATTTCCGTACACTTATCCCATTATGGCCGATCACGAGATTCCCAAAGCCTACGATCCAAAGGCGCACGAAGACGCCGTCTACGCCGCATGGGAGCAGAGCGGGTTTTTTAATCCGGACAACTTGCCAGATGAGCGCAAAGAGATGTTTTCTATTGTTTTGCCACCACCCAACGTGACTGGCACCCTGCACATGGGACACGCGGTGATGCTGGCGATCGAGGATATTATGGTTCGTTTTGCCCGCATGCGTGGCAAGAAAACGCTTTGGCTTCCAGGGACAGATCACGCGGCCATTGCCACGCAGACAAAAGTTGAGAAACTTCTCATTGCGGGTGGTATGAAGGACCCTCGAGCAGAGCTTGGACGCGGAGCGTTTTTGGAGCGCGTGAAAACGTTTGCGACCGAGTCGCACGATGTCATTGTTAAACAGTGTAAGAAGATGGGAGCGTCACTTGATTGGTCGCGTGAGGCGTACACACTTGATTCGGCTCGTTCTACTGCCGTGCGCACGGCGTTTAAGATGATGTATGACGACGGTCTCATCTATCGCGGTGACAGGATGGTGAATTGGTGTCCGAGATGCAAATCCACACTCGCGGACGACGAAGTGGAATACATTGAGCAGAAGACGAAGTTTTATTATTTCAAATATGGTCCAGTTGTGATTGGGACCGCGCGTCCTGAAACTAAATTCGCTGACAAGGTAATAGTTGTTCATCCGAATGATGCGCGGTACAAAGAGCTTGTTGGAAAAGAGATGGAGGTTGAGTGGATTGATGGATTGGTGAAAGCAAAAGTAGTTGCTGATGAAGTTGCGGATATGGATATGGGTTCTGGTGCCATGACGATCACTCCTGCACACAGTTTTGTTGATTTTGATCTTGCGAAGAAATATGGATTCGAGGTTGTCCAAATTATTGGTGAGGATGGGAAGCTCACCAATGCGGCAGGTTCATTTGCCGGACAGGACGCGCATGATGCACGCACGGCAATCGTCGAGCAGTTGCAGAAGAAGGGTCTCGTGGATCACGTTGACGAGAATTACACGCATAATCTCTCTGTCTGCTACCGGTGTGAATCACCGGTTGAGCCACTGCCAAAGTTGCAATGGTTTATTGACGTCAACAAACCGTTTGCCTTTCGTGCGAGCTCGCACGCGCCGATTGATGGAATCAATGATGGGCAGATGATCTCGCTGAAGGAGATCATGCAACACGTCGTGCGCTCAAAGCAGATTGAGATTATTCCGGAGCGATTTGAGAAAACGTATTTTCACTGGATTGATAATTTGCGTGATTGGAACATCAGTCGTCAGATTTGGTTTGGCCATCGCGTGCCGGTGTGGTATCGCGGGGAGGAAATTTCTGTGAGTGTAGAAGCGCTAGAGGGAGATGGGTGGGAGCAGGACCCGGACACGCTCGACACGTGGTTTAGCTCGGGGTTGTGGACGATCTCGACGCTTGGGTGGCCCTCCTCCGCCAAGGCTTCGGAGGGCAAGCCTAGTGATTTTGAGCAATTTCATCCGACTTCGGTTCTCGAGACAGGCTACGATATTTTGTTTTTCTGGGTGGCGCGCATGATTTTGATGACAACGTATGCGGTTGGGGAGATTCCATTTAAGCAGGTCTATTTGCATGGCCTCGTTCGCGATGAAAAGGGGCGCAAGATGAGTAAGTCGCTCGACAACATTATTGATCCATTGGACATGATTGGTAAGTTTGGCGCGGATGCGACGCGTCTGTCGCTTGTTATTGGTGGGACGCCGGGGAATGACTCAAAACTTTCGGAAGAAAAAATTGCCGGTTATCGCAACTTTACAAATAAACTTTGGAACATTGCGCGGTTTGTTCTCTCGAGTGCTCATCTCCCTCCCCTTACCCAAGGGGAGGGTTGGGGTGGGGTCTGTGCGGTGACCCTTGCCGACCGATGGATACTCGGTCGCCTCGCCGAGGTCACCGATCGGGTCACGGCGCACCTTGAGCGCTATGAGTTCTCGGCCGCCGGTGAGCTGTTGCGAGACTTTACATGGAGCGAGTTTGCAGATTGGTATTTGGAGATCTCCAAGTTGCAGAAGTCGGAAAACACTGATCGCGTTTTATTGCACGTCTTGTCGACTTTGCTCAAACTCTGGCATCCGTTCATGCCGTTTGTGACGGAGGTGATTTGGAAAGAGATGGGGCTGTCGAAAGATTTCTTGATGATTGCGGAGTGGCCTAAATCCGGAGGGAACATGGATCCACGCGTGGCTGGTGAGTTTACTCTGGTGCAAGATGTGGTCGGGGCTATTCGCAATTTGCGTTCGCAGTATAACGTGGAGCCTGCGAAGATGGTTAGTGTTACCATTGTCAGTGGAAAACGTGCGACATTTATTGATGAACAAGCCGAGCTCATCAAGCATCTGGCGCGCGTGGGGAGTCTCACAGTGACAGCGAACGGCACCGCTCCTGTGCAGAGCGCTTCGGCCGTGCTCGGCGAGGCCTCTATCTTTCTCTCACTCGCCGGTCTGCTTGATCTTGAAAAAGAAAGGATGCGTCTCACGAAGGAGCTTCAAGGAGCTCAAGACTACGCCAGCACACTCTCTGCGAAACTCGACAACGCGGAGTTCACATCAAAAGCTCCAGCGAATGTTGTTAAAAAAATGCGGACGAATTTGAGCGAGGCACATGAGCGATCTCGCGCCCTACAGTCTCAACTCGCCGTGCTCAAGAAATAGCGGTAAGATAACTTATGTATGAAAGTGAACACGAATCCAAAAGCCATTGACGAAGTTTTGTCACGCGGTGTTGATGAAGTCATTGTTAAAAATCAGTTACGAGAGCGGATGCTTTCGGGAGCTGTTTTGCGCGTCAAGCTCGGCATTGATCCGACAAGTCCGAATTTGCACTTAGGCCGATCCGTGCCTTTGCTAAAGCTACGTGATTTTCAAGAGCTCGGTCACAAGGTCGTCTTCATTGTTGGAGATTTTACAGGAGTGATTGGGGACACATCAGATAAAGAATCTGAACGTCCGATGCTTGATCCGAAAACGGTAAAAATCAATTTAAAGCATTACGTGACGCAAGCGGAAAAGATACTTGATATTAAAAAAGCGGAAATCCGTTTCAATTCTGAATGGTTAAAAAAATTAAATTACGTTGATGTTGCGGAACAAGCAGACTTTTTTTCGTTGGCGGAGTTTATTGCTCGTGAGAATATTCGACGTCGTCTAGATGCCGGTACGCGCGTGTCTCTGCGAGAGGTGCTTTATCCTCTCATGCAGGGGTATGATTCGGTTGCGGTGAAGGCTGACGTCGAGCTTGGAGGGACTGATCAACGTTTTAATTTGTTGGCTGGACGCGAAATGCAACCGCATTTTCATCAGAATTCTCAAAATATCATCATGAATCCTCTCATTGATGGAACCGACGGTCGCAAGATGAGTTCAAGCTGGGGTAACACGATTAATTTTACTGACGCGCCTAGTGAGATGTTTGGAAAAATTATGTCAATCTCGGACGAGTTGATTGTAAAATATTTTACATATTTTACGCGTGTGCCAATGGCGGAGATTTCAAAGATGGAAGGAGCGATGAAATCAGGTACAAATCCTCGCGATATTAAAATTCGTTTGGCGCGTGAGATTGTGCGCATGTATCATTCCGCAAAGGTCGCAGATCAAGCGGTTGAGGCGTTCAACAAAATGTTTCGAGAACACGAAGCGCAAGAGGAGATGCGGGAGGTGCGCGTGAAAGGTCCCGTGTCACTTGTTGGTGCGCTTGTTCTTGCAAAGCTGGTTGCCTCGAAGTCCGAGGCGCGTCGAGTGCTTGAGGAAGGCGGTGTGAAAGTGGATGGCAAGGTTGTCAAAGACGTAAAACGCGAGGTTCGTTCTGGTTCCGTTATCCAAAAAGGCAAGCGTCATTTTGTCAGGCTCATCTCTTAATCGTCCTATGTACGCCCTTCAACAAGCACGACAAGAGGTATTGCTCGCGCTCAAAACCGCGCTTGGGAAAACATATTCTCCCACGCTTGATGAGCTTGAAGCGCCAAAGATTGCCAGTCACGGGGACATCGCCTTCCCGTGTTTTGGCTTGGCCAAAGGTTTTAAGCGCTCGCCGGTTGAGATTACCAGCGAGATCGCTCCTAAAATCAAACCGCAAGGGATGATTGCATCCGTGGATGCCAACGGTCCATACATTAATTTTCGTTTGAGCACACCAGCGCTTGCAGAGCGTGTCATTGATGAGGCAAGGCAAGAGACATACGGCACGAGCTCAACGCTTACTGCTAAAACAATCATGGTCGAGTACGCCCAACCAAACACTCACAAGGAAGTACACGTCGGCCATTTGCGCAACGCCCTTGTCGGTCAAGTGGTTGTTGAATTGTTGCGTGCGCATGGAGCGCGTGTGATTCCGACGTCCTACATCAATGATCTTGGCGCGCACGTTGCCAAATGTTTGTGGGGTATTCAAAAGTTTCATCCGGGCGAGAAGCCGGAAAAGGGGGAGGAAAATATTTTTCTCGCCAAGGTGTACACCGAGGCGACGCAGTGGCTCGATGCCAATCCAGAAGAGAAGGTGGATATTCAGAAGATTTTTCAGAGCCTTGAAAATGGTCACCGTGGCTGGCGCATGCTTTGGAAGAAAACGCGCGGCTGGTCCATGACGATGATTCGCGGAGTGTTTAAGGATCTCGGCCTAACCATTGAGCAGTGGTATTTTGAAAGTGATCTCGTGAAAAGCTCAAAGGCTATTGTTGAGGATTTAATGCGTAGAGGAATTGCAAAGCGCAGTGATGGCGCCGTGATTGTGCCTCTTGAAGAAGAAAAGCTTGGTGTGAATTTGCTTGAGCGCACTGACGGAACGCTTTTGTATAACGCAAAAGATTTGGCCCTTGCGTTTCAAAAAGAAGAAGACTATCGCGCGGATTTGAGTTTATACGTTGTTGATGTGCGCCAGTCGTTGGCTATGAAGCAACTGTTTGCGACGCTTAAGCGCATGGGATTCAACCGCACATTGCAACACCTCTCCTACGAGATTGTCACTCTGCCAGATGGTGTTATGTCATCGCGCAAAGGGAACGTGATTCGCTACGAAGATTTGCGTGATAAGGTCATGCAGTCGGCGCGTCAAGAGACGCGCGCCCGTCATTCAGACTGGAGTGACAAAAAAGTAGACGAGATCGCTCATCACATTGCCTTTGCGGCACTAAAGTTTTACATTCTCAAACAGGACCTCGATAAAATTGTCATTTTTGAGACGAAACAGGCGTTAGCATTTGATGGATTTACCGGCCCTTATGTGCTCTATACCATGGCGCGGATTCAGAGTATCCTCCGTAAGAGGGGTGCTAAAAAAGGTGTGGATAAGTCTGGGGCTCACGAAACACCTTTCGGAAAAACCAAAGAAGCTGAACTTTTGCGCAAAATTGCCGAGTATCCAGACGTCTTACAGCGTGTCGTTCGGACGTATCAGATTTCGGCGATTGCCCAATATGCCTTTGATCTGGCCAAGTCCTTTGCTGATTTTTATCAAGATGTTCCTGTCCTCAAGGCGACAGGTGCCGTGCGCGAGGCGCGTCTCGCTTTGTGTGAGGCGACGCATCGGACGCTCATCAAAGCTCTTTCTGTCCTTGGGATTGAATCGGTCCGCGAGATGTAATAGACCTGTTGTCTAATCCATAACTTCTATCTATCGTCTATTATCCACGAGCTTATGTTCAAACGCGAAGCGGGTGCCTCACCAGGCGGTGAAACGGTGATCGCACAAGGAGTGAAAGTTGATGGGGAATTCACCAGCAATGGAAACGTGATTATTGAGGGGGAAGTTACAGGATCGGTCGTCGTGGCCGGAGATTTACACGTAGGGCCATCAGCGCGCATTCATGCCGACGTGTCCGCGCAAAACGCGATGGTCGCAGGCGAGATTGGCGGGAATATGCGTGTGGCCGACCGTCTTGAGCTTGTCGAGTCGTCGCGGGTGATGGGAGACATTGAAGCGCAAGTGCTCTCGGTTGCAGCGGGCGCCATGATTAATGGGCGAGTGAGTATGGGGGAGAAAGTTGGAGGAAAGAAGGTCAACGAGTAGCGGATGAAATAATGTATCTTTATATCTACGACGAATTTGTTCAGGAGAAGCGACACGAGCGCGAGGTGGCGTCAATAGAAAATCGTTTGACCGATCTTGGCATCACCGGCAAAATCATCCGCCTCGCATTGTTTAAGCGTGCCGACGAGCAGATTCGTGATGAGGCGCGTCGTGGCGTCTCGACGGTCGTTGTGGTCGGGAATGATCACACCGTGCGTAAAGTGCTTGACGCAGTTGTTGAGGTCGGCTTACCGCTTGGGATGATTCCAGTTGGTGGCGAAAGCGCATTTGCTCGGATGATTGGCGTATCAAGCGGAGTGGCCTCTTGTGATGTGCTCTCGGCGCGGGTTATTCAGCAAGTTGATGTTGGTCTTTTAAATGGCAAGCGCTTTGTGGCCGGACTGCGTGTGCTCACGCCTGAAGCCGAACTCTTCTGCGATGGGCGTTATCGGGTGACGCTCACAGATCGCGGTACGATGGAGATTCACAACTTTACAACATTTGATGCCATCGAACAGGAGGAGGTCGGCAACCCACAAGACGGCACGCTTGACGCTGTTATCCGTACTGACGGACGTAGATCTTTTTTTCGTCGAAAGCAGAGTTGTCAGACGCGTCTGCCAATCCATACTGCCTTTTTGCAATCCAAGCACCCAATCCGCGTTTTGTGTGATGGAGAGGAGATGCGAGCGGATCAATTTCAGATCGGCGTGGAAGAGGGAACGCTGAAAGTCATCACCGGGCGAGCGCGAAAATTTTAGGCCTGCCACTTAGTGGCCTGTCGTGTATTGTCTCGTTCTGGTATACTAGTCTCATATGTTGTCGTCTCATGAAGAGTTTTATGTGGAGCTCCTCAACGAGCGAGGGGAGGTCGTTGGCACAAAGAAGCGTAAGGACGTTGACAAGCGCATGGACTTTTTGCATGGTGTATACGTACTCGTTTTTTCTAAAGATAAAAAGCTCGTGTTGTGTCGTATTCCGCAGGCCGCAAAACAAAAAAAATTGTATGCTGGTCGGCTTGGGGCCACAGCCGCAACTATCGTGCGCCATCGTGAGCCGTTGGAAGTCGCGGCTCGGCGGGTGCTCGCGACCGAGTTGTTCATAGACTACGCCGACCTCGCTATGCTCGGCGAAAAGATGGAGTGTTACGAGGACGAAGTACGGCGACTAGTCGCCGTTTTTTATTGCACCCATAAAGAGCCTGTCATGCAAAATCCGCAGGAGCAAGATGAGCTAGTTGAGCTTACGCGAAAAGAGGTTGAGCATCTTATAAAGAGCGATCCAGCTAAATTTTCCCTACCATTTTTGAGCTTGTGGGAGGCGTACCAAGACCGATTACCTTTCTAGAAAAAAACATTGATTCCAATTTGGAATCAATGTTTTGGTGCGGACGAGAGGACTCGAACCTCCACGCCTTGCGGCACTGGCCCCTCGAGCCAGCGTGTCTACCATTTCACCACGTCCGCGTGTGGATGATGCTAAATCATTTTGACGCCTCTGACAAGCCCCTGTACGCTACTGCTGTCAGGGCGCTTAGCTCAGTTGGTTAGAGCGTCGCGTTTACACCGCGAAGGTCGTAGGTTCGAGCCCTACAGCGCCCACCAATCATTTTTGGTATACTTGAGGCGGTATGGTCGGTCGCATTATTTTAGGTCTTCTTATTACAGCTGTTGGATTTCACATGGTGTGGAAGACGGAGGCTTATTTGAGTTTTTTTGGCCGTAGCACATTTGCAGAGCAACATTTAGGTTTTGAGGGTGGTAGTCGCCTGTTTTACAAACTCATTGGAGTCGCTTTATGTTTTCTTGGCGTATTCATTGCGACTAATATTCTTCAGGGAATGGTAATCAGCGTGTTTGGCCCTATGTTTTCCTCGCTTGAATAACTACAGAGGTCTCTATGGTGTTCTCATCCTCGATGTTGTTAGACGCTCGATGCATTTTGCGAGAGGCGCATTTGCGCGAAGGATTTGTTGTCGCAGATTTTGGTTGTGGCCCCGGTGGCCATTTTGTTTTTCCTGCCGCTACGGCTGTCGGGCCGAAGGGGCGCGTGTATGCGGTTGATATTCAAAAACAAGTCATCACCTCCATACGAAGTTACGCCAGCCTGAATGGCTTTACCAACATTGAGCCTTTATGGGGCGACATTGAACGCATTGGCGGTGTGCGTGTTACTGACGCTAGTTTGGATACGATCCTCCTCGTCAACAATTTTTATCTTGTAAAAAATCGTGAACTGCTCGTTAAGGAGATAAAGCGCACGCTCAAGAGTGATGGGGCGCTTGTCGTCGTGGATTGGTTGACCAGCAAGACACCAATTGGTCCTCCAATTGATCAGCGTGTTGGTAAGGAGCTCGTGGGTGATCTTTTCACTCGATTCGGCTTTCAACTTGACCATTCGTTCAAGGCAGGGCAGTATCATTGGGGTTTAGTTTTTCGCAAATAATTTTTTTATGTTTGACATTCGCCCATTGATCTCATCCTCGTTCTGGTTTGACCGCGACCCCAGCCCGCTTCTTGCTGGCAGTTCAAGGCTCTTGTTCGCGTTGTTTGCTATCCTCTTTACGTTTGGAGTGATCGTTCGCGTCGTTGCCACTCGTCGTACCGAGGACCGCTTCACTCTCGGTCTGTTCCGTCGTATCGGACAGTTATGCGTTACAATGGGGATTGCTGGATTAGTTTTCTTTTTTTTCACCTATCAACAGATTCCATTTCTTGGTATGCGATTGTGGTTTTTGCTGTTGGGGGCTGGTTTCCTTGTTTGGCTCGGTTTTATCGTGCGTTGGGTGAAAAAAATTGTGCCAGCGGAGCGCGCCAACATGGCCGAACGGGCTATTCGTGAAAAATATCTGCCAAAGCCAAAGAAATAATATGGACGAGCGGCGAAGGTTTGGAAATCAAGGCGAAGAGGAAGCAGCTCGATTTCTTGCTTCACTCGGGTACGACATCCTTGATACGCAGTGGCGCTCGCCATTTGGAGAGATTGATCTGGTGTGTTTGGACAGAACAGAGGGCGAGGTAGTTTTTGTTGAGGTAAAGACGCGACAATCGCTGGGTAGTGGTTATCCAGAAGATTCCGTGACGCCACAGAAACTCCGACACTTGGAGGCTAGCGCCGAATGTTTTTTGGAAGAGCGCAATTGGAGCGAGCGACTTTATCGCTTTGATGTCATTGCCATCTCTACATTGCCGGGAGAGCAGTATAATTTAGTCCACCTTAAAGGCGTATGAGGTTGCGCGTCATTACGGCTTGTGGTATCCTTCCATAGACAGAACTCGTCAGGCTAGACGGGTTCAATTTGTTAAGAAGTTATTATGTCCAGTCTCATTGAACAAGCGATCCGGCAGATTTGCGACGAAAAAGGTCTTGCGTACGACGACGTGCTTAAGACAATTGAGGCCGCGCTCGCCGCCGCTTATCGTAAAGATTTTGGCGAGAAAAATCAGAACGTCGAAACGGAATTTGATCCCGAGTCTGGAAAGATTCGCGCTTTTGATGTGAAGATTGTTGTCGAAGATATCTCCGATGAAGAACTTGAGCGTCAGCATCAGGAAGAGGTAACTCGCAAAGAGGCGCTCGCGGCATTGTCGCCCGGTGCCGAAGTGCCTGCTGAATTACAGCCAAAGTCGGAGGAAGAGCAGAAGCGTTTCAATCCAAAAACAGAAATTATGCTTTTGCAGGCCCGATTGATTGATGATGAGACAGAGCTTGGTAAGGTGATTCGTATGGAGCTCGTCGTGCCGGGCGCGTTTGGTCGCATGGCCGCACAGACCGCCAAGCAGGTGGTCACGCAGAAGTTGCGTGAGGCCGAACGTGAAATTATCTTTAAGGAATTCAAGGATGAGAAGGGGCAGATTTTGAACGGCACGGTACAGCGACGCGAAGGGCATATCGTGCTCGTGGATATTGGTCGCGCGACAGGCGTGATGAGATCCGAAGACCAAGTGCCGACCGAGCGTTATAACACCGGCGATCGCATCAAAGTTCTTTTGCGCGAGGTGGAGCTTGGAGCACGCGGACCGGAGTTGCTTGTCACACGCGCCAGCGAAGAGTTTGTTCGCCGTCTGTTCGAGATGGAGATACCTGAAATTGGTGATGGAAGCGTGGTAGTCAAAGGCATTGCCCGCGAAGCCGGTTCTCGCTCGAAAGTCGCCGTATGGACGTCTGATGACGCCATTGATCCGGTTGGCGCCTGCATCGGCCAGCGTGGCACGCGCATTCAGACGATCATCGCCGAGCTTGGCGGAGAAAAAGTTGACATCATTGAGTGGAATGAAGATTCGAAGGCGTTCATTATGGCAGCACTTTCGCCGGCGAAAGTGCTTGCAGTTGAACTCAATTCAGAAGAGAAAACAGCGACGGTGAAAGTGGTGGCAGATCAACTTTCTCTTGCTATTGGTCGCGGTGGACAGAACGTGCGCCTCGCGGCAAAACTCACAGAGTGGAAAATTAATATTGCTGGTGAGGAAAAAGTCGCGGAAGAAAATATTGAGGTAACTCAAATGCAAGAGTAATTCGCTATGTCGCCTTTTTTCACGATTCTCTATCAGCCAATGTTTAACCTGCTTGTCTGGTTGTATGATGTGCTTCCGGGCAATGACATTGGATTTGCGATCATCGTTTTGACGATCATACTCAAATTTTTGCTTGCGCCACTTTCGCACAAGACACTTGTGTCGCAACGCGCAATGCAACAACTACAACCGAAGATTAAGGAACTCAAGGCGAAATACACTGACAAACAGGAACAGGCAAAGGCGATGATGGAGTTGTACAAGCAGGAGAAGGTGAATCCGCTGGCGTCGTGTTTGCCGTTAATTGTTCAACTGCCGATTCTGATTGTGCTGTATAAAGTGTTGATGGACGGATTAGGAACAGCAAATTTTGACGTGCTCTACAATTTTGTGCAAAATCCGGGTCATATAGACGGCATGTTTTTGAACACGTTTAATCTCACGACTCCGAGCATTCTGCTTGCCGTGCTTGCAGGTGCTGTGCAGTTTGTGCAGGCGAAGATGTTGCCACGTCAGAAGCCACCAAAACCAGTTGAGGGCAGTACCGGCTCAAAGGACGAAGAAATGATGGTGGCGATGAATCGTTCCATGACATATTTTATGCCTGTGCTCACTGTGCTTATTGGTGCTTCGTTGCCAGGCGGTCTGGCATTATACTGGCTTATGTCGAATCTGTTTTCCATTGGTCAACAGATGATTGTGTTCAAAGGGTATGGTCGAGTTAAGGCTCAACCAAACGGATCTTGAACGCGCGATTTTCCGAACCGTTGCTTGGTTTTCGCTTTTTGAGTTTCCAGTCACATCCTTTGAGATTTGGAAATGGCTCATTGAACCTTTGACTCCGTATCGGCTGGAACAGGTCACAGAAGTTCTTGAAACGAGCGATTGGCTTTTTCAGCGAGTCGAACGAGAAGGCGGATTTTTTATCTTGAGTAATGTGAGAGAGCTGACCGCTTTGCGTCATAGGCGCTTCATTTTTGCGAGTAGAAAATATCATTGTTTGCAACGCGCGCTTATCTATCTATCTCGCATTCCAAGTATTCGGGCGGTCATCGCCTGCAACACGTTGGCGTGGTCGAATACTAAATCGGAGAGCGACATTGATCTATTTGTGATAACGCGTGCTGGCACCTTGTGGCTGACACGGCTTCTGACGATCGCACCTTTTGCGTTGTTTGGTCGCCGTCCCGCGACTGGGGTGATTGATCCTTTCTGTTTTAGTTTTTTTGTAAGCGAGACACATCGCGATTTTTCCTCACTCCGTTTGCATAAAAGTGATTTATATCTTGCTCAATGGATTCGTTCCTGCGTTCCGTTGTTTGATCATGGTCTTTTTGAGTATTTTGTGCACGAGAATGGATGGGTGAACGGATTATTTCCGAACAGTTTCGGCGTGCGTCTTGCCTCTGCTCGGCGCGTTTATAAACCAACTAACTGTCACGCCATTGGTAAGCGCGTTGGGAGGAACATTTTTGAATCTCTCGCGCGTATCCTTCAGCGTCGCCGTCTTCCATCAGAACTTCAATCTGTGGCAAATCTCGACACTCGCGTCATCGTGACAGACGATATGCTCAAGTTTCATCCTAACGATCGGCGTGAAGAGTTTTTGCGTCGTTGGAAAGCGATATGTTTGAGCGTCTAGTCTTACTCATTCTTTTTTTGCTTCCGTGGCAGACGCGCTACATTTTTGATGATGGCGTGACTAGTATTTATACTGTTGAGTTGTTGATTTTAGTTACATTTTTCTTTGGGTTGAGGCTCCATATTCGTAAGGAACATCAAATTCCCGCGCGCTGGCTCGGTTTTGTACTTCTTGCGAGTCTCGTGTCCGTCGTCTTTGCAATAAACCGCGAGCTTTCCTTTTTTCTGTGGTTGCATTTGTTATTCGCGGCGTTGTTTTTTTTACTCCTGCTTGATCAACGTGTACAGCCGTTGAGAGTGCTTCACACTTTCTGTCTCGGTCTTTTAATTCCAATCGGGATCGGGATTTATCAGGTGTTGACTGGCGACGCGTTTTCATCGAGCTGGTTTGGTCTTGCGGAGCATGACGTAAACATGCTTGGGACATCAGTCATCGAAGGCACAGCCAGTCGTTGGTTGCGTGCGTATGGCACGTTTGATCATCCGAACGTGTTTGGCGGGTACGTCGCCACCGCGCTGTTCTGCATCTTGGCGCTTCTTTCGCGACAGTCTAGGAGACCTCGCCACTACAAAATAATTTTTCTCTCTCTGCTCTCCATTTTTTCTTTTGCTCTTGTTATTTCTTTTTCTCGCTCCGCGTGGCTCGCGTTTTTTCTTGCTCTGCTTGTCTCTGGCTCACTGCTACTCTGGAAAAATCGCGTGCGTGCTGTGGCAGGACTCCCATTTCTTTCGCTCACGTTGTTGTTGCTTGCTATATTCGTCGGCGTCTTTGCAGATCCTGTTTTTTCTCGCTTTTCGCCCGAACTTCGTCTTGAGGCCCGCTCTCTCGCAGAGCGCACGAGTGAGTATCAACAGTTTCCAGATGTGTTTCTTCAGCAACCGTTCACTGGCATAGGTGTCGGTGGTTATCCGCTCGCGCTTGAACAGCTCAATCCCGGCAAACCAGAGTGGAGTTATCAGCCAATTCACAACAGCCTGCTACTCATTCTTGTCGAAGTCGGTTTTGTTGTAGCTCTTGTCTTGTTTGCGTGGGCATGGAGTATAGATAAAATTAATTACACAGCAATTCGTCGTGGCTCGGTACGCGCGATTACAGCCATCGGTTTTGGAACCATTCTACTGGTTGTTGCCATGCTCGATCACTATTTATGGAGTTCTTGGAGTGGCCTTGCTCTTCTTGCCTTTTCTATGGCAATGACACTACGGCTTTCTGATGATCACACACACTCTTGACTACGCGGGTGTTTTACGATATAACCGTCTCGTCCTTGGAGGCACCATGAAAACCAAAGTGGACGTCTTTCGTATCTTCATCCGCCACAACGCTTCTTCGGTAATCACGGAACTCGCGGAACGATTCACTCGTGTCCGTGAAGAGATCTACACTGACAGCGCTGGCGAGTCGTGCAAACTGCTGGAGCGTGTTTTTGCCCGTATGAGTCACGACATGAGGGGCGTGAAGGTAGTGCCGTGTGCTGGTCTCTTCGACAAGGACTTCCTTCCGCTCGTCGTCTACGCGGGGTCGGATAAAATCCGAATCGCAATGACGTCATCCTGCGAGGTGGCCGACATCCTCCTCTGCATCCATCATCAATGATCATTCTTTTCGATCTAACCACGACACGAGGCACTCCCTCGTGTCTTGTCGTTTTTCTACCCTTGGGGTCTGTCGCCAAATGTCATTTTGACTACAACCTCATCTGTCCGGCCATAATCGCTTCAAAACTTTTTGGCTTAACTATAGTTAAACCGCAAAGTTTATTCAGCAATTCTGTCTCGAACATCTGAAGTTTCGTATCAAAAGCACATTTGGCGACAGACCCCCTTGACGAACTATGCTTAATTATGTCTAAATAGGGTACCTAACTCATTATTTTATAGTTATGTTGAAACCGCTAGGTGATCATGTAATTGTCCGTGGTCTTTCCAAAGAAGAGGTGACAAAATCGGGGATTATTTTGCCTGATACCGTTGATAAGGAACGTCAGGAGCGCGGTGAGGTGATCGCTGTTGGTCCGGGCAAGGTGCTTGATAATGGCTCACGCTCTAGCATGGAGGTGAAGATCGGGGATAAGGTCGTGTTTAAGAAATATGCGCCTGATGAAATCAAAGTTGACGACCAAGAATATCTCGTGATTCGCATGGACGATGTCGTCGCAATTATCGAGTAGCTCCGGACTCTACGACTTAATGATTATTCCTTATGGCAAAACAATTAATTTTCAACGAGGAGGCAAGACACAAATTAAAGAGCGGTGTCGACAAGCTGGCAAACGCGGTGCGCGCCACTTTGGGGCCAAAGGGCCGTAACGTAATTTTGGATCGAGGATTTGGTTCGCCGATTGTTACAAAAGATGGTGTGACCGTTGCAAAAGAGATTGAGCTTGAAGACAAGTTTGAAAATCTTGGCGCCGAGCTCGTGAAAGAAGTTGCGAGCAAGACAAATGATATTGCTGGAGACGGTACGACCACCGCGATCGTGCTTGCTCAAGCGATCGTGACAGAAGGACTTCGTAACGTCACGGCAGGTACGAGTGCGCAAGTGATTCGTCGCGGTATCGAGAAAGGCACTGCCGCTATGGTCGCCGTGCTCAAGGAAAAAATTGCCAAACCGATCAGTGACGGCGACATTGAGCAGATCGCTTCGATTTCGGCGAACGATGTCGAGATCGGCAAGATGATCGCATCGGCTATGGGTAAGGTCGGCAAGGACGGCGTCATCACTGTTGAAGAGTCGCAGAGTTTAGGAATGGAGGTTGAGGTCGTTGAAGGGATGCAATTTGACAAGGGGTATGTCAGTGCGTACATGGTCACGAACGCCGAACGTATGGAGGCGGTGTACGAGAACGTTGACATCCTTATCACTGATCGAAAAATTAGCTCAATCAAGGACATCTTGCCTCTGCTTGAGAAACTTGCGCAGACTGGGAAGAAAGAGCTTATGATCATTGCGGAGGATCTTGATGGCGAGGCTCTCGCGACGCTTGTGGTGAACAAGTTGCGTGGCGCATTTTCCGCGCTCGCGGTGAAAGCTCCGGCATTCGGCGATCGTCGCAAGGCGATGCTTGAGGATATTGCGATTTTGACCGGCGGAAAAGTGATTAGTGAGGAAGTGGGCCTCAAGCTCGAGAATGTTGATGTCGCAGATCTTGGCCATGCGCGAAAAGTTGTTGCTACAAAAGATGTTACGACGATTGTGGAAGGAGCCGGCAATATGCAGGCGATCGCGGATCGTGTTGCGCAGATTAAGAACATGATTGATCAGACGGATTCGGATTTTGAGATCGAGAAGTTGCGCGAACGTATGTCTAAACTTTCAGGAGGCGTTGGTGTGATAAAAGTAGGAGCCGCAACGGAAGTGGAGATGAAAGAGAAGAAGCAACGCGTTGAAGATGCT
>ERZ1292633.1279-Hain-H41-02um-R1-1279-length-27464-cov-17_pt1 | contig 27464 bp, 23 predicted proteins | sample MGYA00564406_ERZ1292633 | MGnify/ENA primary metagenome ERZ1292633 (study PRJEB36523, sample SAMEA6512639) | groundwater metagenome | collected 2019-01-08 | study: AquaDiva: Metagenomics assemblies of 32 groundwater samples | reverse complement strand
ATTGGCGTAAGTCTATTAGTTTTCTTTAAAAAGAAAAAATGGATGTGAGTTTTTTTATTTGCACAAATGGTAGTAACTATTGCTCCAGCACGAATTATTTATAGAGATCTTCGCAAAACTCATAATTTCTGAAGAAGCCTTATAACTCCTCATTTTTGGTCGATGACTAGGCGATATTTTTGTGATTTCTTAACAAGAAGATTGAAAAGTAATCATCTTGATGCACTTAATCTACTCAGAAGACACATTTCACCTGTGATCGCTGTGTGAATAGGCTGTTATAGTTTTGGTAATCTTTTTGAGTTGTATGCCATGGCTTGTAACGTATGCTAAGCATGCGCTTTGGCCAGTCCCCTGTAATGCAGAACTTTACTGCCAAACCAGCGCACTTGGCTGCCAAAGGTACGTTCTACAACAAAGCGGACTTTGGTAATCAGGCCATTGCGTTGTAATTGCCGCTGCGCAGCGGTTTGTTCTTTACTGCTTTATCCTGAATGCCATTTCTAATGCCACGGCTTACATGGCCTCGCGGTGTTTCTGACTACAATAAGCTTTGTCGACATGAACCCGGGTACCCGGTTTAATCTCTGCTTTGTCGAGCAAAGTTAATAGAGGTTTGCTGTCATGCTGATTAGCAGCGGTAGTTTCAACGGCTGGCACCAATCCGTTGTTATCGACCAAGGTGTGATGCTTGTAGCCAAAAACAGACTTGCCACCTTTCTTGATCCAACGTGCCTCAGTGTCTACACCTAGTTGAATCACTTCTAATAACGCGCATGACTGTTTTCGCTTCATCTTCATCATCCCGGTCTTCCCGATCATCAACCACTTCATACGATGGCTGCTTGGTCTTCACTTTGTGCGGACTTTGCGTGATACTGGCGTCTACATGGCAACCTTTGGTCACAATGATGTTATGCACATTAATTTGCCGGTTGATCTGTTCCAGCAAGCCATCCCGTGCGTGAGCTACTGTCAATCGGGCTCTGAAACGTGACAATACTGAATGATCGGGAACATCATCTTCCAGATTCAAACCCAAAAACCGCATTACGTGTAGATTCGCGTTTGCCATGTCTTCAACGGATCACTGAGACCTCCATTCCATAGGCCTACTAACAGCATTTTGAATAGCAGCAAACTTGGATAGGCAGGGCGACCTGCGGCATCAGATGTGGATGCATAATGCTGAGCGATTACTTTTTCTATCAGTGCCCAGTCAATCAGCTGATCAATTTGATTGAGAAAGTTTCCTTTGCGGGTGCGGCGAGTGACATCAAAATATAAAAAACTCATATAATATTATTCAACGATATGATTTTAAAAGAGATCATATCGCACTTCTTAGTGAAATTCGCTTCTGACCGTGTAAAGCTCTCCTTATTTTTAACAGCTTATTCTAATGGCTTCCATTAGAATATCCTCCTAATGGAAAATCTAGGTTAAAACTGTACGGAAAATCTGGAAATTCTGCTAATGGATCATTTTGATCTGATCTACTAAGGTTAGAAAGATTACTATTTGTCATTACGGTATCATTTTTCTTTTAGGGTAGATCCGGGAATATAAACTGAACAATCAGAATTTCTGGAAAGTCGAAACTGATGTCAGACTCGCAGTGCTTGCTCAAATTGCTCCTGATATATATGTCGAAAAACCAAATACATTTTCTGTCTGCAAGAATATGATTAATCTAAGTATAATAGATTTGTAATGAACGAGAATATTGAAAATGTAGAGATTTATTTGCCCGAAACTGATCCACTTGAGGGGGCTAGTCTACTCTCATTATCCATGGGCAAGGCATTGAGCTTGGCTCGCAATCGTCTTCTCGATCGCTCTCTTCGTAATAAGCTCATTAATACGCCGCTACATTCGGTCAAAGCACGTCAGATCCGCATTTTCGATGAGGTAACCGATCAGGTCTTTGCCCATTTAAAGTCTAAAAATCACTTTACCTTCTTACCAGGCAAAGGTGTCAAATCCAGCGAGGAAGAGGATGAAGAAGTTTGGATTCCGTCTGGCGACGACCCGGAACGCCACACTGACAACAAGCTTCAGACGCAGCTGACACCAGAGGGTCTACAAAAACGCCTCTTGAGCTTATTCTATGAAGGGCAGACGCTGGAGGAAGAACAGGGCGTTAACACCCTGTTCCTAGCCCTCGGGTTCCTTGAATGGCGTGAAGCCAACGTTTCAGACACTGCTCGATATGCGCCGTTGGTTCTTTTACCGGTCGAGCTGTCTCGCGCTGGTTCCAAGGATCGTTTTAAGCTGCTCATTCGTGATGAAGATTTGATCACTAATATTAGCTTGCAGGCTTGGATCAAGGATCAATTTGGAATTGCTCTTCCTGATATCCCTGAAACTGACGATTGGCAGCTGTCTACCTACTTTGATGATGTGACAAGGGCTGTTGAAGGTCAGAAGAATTGGATCGTTCATCCGAACGAGATCCTTCTCGGTTTTTTCTCTTTCTCAAAGTTCCTTCTCTGGCGAGATCTAAATCCTGAGAATTGGCTTAATGTGGACGGTCTGCTCGATAACCCAATTCTGAAGAAGCTGCTGTTGCGAGACGATGATGATAATAGCCCGCTAGATAATGATGTACCACTCCTTTCGGATGGAGCGCGTATTGACGAGATTTGGTCTCCTATGGAACTCGTCCATATTACCGACGCGGATAGTTCTCAAACAATTGCTATTCAAGAAGTGATGGCCGGTAAAAATCTAGTGATCCAGGGTCCTCCAGGAACCGGTAAATCACAGACGATCACCAACATAATCGCCGGTGCAGTTCATCGCGGAAAGCGAGTTCTATTCATTGCCGAGAAAGTGGCTGCTCTGGACGTGGTTCATGATCGATTGGTCAAAAAAAACTGGGGCCAATCTGTCTAGAGTTGCACAGCCGAAAATCTTCGAAGAGTCAAGTTCTTGATCAGATTAAGCAAGGACAAAAGGCGGCTCCACCCCCCAATTGGTCCGATCGCGCGATCAATGAGTTGATCGAAACCCAAAGGCGGCTGAGAAACTACTCGGATCGATTACATCGTGCCGAGCCAGGACGTTTCTCTCGCTTCCAGCTAATGGGAAAGATAAGTCTGCTAAAGGGGCGTGGGGTACCAACACCTGATTTTATGAATCCGGTTGCTGTTAAATGGATGCAGGATGAATTTACGCATAACGGTCGGAAAGTTCAGCAAATTGCTGATCGTCTGGCTATCAGTGGAATTCCAGCGCACCATCCGTGGCGAGGTGTTGGCATCCAAAGCCCTGACGTTTTGACCCGTGACCGGCTTCGACCAATTGTTGCGCGTTGCCTTGATAAGGCAAAAGTGCTTACGGATATCGCAGCCAAGGTAAGTGATGAATTGACTCTTGATGCTGATCCAACTATGGAAACAACCAAGTTGTGGATCAAGGTACTTCAGTTATTGTCAGATCGGCCAGCGATATATGACGCGATTATTAAGCACGAAGGTATTTTCGAAACCATTGATTTGCTCGAGAACATTACATCTCTGGGTCTTGAGCATCGTCAAGCAAGAGGTATTGCAAACGAAGTATTCCGACCAGAGGCATTAAAAGATGATTGGATTAAGACTCGAAGGCACTTAGCTGCACATGGTGAATCCTTTTTCCGGATTTTTTATTCGGACTACCGTAAGGCAATTGCTGACCTCAAAGGCGTTTGGAAGGGCGACTTTCCTAGGACTCATCGCGAACGATTGTCACGAGTTGAAGCTCTAATTGACCAACAACGCCTCGAAATAGAGATTGAAAAAGCGAATCCGCAACTTGCGCCGCTCCTCAGGGATTACTGGAAGAGCTTGGATACAGATTGGGAAAGTCTGAAGGCTTTTGTCACATGGTTACGTCAAGCTAAAGCAATTGAATCCGATCTATCTGTTGTGCAATCTGTACGTTTGATTGATACGAAAATCGCTCAAATCCTCCATACTCAGCTGTCAGATGCCGTCGATTCAGCGATCAAGGCCTTTGATGATGCATGTTACTCGCTCAACCTTGATTGTGAAGCCGCATTTGGCTTCGAACACCTTGTTTCAGTTCCGATATCGCGCCTGTTAGAAACAGCTATTCAATGGTCAGATACTTTTGAACAGATAGTGGATTGGACAACAGTCCGTGATGATCTTGCATGGCTAAGGTCAATTGAATTAAATGAACTGGCAGATAGGGCCTTTGACGGCAGGATAACCGCTGATCAGTTCGAGTCTGTCTTTATGATCTCAGCCTATGAGGCTATGTGGATTGATCTCCGATCAAAGGACCCTGAGCTGGAAAAGATTCTGGGGGATGAGCTTAACCGCTTGGTTAACCGTTTCCGGAACGCCGATGTTGATCGAATTGCGCTGGCCTCCGATCAGGTAGCACGGACACATATCGATAGACATCCAACGGGTGCATCAGGTGCGACAGGCATTTTGGCTGATGAGATGAAAAAGTCTCGTAACCTTATGCCAGTACGTAAGCTCATGCTTAAAGCTGGTGATGCTATCCAATGCTTCAAACCGGTTTTCCTGATGAGCCCGCTTTCAGTTGCGCAATACCTTCAACCGGGCGCGCTCGAGTTTGATATTCTCTTAATCGACGAGGCCAGTCAGGTACGCCCAGAAGATGCACTTGGTGCCATTGCACGTTGCAAGCAACTGGTGGTTGTCGGTGATGATCGTCAGTTGCCTCCGACCAATTTCTTCAACCGAATGATCAACGACGATGCTTTGAGTGAAGAGGATGACAATGATGAAACCGAGGGCAATGTTCACCGAGCTCCAGTCAAGGATGTCGAAAGTATACTTAATCTGTGTTCACGCTTTCCAAGTAGGATGCTCAAATGGCACTATCGGAGTGAACATCCGGCCTTGATCGCGACTTCGAATCGCAATTTTTATGGCGGTGAGCTGATGCTTCCTCCGTCAGTGGTTGCTCGAACGTCAGATGGGGACACGGGCCTGATCTTCCGCGCCGTACCTGAAGGTGGCTATGAACGTGGCAAGACTGCACGCAATGAGGTGGAAGCGGATCTCATTGCCCAAGCTGCATTAAAGCATGCCCAGGAACACCCCGATCTGTCACTTGGAATCGGCACTTTCTCAGTCGCTCAGCGCGATTGTATCCGCGATCAGATTGATGATCTGTCACGAAAACACCCAGAACTCGACACTTTGATCAGACCTAAAGAAGGTCGCGAACCGCTTTTCGTTAAAAACCTAGAAAACATCCAAGGTGATGAACGTGACGTGATCTTCATTTCCGTCGGTTATGGTCGTGATGCGAACGGCAAACTTACCCAGAATTTTGGGCCTGTCGGACGAGAGGGAGGTGAACGTCGCCTTAATGTTCTTATCACCCGAGCTCGTAAACGCTGCGAGGTTTTCTCCTCTATTGTCGCCGAAGACATCAAGTTGGATAGTGTAGGTAAACCTGGCATTCGTGCTCTGAAAGAATTTCTGAAGCTGGCTAAGGATGGCTATGCTGCTATCGCAATGAAAACTGACCATGGCTTTGACAGCCCATTTGAAGAAGCGGTTGCAGTGGCTATTAGGCAGCTGGGTTATGATGTCCAGCCCCAAGTGGGGATGGCAGGTTTTTTCATCGATCTTGCTGTCATTGATCCTCGTGATGATGGCCGATATCTAATGGGCATTGAGTGCGATGGAGCAGCCTATCATTCATCTCGTTACTCACGTGACCGTGATCGATTAAGGCAGGCGATTCTAGAAAGTCGTGGATGGAAGATCCATCGCATTTGGTCGACGGATTGGTTCTATAAACCAGAGCGTGAGACCCAGAAGCTCAAAGAGGTTATCGAGCGTGCTTTGAGCAATCTACCCTTTGCTGATTTAGATACTTTGCCCGAGAATTTTGCGTCTGAAGCAATACCGATTGCACCGAAAGAACTAGCGGTGCAATCTGCTGGTTCCGATGAGCTGATCGGTCGAATAAGTAAACGTCTTCCTCAGTACAGGCTTGCCAACTTTAATGTCCACTTTAAACCAATTTTACCTCAGGAACTGTCTGTTGATCAGCTGGCGTATTGGACGACCAAAATTGTCGCGATTGAGCAACCTATACATAGTGATGAAGTGGCGCGGCGCTTAGCCATTTGCTGCGGGAAGCAGAAGGCGGGGCGACAAATCCAAGAGGCGACTCTCAAAGGGTTGATTGCTGCTAAGAGAAAAGGTGAACTAATTGAAGATGGGGACTTTTGGTCTCTTGCCTCAGGAGATGAGCCTAGCCCACGCGACCGTTCTCACCTCGAGAGCAGCGATACCGTTAGGAAACCAGCGCTCATTGCACCATCCGAATATGAAGCAGCCGGCATATTTGCCTTGCAACAGAATCTTGCACTAGAACGTGAAGAACTACTGGTTGAGATTGCTCGTTTACTTGGTTTTGCACGCATCGGACCAGATATTCGAATGGTAATTGAATCGGTCATTGATCAGCGGTTAACCAAGAAGACTGAACAGGACCATCTAGGGCGTTTTCGTATTGCTGAAAGCTGAAATTTAGACTCTGTTGACAACAGTAGACCCCATGAGCCACATCCCCGTCCAGACGTTATGCTAACCTATAGTTCAGCGGCTTGTCATCCTGCAAAATACGATGGTAGACCTGATTCTTTAATCTTTTTCGCTATGAATGACTAATTGCGCAAAAGGTATTGTCCATTGCTGCTGATTACATACTTCAACAGCATACCGCTGCAATGCCCGCACAATGGCGTAATATTCTCCGGCGGCTGCGCCATCAAAGGTGGCGATAATTTTATAGTCCAGCGATGAGGTATTGGCTTTTGCGAAGTGAACCGCCAAATCCTTTAATGAGCCGCCATAAATTTCCTGAAGCAATCCCTGCCGAATCCCTGCGCACATCATTTCAGGCACTTCCGTTGTACATTTCGCCTGATGTTTATAATCGATGCCAAAATCACTGATTGCGATAAAACCTTGTGAGAAATTCCTCGGATTGGCTGCCAGGAAATGGGCGATGGTATAAGTCCGGGGCATTGTGCCATTGGCTAAAGACAGCACAATATTCTCAAGGGTAATGCATTTGACCATTCCATAAGTGCTGTCCGAAAGCATGACATAGTCGCCCACTTTGCACGGAAACCAGGGTTCGTTTTCAGCATAAGGGCGGGAAACGTAGTGGGCTAATTCCGCCAGCGTCAATCTCAACTCCAATTCCGGCAACACCGGATTAATCAGTTTGGTGTAGTAATTCAGACTTTCCACTTGCATGGGAATGCCATTATAGATAATGCATTCACCCTCCCTGACCGAGCCTGTATTGAGCAAGATCCTTAATTCATTGACATAACTGGGAATAGAGCTCTTAAGTAACCAGACCATACTGAGCAGAAGCAATACGGTGATGCCAATCAGCACCTGATCATTACGCACACTCAGCACATAGAACACAGCCGCGATTGCCAGCGCTCCCATCAAGAAATGATAAAAGAGCGTAACAATGCGCTGATAATAGGTTCTCTTCTCTTCTGCTTTACGTTCGCTGATCCAATTCAGAGACTTCAACAGCAACAACATGGAGAAGTAAACCGCCATAAAAGCGGCCAGCGCCATCAGCAGCGTAGCGCCACGCCCTGCCGCAAATTGTTGGATATGCTCACCGACAGAAATTTCCTTGGCTGTTTGAGATTTAATCATCTCATCCAGTTGTAACTGTGCGACTTCCAGAAGATGCCTGTTTTCTTCCCGTTGATCCTGCCATTTTTTATCGATGCGCTCAAATTCCACCAAGGCTTCCTTCTCAAGCCCTTGCCTGTTGATCACTGATATATGTTTAAGCACTTCATCAATATCACTCATTTGTGATTGATAGAAACTGATCTTTTTCTGCAGGCTGTCCAGCTTACGTTTATTCTCTGTCAACTGGCGCAGTTCGCTCATGATCGGCTGCACGATTTCCAGCAAATCCTTCTGCCAATCAAATTCCTTTTGCTCTGCTGCATCCCCTTTACTTAATTCCAGACCGGCGGTCAGTATCATCTCAAATGAGGATTCCTGTTCAACAATGGCATCACTTAACGCATTTAACTCCGCCTGAAGCCTAGTTTTTTCCTGCCCTGTTTTTGCTTTCATCAATAAGTGCAATTTGGCTTCGATTTCTTTCTTCTGCAGCTTGATGTTTTTGATAATGTCATTTAATTTGACGACAGCCAGTTCTTTTTGTAATTCCTGTTCATTGGCATGACTATTGGCCACAGGAATCGTCATACCGAGCAAAAGGATTACAAGCCAATGAATAACGAATTTAATTTTCATATCACCCTGAATAAACATCCTGATAGCAATCACCGGTCTATTGTTCCTTGTCGCTTTTACCAAAGAAATGTTCAACTTCCGCCAGCTCCCGCGTGCGTTTCATGGGAGGCAAGCTTTGCCATATTTGCTTGCCGTAGGCTTTGGTCGTCAGGCGTGGATCGCAAATCATCAAGACACCCCGGTCCGCTTCATCCCGGATCAAACGGCCAGCGCCTTGTTTCAAATTAATCACTGCACGGGGCAACTGGTACTCCATGAAAGCATTGCGCCCCTCGCTATTAATTTTTTCAATACGCGCCGAGAGCACCGGATCATCGGGAGGTGCAAAGGGGAGCTTGTCAATGATCACCAGTGACAATGCTTCGCCGCGCACATCCACGCCTTCCCAGAAAGATTGGCTGCCGATCAGGATGGCATTATCCAGCTCACGAAAACGCTCCAGCATGTAAGAACGTGAACCCTGCCCCTGAAGCAATAAGGGAAATTCAAATTGCTCCGCTGATTTCAATTGTTCATAAACACGTTGCATCGCACGCAAGCTGGTACACAAGAAAAAAGCGCGCCCCCGGCTGGCTCGTAACACTGGAAGCGCGGCCTGTACGACATGATCCGTATAAGTTTTATGATGCGGTTCAGGTAGGCCAACAGGCACATAAAGCAGCGCCTGTTCAGCAAAATTAAACGGGCTTTCCCAGCAAACTGTTTGCGCGGCAGTCAATCCCATTTCGTCATTGTAATGGGCAAAATTCTTTTTAACCGATAATGTGGCCGAGGTAAAAATCCAGGCGCGCGGCGATGACACCATTTGCCGCTGGAAAATTTCAGCGATCGACAAAGGTGTCGCATTCAGTTGTAACGCTTGGTTATAGACTTCAATCCAGCGCACATAGCCTTCCGTCTCAGCTTCATCACGCCAGCGTTTAATCAGATTCAAATGATTATTTGCACGCTGCCAGCAATTCTCCAAACCCTCAGATCGCTCAGCCTGACTTTCCAGCAGTTTTGTCAGTGAATTCAGATTCTCGAGTAGCTTATCCAGCGCATCGTTAAAATCTGTGTTTTGCGTTATTGCTGCCAACGATAAACGTGTGTTGTCTGCTGCGATGGTCAGGCGTAAATCGCGCGCTGCTTTTTCCATGGCCGCAATCGCATTGGGCAGCTCCATGAAATCTCCCGCAGCCTGAATCGCCTCCACTTTGGCATCGCGTGCGAGATCCAGCAACTGACTGGTGCTGATGGATTCACCAAAAAACAGGCTGGCTGTTTCCGGCAATTGATGAGCTTCGTCAAAAATGACCGTATTACAGGCAGGCAGAAGTTCTGATAGCCCTTCATCGCGCAGCATGACATCTGCAAAAAACAAGTGGTGATTAACCACCACCACATCGGCTGACAAAGCTTGCTTTCTCGCCTCCATCACAAAACATTTTTTGTAACTGGGGCATTCTGAACCCAGGCAGCTATCGCGTGTTGAAGTGACTTGCTGCCAGATTGCCGCATGCTCAGGAACCTCACTGAGTCCGCTCTTATCGCCATTTTTACTGGTATTGGCATAACGTTCTATTTGTTGCAGGTACTGGATTTCATCCCGATTGATAAAACTGAGGTGTGTGTCTTGCAAACTTCTTTCCAGATGATAATGGCAAATATAATTGGCGCGGCCTTTTAATAAAGCAACCGTTACCGGCACTTTAAGCGCTGCGCGCACATTAGGAATATCGCGTTTAAAAAGCTGATCCTGTAATGTTTTTGTTCCCGTGGAAATAATAACCTTACCACCCGCCAGTAAAGCAGGCACCAGATACGCCAGCGTCTTGCCCGTTCCCGTACCTGCTTCAGCAACCAGAATCTGATGCTTTGCAATGGTGTCAGCAATGGCTTGCGCCATCTCCAGTTGCTGAGAACGCATGCGGAATCCTGTAATATGGCGGGAAAGAACGCCATCAGATGAAAAGATTGAATCAATATCAAACATAAAAGGATACCGGCAGTTCAAACCAGCTTATACTTTGACTTCGCTTTTGCTGGTACTCACGCCTTCTGGAATTGATCAGGACAGGATATTTTGTATCGCATCATCATACGGGATGCAAATCTTCCGTGATTATACTGCTGTCGATGAATATGTTCGATCTTTAGCTGGACTAAATACCGATTCTCTTCATAGCAGCAATGGTTTATATAGAAACCCGGTATGGCTGCTCATTCTTGAGCATTTTAAGGAATCAGACCGGGTTTATTTTCTTAGCGCAAACATTTCTTCGATAGATAACCTGCCAGGAGAAATAGTACAATGCCCTATTGACTTGAAATAATGGAAACAAGGATCAGCGCCTTTAGTATGAATTTGCAGTTTCCTATAACAATAACCTCATAATGAATATATCAATCAGCCAAAAAATACGGAATATATTCATTCTGGCTTTGTTGCTCATGGTACCGTTGACCGGATTGGGTGATGAATTACCTGTCAAGCCGCAAGGTGAGCAAAAACCAGTGATCAAACCGCAAAAGAAACCGGTATTGATCGAGGCTGATCGCATTACGGGTTATTACAAGCAGGAAATAGAAGCGACTGGTAATGCCGAGTTACACCATGGCGACAACATACTCACTGCTGACCACATGAAATATTTTCAAGTGACTGAAGATGCAGAAGTTAAGGGAGACGCCCGCTTGGACAGGCCTAAGGATATTTTGCAGGGAAAGGATCTGCACATCAATCTACAAACCGAAGAAGGCCGTCTATCAGAACCACGTTATTATATGAAAGAAGGAAAAGGACGCGGTGCCGGCGATCTCTTGTTATTTGAAGGCAAAAATAACTATCGATTGAAAGAAGCCAATTACACCACTTGCCCTGAAGGTAACCATGACTGGTATATACGCGCAAAAGAACTGGAAGTTGATAACAAAAAAGAAGTAGGCACAGCGCGTCATGTCAGTATTATGTTTAAAGACACTCCGATATTGTATTCACCCTGGATCGACTTTTCATTCAGCGGAAAACGCAAAACCGGCTTGCTGACACCTCTCCTAGGCTATAACGTAAAAACCGGATTTGATGTTGCCCTTCCGGTTTATTTTAATATTGCGCCCAATATCGATGCCACCATCGCGCCACGAATTATGACCATGCGTGGTTTCATGCTGAGTAACGAGTTACGGTATATGGGCAATAAAATGAACGGCAACTTGCTGTTTGATATTCTGCCCAACGATATCAATACCAATCAAACCCGCTGGGGTATTTTGTACCAACATTCACAGAATATTGGTAGAGGATGGCAAGGTTTTCTTAACTACAATCAAGTCTCTGATGACCGCTATTTCCGCGAACTGACCCCCAATCTTGCGCAGACCAGTTTGACCAATCTGTCGCAGCAAGGCGGCGTCACTTATAACGGCAGATTGGGTGCAGGAGGTTCATTAAGCCTTACCGGATTCGCCTCACGTTTTCAAACCATCCAGGATCCACTGGCATTATTTATTTCCCCTTATGAACGACTGCCCCATTTCTCCATGAATGCCATTAAGCAGAATGTGGGGAAAATGGATTTTGAGCTTAACAGCAGTTGGACAAATTTTTATCACCCTTCCCTCGTTGATGGAAAACGCATGGTGTTTTATCCCAGCGTCAGCGTTCCATTACGCAATGAATATGGCTATATCACGCCCAAGTTCGGATTGCATTACACGCAATATAATTTGTCTGCGCCGGTAGAGAATAAAGGGGAAAACATAGACCGTACTGTCCCGATTTTCAGCCTGGACAGCGGTATCGCATTTGATCGTCAGACAGAATTAAGCGGCAGAAAATTTATCCAGACTCTGGAACCGCGTTTGTTTTATGTCTATGCGCCCTACCGGAACCAAAGTTTCTTGCCCAATTTCGATTCCGCCGTCAATGACTTCAGTTTTGCACAAATGCTGACCGAAAATAAATTTGCTGGCAGTGACCGGATTAATGATGCCAACCGGGTTACGGTCGCACTGACCTCGCGTTTTGTAGAACAAGAGACAGGTATTGAACGTTTGCGGCTGGCCATAGGACAACAATACAACATTACCGATCCCAGAGTACTGCTGCTTCCTCCTCAGGTTACCAGCGGAAAATCCGACTTCGTTGCAGCCATATCGGGCCGTTTGACACCGCACATCAGTACGGATACTAACATCCAGATGGATGAATCCAGATTGTGGACAGAGAAACTTCGTACAGGCATCAGCTACCAGCCGGATACGGGGAAGGTGCTGAATCTTGGTTATCGTTTCTCGCGTGATGTTTTGGAACAAGTCGATAGCTCAGTTCAATGGCCCATCGCTGGAAATTGGCATGGCGTTGCCCGTGCCAATTATTCGCTCAAAGATGATAAATTCCTGGCAGGATTGGCAGGTTTTGAATATCACACGTGTTGCTGGGCTCTGCGCGTTGTAATGCAACGGTTTACAACGGCAACGCACACGACAACCACGGCATTTTTTGTGCAGTTGGAATTAAAGGGATTAATGGGTCTGGGTAACAACCCGCTGCAGGCATTACAACAAAGCATTCCGGGATATACCAGCATTCATTAGCAGTTGACCTGCTTCATATGGCATTCATTGAAAATCATTATTCTATGCATAAAAGAAACTATCCCTGCATTCTCTTACTGCTCCTTGTATTAATCTCAACCCATATCACAGCCCAAGAAACGGAATTTATTCCGGCCGCCAAAGCGATAGACCATATCGTAGCCGTTGTCAATGAAGATGTGATCACCCGGCAGGAACTTGATGAGGCTATCAAAATGGCCATTGAGCGATTGCAATTACAAGGCATCCAACTGCCTGATCAACATACCCTGGAAAGCCAGGTATTGGAATCCATTGTATCCAAACGGATTCAATTACAGCATGCACAGGAAGTCGGCCTATCCGTCAGCGAAAGTGAGATTGATGAAACCGTTCACCGTATTGCGGAACAAAATAATTTATCCTTGCAAGAATTTTTTTCTGTACTTGAGAAGGATGGGATCAGTTTTAACAAGTTTCGAGAGGAAATCCGTGATGAAATGATCTTGGCACGGCTCAAGGAACGGGAGATTAAACAACAGGTTAATGTCACCGAAGGAGAAGTTGATAATTTACTCCGCACCCAGGAAACATCGGCCGTGGGCAATGATGAATATCGCCTCGCTCATATCCTGGTACTGGTATCAGAAGACATGAATTCCAATCAGATCCAGCAACGAAGTCAGCGGGCTGATATGGCGCTGGCAAAGTTGAAAGAAGGTGTGGAATTTGCTCAAGTCGCCGCTGAATTTTCGGATGCCGCCGATGCCACAAAGGGCGGGATCATCGAATGGCGCCCTATTGCCCAAATGGGGCCGGCATTTGCTGAAATGCTATCCTCACTTCAGCCCGGAGAATTGACACCCATCGTACAAAGCCCATCCGGGTTTCATATTTTCAAACTACTGGGTAGACGTGTCCAGGAAGTGCAAACCGTTGTCATTGACCAGACGCATGCTCGCCATATATTGATTAAAATTAATGAATTGACTTCTGTGAACGATGCCAAACTTAAAATTGAACAGCTTAAAAAACGGCTGGATCATGGAGAAAATTTTGAAGAGATCGCCAGACTCTATTCTGAGGATACCAGCGCTTCATCAGGGGGAGATCTGGGCTGGCTTTCACCGGGCGATACCGTACCTGATTTTGAGCGCACCATGAACGCGCTATTGCCGGGTCAAATCAGCGAGCCGGTACAATCTCAGTTTGGATGGCATATCATCCAGGTACTCGAACACCGCTCACAGGATATCAGCCTGGACCGGCACAGACAGACCGCCCGTCAGGAAATACGGGATCGGAAGGCGGATGTTGTTATCCAGGAATGGCTGCGGCAATTACGGGATCAGGCCTATATTGAGCTCCGGCTGGATGATGATCATGAGCATTAATTTTATTCCCGCATTGGCACTGACCGCCGGTGAACCTGCCGGCATTGGTCCTGACCTGTGCGTGCAAGTCGCCCAGCATGCTTTGGCCTGCAATCTGGTGGTTATCGCTGATCGTGAATTGTTACTGGCTCGCGCTCATCAACTACAACTTTCCTTAAAACTCATTGATGCCGCCTCAACCGCTCCCAGGCAACACAAGGCAGGCTGCTTGCAGGTTCTGCATATCCCATTAACGGAACCAGCCGTCCCCGGAATACTTAACCCGGCAAATGCCCATTACGTCCTGGCAACCCTTCAATATGCAGTAGAAGCCTGTAAAACAGGTCGATTTGATGGCATGGTTACCGCACCGGTGCATAAAGGCGTGATCAATGATGCAGGCATTCCTTTTACCGGACATACAGAATATCTATCACAACTGACCCATAGCCCCGTCGTCATGATGCTGGCAGGCGGAAACATGCGCGTCACGCTGGCCACTACCCATTTACCCCTCAAGGAGGTTGCTGCCGCCATTACAGCCGACAGAATCGAAAGTAAATTACGTATTATTCAGCGTGACTTGATCACACGTTTCATGCTTGATAAACCGCGCATTGCCGTCGCAGGACTTAATCCGCATGCCGGTGAATCCGGTCATTTGGGGCGTGAAGAAATTGATATCATCATTCCTGTGCTCAATAAACTGAGAGCGGAAGGAATGCATTTGATCGGCCCTATCCCAGCGGATACCTTGTTTAATCCTGCACAACTTCAACAATACGACTGCATTTTCACCATGTACCATGATCAGGGACTACCGGTACTGAAACATGCCAGTTTTGGAGGGGGTGTTAATATCACATTAGGATTACCCATTATCCGCACCTCGGTCGATCATGGCACTGCGCTGGAATTGGCTGCTACGGGACGTGCGCGCGCAGGCAGCCTGCTGGCGGCTATTGAAATGGCCATGCAGCTTGCCAGAAACCAAGCGTTACTTCTCCGCCATGCACCATAATCCGCGCAAACGTTTTGGCCAGAACTTCCTGATTGATCAACAGGTCATCGCTCATATCATCGATGCGATTTACCCGCAAAAGAATGATCGGATCATTGAAATTGGACCAGGCCTCGGCGCATTAACAAGACCTCTGCTACAAGTGGTTGATCACCTGGATGTTGTGGAATTGGACCGCGATATTGTCGATAAGCTGGATAAAGAATTCCCCAAAGAAAAATTAACTATCCACTCAGCCGATGCACTGAAATTCGATTTTTCTGTTTTAGGAAGCGGACTGCGCATTATCGGCAATTTGCCTTACAATATTTCAACGCCTTTATTGTTTCATCTGAGTCAATTCTCTGAGCAGATTCTGGATATGCATTTCATGCTGCAAAAAGAAGTTGTGGAACGCATGGTGGGAATGCCTTCAACATCGGATTACGGACGTCTTTCGATTATGTTGCAATATCGTTTTGATATGGAATATGTTTTTAGTGTTCCGGCAGAATCTTTCCGTCCCGTACCCAAGGTTGAATCGGCTATCGTCCGCATGATTCCACGCCATAAAGCATCTATGAATGCGAAAGATGAAGCATTATTCTCACAAATTGTTTCAGCCGCATTTTCACAACGCCGCAAAACATTGCGCAATACGCTGAACCATCATTTAAAACCTGATGATTTTGCATCCCTTGGCATTGATCCTGGACTGCGAGCCGAGAATTTATCAGTGGCACAATTTGTAGCCATTACGAATTATTTAGCACCAATATCCGATAACATGACTACTTAACAACATCAGACACCGCAATCCATGCTAAAGAATGTTTAAAAACAAGTATTAAGGTCTAATCTAAGTAAACACCAAACTATCTGAGAACTCGCCACAAGCAATCTTTTCAAGATATTTTCTGGCCCTTTCACTCACGCCCGCCCCATGTTGCAGATAGGATTGCGCCGCCAGTTTGGGTGAATAATCACTGGTTACATACCCTTGGATTTTAATCTTTTCTATGGTTAACGGAGTCACGGTCAGTTTTCCCTTACCTAACTTAATAACAAGTAATTTCTTACCGCTCGTTGCAACAACTATTGCAGTATTACGATGCTGATTGATGATTACGGTGGGTTGCACAGTTGTAGTATTGTTAGATGACTCAGGCACAAGATAACGGATTGCATACGATACCACCGTTCTCTCGCCACTTGCTGAAATTTCTTCCATTCAGACCGGGTCGAACCTGAGCTAATAGTTGACAATCCACAAGCCCTTCGATAGTCTCCTCGCACGGATTAAACTTTGTATTTTTACGCACTCGCCATGCTCTGATAAAACTGAAGAAAACTTTGGCAAGATGCAGAACCATCACCTCATGTCTTCGTTTCTCAGTCAATCTAAGTTTTGTGTGACTGGTTAATACATATTTTTTTCAACTATCTCAATAAGTCATATTAAAAAGGAGAAAATTATGCCATTGAAAGGATCTCAAACTGAAGGAAACCTGAAAGCCGCTTTTGCAGGCGAATCTCAAGCTAATCGTCGTTATTTGTATTTTGCAGCCAAAGCCGACGTGGAAGGACAAAATGATGTGGCCGCCGTATTCCGCTCTACAGCTGAAGGAGAAACCGGTCATGCCCATGGTCACCTGGAATATCTGGAAACCTGCGGTGATCCAGCAACGGGCATGCCTTTCGGTGCTTCCCGCGACAACCTGAAAACAGCCATAGCCGGTGAAACACACGAATATACCGACATGTATCCGGGTATGGCAAAAACAGCGCGCGATGAAGGGTTTGATGAAATCGCTGACTGGTTTGAAACACTGGCCAAAGCCGAGCGTTCACACGCCAATCGCTTTCAGCGCGCACTGGATAGTTTGGTCGAGTAATTCGTTTCAATATCAGTATATTTGTTGGTTGAAATGACTGGGGTTTGCCAATATTTTTCCTTGGTTAAACCCCATCACTTTTTGATCCTGATCATTTTCTATCACCTGAAACACATTTATGTCTACTCGTGAAGGCAGCTTAGAGGCACCGAAACGCCATCCCATTGACTGGAAGAATATTGATTTTTATAGCGAAACCAGTTTGATGAACGAAATGGAGCGTGTCTATGACATTTGTCATGGATGCCGCCGGTGCGTCAATCTATGTACAGCTTTTCCACGTTTGTTTGATCTGATTGATGAAAGTTCGACCGGTGAATTGGATGGCGTTGATAAAAACCAGTTCTGGGAGGTAGTGGATCGTTGCTATCTTTGCGACATGTGTTTCATGACCAAGTGCCCTTATGTGCCTCCCCATGAATGGAATATTGATTTTCCGCATCTGATGTTACGCGCCAAAGCAGTCAAATATAAAAGCAAAGGCGCCGGTTTTCGCGACCGGTTACTTTCCAGTACCGACTTAGTGGGTAAGCTGGCTACGATTCCAGTGGTGGTCCAAGCGGTTAATACCCTTAACAAAACCCCGGTTGCCAGAAAGTTAATGGACAGCATGCTGGGAATTCATGCCGATAGAAAATTGCCTGAATACACGGCCAATAAATTCCGCTCAAGCGCTAAACCCAACAATACTTTTCCGGTAAAAAATGGCGCTCGCACACCCGGCAAAGCTGCTATTTATGCCACCTGCTACATTAATTATAATGAACCGGGCATTGGCCATGATTTACTGAAAATACTGGAACATAATGAAATCCCGGTCTGCCTGGTGGAAAAAGAGGCCTGTTGCGGCATGCCAAAACTGGAACTGGGCGATCTGGAAGCGGTAGAAAAATTAAAAAATGAAAACATACCCCATTTACTGAAACTGGCTCAAGCAGGTTATGCCATTATCTCCGCAGTTCCCTCCTGCACACTGATGTACAAGCAGGAATTGCCGCTCATGTTTCCCGATGACGAGGCCGTTCAGACTGTTGCCGCAGCCATGTTTGATCCGTTTGAATATCTGGCCTTGAGAAATCAGGATAATTTACTCAAAACGGATTTCAAAAACCCGTTGGGTAATGTGGCTTACCATATCCCTTGTCATCAGCGCGTACAAAATTTCGGCAAAAAAACTCGCGACATTTTGCAACTCATACCCGGCACGAAGCTTAATGTCGTAGAACGTTGTTCAGGCCATGATGGCACCTGGGGTGTCAAAAGTGAGCACTTTGCCGACTCCATGAAAATTGGCCGGCCGGTTTTCAAACAAATGGCTGCCTCGGATCCCGATTACATCAGTTCAGATTGCGCTATCGCCGCACGGCATATCGAGCAAGGCATGGGCGAAAGCAAGGCGCAGAAACTGCACCCGCTCACTTTATTGTACATGGCTTATGGCGACGATACCGATCTCCAGATGACGGCTGATTCCGATCAACCAGCCACCCAAACCACTCAGCAAGGTGAAAAACACATGACCCCAATAGCCCGCGACAGCCTGATGACGTTGGAGGCCTATGCCAAAATCCGCAAGGATTTCCGCGCTCAAGTGATGGCGCACAAAAAAGTACGTAAAATCCCCCTGGGAGAAAATATCACGCTGATCTTTGAAGATGAATTGACTATTCGTTATCAAATTCAGGAGATGTTGCATGTAGAGCGTATTTTTCAGGAAGAAGAGATCATTCATGAGCTTGAGACCTATACCCCATTGATTCCGGATGGTCATAACTGGAAAGCCACCATGATGATCGAATACCCTGATCCATCGGTGCGCGCAGCCAAATTGGCCACCATGGTCGGCATAGAAGACAAGGTATGGATCAGGATTGCCGGGCATGTACCGGTCTATGCGATTGCTGATGAGGATCTGGAACGTGAAACCAGCGAAAAAACTTCATCCGTTCATTTCCTGCGTTTTGAACTCACCCCCGACATGATCCAGTCACTCCGCCAGGGCGCAACTCTGAGCATGGGTGTCGATCATCCAGCCTATCAAGCAGTTATTGATGCCGTTGATGCCAGTACCCGCACTTCATTATTAAATGATTTATCCGTTGCATGAAACGAACACTTGCGCTGATCTGTGTCTTGTTTTTGATGGCCTGTGCTAAGCCGGCATTCAAAGATGAATTTGAGAGTGACAAACCCTGGGTTGAACAATTAACGCAACTGCCCGCTTACCCGGATGTAAAAAACCTGATGGCATTCGATGCAGGTTCGGCCACCAGCAATCAATATTTCGTTGACACAACTTCCATTAAAATAGGTGAAGATGGTGTCATTCGCTTTAGCCTGGTTATCAAATCTTCCGAGGGCGCTCTGAATATCAGTTATGAAGGCATTCGTTGCGCCACCAAAGAAAGAAAATTGTACGCATTGGGACGGAATGATAAAACCTGGTCACAGCCTCGTGTATCTGAATGGCAAAAGCTTGATTTTGTCAGGCAATTTTATGCACAGCGAGAATTATCCAAAAATATTTTCTGCCCTCATCAACAAATCGTAAGTAGCCCTGAAGAAGCCATCCAGGCTTTAAAAGCAGGGATGCATCCACGAATATTCCGTTAATCGTTGAAAAACTATCTGCTACCTCTCATCCATTCAAGACATCCAATATGCATGACTCCCCATGGTTGAATCTTTATTCATCGCTATTTAATCACCTGAACTTTATTCATCCCATCATCAATTATTTGCATAAACCCTATTGTTTTTATGGTAATTAGAGTTCAAACTCCGGTGGGGGAGAAAGCTGCATTCAGGTTAAATACACTTTCTGAGAGCATCATGATAGAAAGCGCGGATTAATGCATGCGTTAATATTTTGCTTAAAATTTGCCACTTCATAGCAGGTAATTAGAGAAACACCATGCTTATTACGATGATTGCACTTTGAAATGAAGCAATTGACCAATTGATCCGATTCATTTAATTCTGACTGATTCACTATTAACCGGCACTCTCCCAGGTATATTCCAGACAATCACTAACATAAGGAAGAATCATATGAACAAAGGCTTTTGCTTGACACTGCTGGGGGCAGTGGGTTTGTTTCTCCTGGGTTTCAGCAGTTGGGTAGGTGCCAGTAGTGAAGCAGTACCCGTTGTTAATGAGGCACGGATAGTCGCGCAATATAATTACATCATCCATATCCTGGCCATGCTGCTGATCGGCTTCGGTTTTCTCATGGTATTTGTCCGCCGCTACGGGTTTGGTGCCGTAACCGGCACCTATCTGGTAGTCGCGGTCGGACTTCCTCTGTATATCCTGTTACGTGCAAACGGCATTTTTGGCCACCATTTGGAGCCTCATACGCTTGATTCATTGTTATTTGCCGAACTATCCGTCGCAACCGCGTTAATCGCTATGGGTGCAGTGCTGGGCCGTCTACGTGTTTTCCAATATGCATTACTGGCGCTTCTGGTGGTGCCGCTCTATCTGCTGAATGAATGGATCGTGCTTGATGATGCACTAGGCTATACCACCGGATTCCAGGATACGGCGGGCTCGCTCGTTATCCATGCATTTGGCGCCTATTTTGGATTAAGCATGTCGATTGTTCTGACCACTGCTTATCAACGCAGCAAACCGATTGAATCGGATCATACCTCGGATCGCTTTGCCATGCTGGGTTCAATGGTACTCTGGCTTTTCTGGCCAAGTTTTGCCACTGCATTGGTGCCATTGGAAAATATGCCGCAAACTGTTGTCAATACATTACTCGCACTATCGGGCGCCACCATTGCCACCTATTTTCTCAGCTCCAAGTTACACCATGGAAAAACGTCCATGGTTGATATGGCGAATGCTGCATTGGCGGGTGGCGTAGCCATCGGCTCTGTTTGTGATGTCGTATCTCCTGCCGGCGCATTTGGTATCGGCTTGCTGGCTGGCACAATTTCTGTCCTGGGCTATGTCTTCCTGCAACCCCTGTTAGAATCAAAATTTAAAATCGTGGATACCTGCGGCGTGCATAACCTGCACGGAATGCCTGGATTATTAGGCGGTCTCAGTGCTTTCCTGGTTGTCCCCGGTGTCGCAATCGCTCAATTCAATGGCATAGTCATCACACTGGTCATAGCCATCGTAGGCGGTCTGATTGCGGGCGCCATCATCAAGGCAACCGGCACCACTCGCGAACCTTATGAAGACAGTGTGGAATTCACGCACTTGGCAGGACCTGAAACAGAAAAACTGCCCGAGCAATTACAAACTCGCGTGGAAGTTTTGGAAAGCCATACCACTGCTGCCGCCAAACCGCAAACTCCGGTAGAATCGCCTGAAACAAAGGCGTTGGTAGCAAGACTGGAGTCTCGTATCATGGCTTTGGAAAGCAAAGCTGCAGCAGCAACACAAGCTCAAGATACTGGCGAAAAACCAGAGCCTCAGGTTTGATTTAACTGAAAAGTTATTCAAATTCCCTGATAATATCCAGCACCATCTTCCCCCTGCTCCCGGCCAGCAGAGGGAAGATGGTTAAGGATTTAACCTATTGAAAGCACTCCGTCACCAGAATTTACCGTTTGAATTAATATCCAGTTACCCAGCACAATTGATTTCATGCAGAAAACAACCCCCCTGCTATTACGTGGTATCCGCCTAATTCATTTACTGTTGCACGTCGTTTCAGGACTGTTGCAATCGATTGTTTATCCGTATTTCCCTCTGCATATTCAGCGGCGCATGATGCAAAACTGGGCAACAGGCTTATTGTCCACCCTCAATATCCGATTGCATTGTCATGGCAAGCCGCCTACCCTGGAAATGCCGCGCGTGTTGCTTGCAGCGAATCACGTTTCCTGGCTGGATGTCTGTGCGTTGATGGCAGCCTGTCCCACCCGTTTTGTGGCCAAAGCTGAAATCAGCAAGTGGCCGGTATTAGGTTTACTGAGTAGAAATGCGGGGACCCTATTTATTGAACGCGCCCGGCGCAGTGATACCTTACGCATGAATCAACATATCAGCGAAGTGCTGGAAAAGGGCGAGCGGGTGACTGTTTTCCCGGAAGGAACCATAGCCGATGGCACGCACCTAAATCATTTTCACGCCTCATTGTTGCAGTCGGCAATAACGGCGGATGCGCTGCTTTATCCAGTAGCCATCCGTTATCGGAATACGGCAGGGGATATTTGCCGGGAAGCGGCCTATATAGAACCCTCTCTGCTCTTATCGCTACAAAAGATACTGAGTCAAACAAGAATTGATGCTGAACTAACCTTTAATGAACCGGCTCAATGTGGCATGAAAAACCGGCGGGAGCTGGCGCGCCTGTCTGAGCAAGCGATTGCTGATACGCTGTCACTGCCTATTCCTCACAAGCAAGCTGGAAAACTTTTCGATCTTCCAGACGTATAACCGTCAATTGCCCGCCCCATACACAACCGGTATCCAATGCAATCACATTATCCGTCAGATACAGTCCTAATGCAGACCAGTGACCACAAATAATGGTATTTTTCTGACTGGCCCGTTGAGGTAGGTCAAACCAAGGCGAATAACCCGCCGGAATAGATGGCATATCTCCTTTAAAAGCAAAATTCATTTTGCCTTCCGGCGTACAAATGCGCATCCGTGTCATGGCATTGATAATCACACGCAGGCGTTTATAGCCAGACCACTCATCGCGCCAGTAATTGGGCGCATTGCCATACAATTGTGAGAACAATTCCTGATAATTATCTTGACGCAAAGCATTTTCGACTTCGTGAGCTAATTGTGCAGCCTGTGAAATTGACCAGGACGGCAATAATCCGGCATGCACCATGGCATATTCGCCTCCGACATGAAATAATTTCTGGTGACGCAACCAATTTAACAACTCATCTCGATCAGGCGCATCCAGAACAGATTGAATCGTATCGCCCGGATGGCTTTTTACTATGCCCGCTGCAACCATTAACAAATGTAAATCATGGTTGCCCAGCACCATGATCATCGCATCACCTGCTTGTCTGATAGCACGTAAGATTGATAATGAATCAGGGCCGCGATTGACGATATCGCCAACCAGCCACAATTTATCCTGAGTGGGATCAAAATTGATTAAATCAATGAGCCGCTGAAATGTCGTGAAGCAGCCTTGGAGATCACCCATTGCATACGTTGCCATTTTGGGCTATCGCTTGACGAAATAAATTATGGCGGCTGTCATCGCAATACCAGGAAAAATATTAGCGTAAGCCCAGTACATCCTGCATATCAAACAGACCATTTGGTTTATCCGCCAGAAAACGCACTGCACGCACCGCACCCATCGCGAAGGTCATGCGGCTGCTGGCTTTATGAGAGATCTCGATACGTTCACCGATACCGGCAAACAGAGCCGTATGATCGCCCACGATATCTCCCGCACGAATCGTCGCAAATCCGATAGTGTCCGGATTTCTTTCACCGGTTACCCCTTCCCGTCCGTAAACCGCCACTTTACTCAGATCCCTGTGCAAAGCTTCCGCGATCACTTCGCCCATACGTAACGCCGTGCCGGATGGCGCATCCACTTTATGGCGGTGATGTGCCTCGATAATTTCGATATCGTAGCCTTCATTCAGCACTTTGGCAGCCATTTCCAGTAACTTAAAAGTCACATTGACTCCAACACTCATGTTAGGGGCGAATACTATTGCAATATCTTTTGCTGCCGCTTTGAGCATGGCTTTTTCTTCCATGGAAAAACCGGTGGTACCGATCACCATCTTCACCCCAGCTTCCCGGCAGGCGGCGAGGTGCGCCAGCGTACCTTCAGGGCGCGTGAAATCAATCAATTGATCACAACCCTTTAAAGCAGTTGCAAAATCGCTGGCAATGTTAATACCGCAACTACCCCCTATTAATTCTCCTGCGTCCTTATTCAGATAGGGACTGCCGGTTCTTTCCAGGGCAGCAGAAAGCTGCAAATCGGGTGCCTGAGTAACCGCTTCAAGTAGCGCACGACCCATACGCCCAGAGCTGCCAGCGATAGCAATCTTTTGAATTATCATCTTATTCCTGCGATGGTTTCTTGTTTAAAGACAGTTTAAATATAAATGATCCGTTTACTTTTCTTCCGCACTATCCGGTTTCAGTTTTTCTTTATCAGGACTGACTTCAGCGGGTTTGGATTTGACTGGGTCCTTCGAAAATTGTAAGTAATTTTCAACATTAACCAGCACATCATCTTCAAAAAAAATAGTCAGCCGTTTCTGTTCAACCAAATCGCCTTTCTCACGAAACAAATAAACATAATCCCACCGGTTATCACGGAAAGCATCAATAATCAGAGGCGATCCCATGACAAAGAGAACCTGCGATTTAGTCATGCCCGGCTTTAATTTCTCCACCATTTCGTCTGTAACAACATTGCCTTGTTGAACATCAATCCTATAGAGCAGATGGGGAAGGAATGAACACCCTGCCAATAGTAGAAACGCAAGCAGGGCGAAAGTTTTTACAACCATTTTATTGATATTATATGTTTCCAAAGTAAGCATAGCACTATATGATACAGTAAATAATTTTCTGAATAGAGATAACCATGAGTAATTCAGGCGATCTGAAAAGCATAGACCTCAAAAATACCGGCCTCAAAACAACTTTACCACGACTCAAAATACTGAATCTGTTTGAGCAAAGCAGTGTACGTCACCTGTCTGCTGAAGATGTCTATAAAGAACTCCTCAATGAAGGTGAAGATATCGGATTGGCAACGGTCTATCGCGTTCTGACCCAGTTTGAACAAGCTGGATTGTTGGAGCGGCATCATTTTGAAAGCGGTAAAGCTGTATTTGAACTTAAACGCGACGGTCACCATGACCACCTGGTTTGCCTGCAATGCGGCCTTGTGGAAGAATTTTATGATTCAGAAATAGAAAAACGCCAGATAGCTATCGCCAAAGAACGGGGGTTTACGCTACAGGAACATTCATTGTCACTGTATGCCGATTGCGCTAAATCAGCTTGCCCGCATCGAAAATAAGAAAATGCAAGTGCCTGCAACGAACTATTTTACTGAAATTAAATTTTACTCATTTCATCAATTCAGTTGCAGGAACATCCTTTCAGCAATCCTGATACTCGCTGGTCTGGTGCTCACACATGACATCCATGCCAGCAATCATCATTTCAGTGAATGCCTGGCCAGAATAGAATCGCAAGCAAGAACCGAAGGTATTTCTGACAAAACCGTTTATCAAGTACTGAGTAAAGCCAAACACATACCACGCGTTATTGAATTGGACCGGCGTCAACCTGAATTCACGCAGACATTTGCCAATTACTTCAGCACACGCATCAATGATGAACGCATCCAGCGCGGCCGAGAATTATTGGCCAAACATCGCACATTACTCCATCAGATTCAGCAAGAAACCGGTGTACCCGCGCAATATCTGGTTTCATTCTGGGGTCTGGAAACTAATTACGGAGGATATTTTGGTGACTGGTCAGTGCCGGATTCATTAGCCACCCTCGCCTGTGATCCGCGCCGCAGCACTTTTTTTACCCAGGAATTGCTGAATGCCATGCGCATTCTTGATGCGGGTGATATTCCTGCTGAACGAATGATCGGTTCATGGGCAGGCGCCATGGGACATATGCAATTCATGCCATCCACCTTTTTACGGTATGCCAAAGATATTGATGGTGATGGGCGTCGTGATCTATGGGGCAGCATCCCTGATGCGATGGGATCTGCGGCAAATTTTTTACGGCAGTTGGGTTGGATTCCGGGTTTAGACTGGGGACAGGAGGTTCGATTGCCGCCATCCTTTGATTATTCATTGGCCGGCCGGGATCAAATGCTCAGTATGGCCGACTGGTCTAGCTATGGCATCACCACCGTCGCTGGAGAAACACTGCCAGCGACAGCACAAAAAGCTGCGTTACTCGTACCTGCCGGTCATCAGGGGCCTGCCTTCTTGATCACGCAGAATTTTCATATCATCATGCGTTGGAACCGTTCTGAGTTTTATGCTGTGTCCGTTGGCCATCTGGCGGATCGCATTGCGGGTGCAGCCGCGTTACATCGCATACCGCCTGTCGATCAAGTGAAAATATCCCGCGAGCAAGTACGTCAACTTCAGCTGGATTTATTGGCATTGGGTATTGACGCAGGCGAAGCGGATGGCGTGATGGGTTCAGCCACTCGTCAGGCGATCAGCCGTTTTCAGCAGAATACTCAACGGATTGCGGATGGTCATCTGGATGCAGCATTATTGATTGCTATTCGTGAAGCTGCCAGCACTGAATCCCGTTAAACCACTAATGACTCTCAACTAACGTTTTTATTTCTTATAAAAAAACATTTATGCGATTCAAAAAACAGCTATGAATTGGAGAAGAAGCGGATGAAACAGATAATTTTCTTATTTTGCATCATATTTTTTTATACCGGCAATACCCTTGCGCAGAAAAACAGCCTGGATATCAAATCTCAAGCTGCGATGGTCTTTAACGCCCAGGATGATCACGTCATTTATGATAAGAATGCAGATCAAGTAATGCCCATCGCTTCGATTACCAAATTAATGACAGCCATGGTCATTCTTGACGCACGCTTATCACCGGATGAAATCATCACGATTGAAAATGCTGATGTTGATAGATTAAAACACTCGTCTTCCCGATTACCTGTCGGCACCAGCTACGCACGCCATGAACTATTAAGATTGTCCCTCATGTCATCCGAGAACCGGGCTGCGGCAGCCCTGGGCCGCACCTACCCCGGCGGCACGAAGGCATTTGTTGATGCCATGAATATCAAAGCAAAACAGATTGGAATGTTTAATAGCCAGTTTGTGGAACCGACCGGTTTAAGCAGCAGTAATGTGGCGACTGCACGCGATCTTGCAAAATTGGTTTCAGCTTCGAACAGCTATGCCATTATCCGTGAATTTTCAACCACATCAGAGCATTTTGTGTCGCCAGGAAACAAACGCGGCCAGTTACAATATGTCAATTCCAATAGCCTGGTGCGCAGCCAAAGTTGGGCGATTGATGTTTCCAAAACGGGCTATCTGAATGAAGCCGGACGCTGTTTAGTGATGCATGCAAATATTTCAGGTCAACCCGTTGTCATCGTTTTACTGAATTCCTGGGGTAAAAACACCCGTATTGGCGACGCTAACCGCGTAAAGAAATGGATCGAGAACAACCAGGGGCGTAAACAAGTATAAAAAACCAAGCCTAAGCCAGATCATAAATTTCACTGTACTTATGCTTAAGATGGTTAATAAAATGGTCTGGATTCAGAGGCTCGCCCGTGACGCGCTGAACAAGCTCCTGCGGTGTATACAATCTGCCCTGGCTG